>Ga0209978_10001058_pt1 | contig 11216 bp, 11 predicted proteins | sample BentaG_FD_182805 | JGI IMG/M metagenome (GOLD analysis project Ga0209978, IMG submission 182805) | Deep subsurface microbial communities from South Atlantic Ocean to uncover new lineages of life (NeLLi) - Benguela_00093 metaG (SPAdes)... | ecosystem: Environmental > Aquatic > Marine > Oceanic >...
AGGATGTACCAGTTTGATATCAACAATAACTGCACGATTGCCACTTATCCTGGTATACGCTCGCCTACGAACTACCAAGGCTTCAGGCAAGCTTTAGCGTGGCTAACTGACAAAGAATACGTTATAGAGGAAGCGTGTGAAGGTTTTGCCGAAAGGATTGACCAGCCTGTTGCAGCTCCGTATAAAGGTTGGAGAAACGAGTCGATGTGGTATCCCAACTATCCGTACGAGTATAACCCCGTCGCGGCGGCAGCCACTTTGGACGCAGAGGGATTCGTACAGGGTGAGACGCCAAACCCATACTATGACGCTGTTTTTCCAGGCTCAGCCGAGTACATTCGAACCTATCCTTCAGACCATTCCAAAGCGGGACAGGACTTGGACAATTTGGAAGTTTGCGTGCGAACCGACGACACTCGTAGGCTTCAGGCTGGAAGGCTGACTTATGGTAACATGAGGAAACACGGTATCCCCGTGAACGCCCTCGAGGCTAACATGGCCGTTCTTTACGACAAAGTGATGGGCGCTTTTGACTACCACATGTACACGGGTGGCTGGAGTGTGGGAAGCTTCCCACCAATAACTCTTCACGGATTGTATTGCCACGAGTTTTGGTATCCCTTTGGACCTAACTACGTTACTGGCGTTGACTGCAGCGGAAACCCAAACCATCCCAAGCTTTGTCAGCTTCTACGCAACGCTCGGTATGGCCAATCATACGATGAGATTCTCGAAAACACAAAAAAAGCTTTGGGCTACTTCACCGAACAATGCATAACCATTCCATTGTGGAGCAGCTGCGCTTTTTGGGCTTACAGCAGAAACGTTTTAGGCATCGTCAACATGGAAGGTGGGGGACCTGAAAACTCCTACACATTCATGAATGCCTACAAACAAGATGGAACAGCCATCAGATTTGGAATGAAAAGTGCACCTAATGCCATGAATATCATCTACTCAGACTGGTTCTATGATTATCAATGTTTGGATAGAATGAACCTTTACAGTGGCTTCGATGCGCCTCCTTATGACCTTTCAGTTGAGCAAGCTGGCTTTGTTCGGGACTGTGAGATTAGCACGTGGAACGATGACGATCAGGATAAGACAAAGGTTACAAGGTGGTTCAGGGACAATTGCTACTTTGCCGAACCCGTAACTGGCAACCAAAAAGCCAACGTCAACGCCAGCCACTACTTCTTCACCGCTTGGTATATGTACCAGACCCCCGCTTGGGATTCCATAGCCTTCGAAGACGTCCACCACATTGACATCGTGAACGACTTCCAAGTCGACATCTACTTTAACTCTTTAAGCTTCTGGAACAACTACTATGCTTATTGTTATGTGCTGCCAGTTGACGTGTTCCTACAGCCTCCGCTTGCAGACAACGCCACCGAAACATTCGTGGAGGGAATCAACCTCACAACACCAGGCGTGGTTAACCTAAGTGGCAAGCCAGTCTGGATTAGCTCAATAACAGCAGATGGCACCACGCTAAACATGTTCAATGAGTACAACATAATTGGGAAAGGACTGTCCTCAGGGGGCAAGCTGGAAATCTTCACAAACTTGACAGAAAACACCGTGATCATTGTAGATTACTGGAGTGTTGGATACGCCTCAGCCTCAGGGTACACCGCAGGCAACCTACCTTGGCAGACAATCTTCGAGGGTGCTGGGATGTACTACGCAACCGCGTTCACTCCTGGAGTAGGCGGGAGCCTAACGTTGAAGCGTAATCCCTACTACTGGATGGAAACTCCAGTGTTGGGAGATGTCGACTTCGTCTGGAAGTGGCAGAACGGACCAAAGCCACGGAACGGCGGTTACAAGATAGACATTTACGATATTGTTATTGCAGCAGGGGCATATGGAAGCCAGGGAACTGGTGTTCCAGATAGGAACTGGTTTCCAGGCGCTGATGTGGCTCCGAACGGCGGCGTAATAGACATCTTCGACATAGTTACCATCGCCGGCAAATACGGTGAAGAGTGGGGTTAAACACAAAAATTACCGTGTTGAGACTTCAAAAACTCCAAAAACGCGCGCATTACTAGATAGATCGTAAAATTGATAGTAAATCCTATCAAAAAAGCTGTCAAAGCCTGCAACCATGTAATGCAACAATATTTCATAGTATGGTGTACATGCGCTCTTCAAACCCTAACTTGGCTTTGGCATTCACGCATACATGCAGCATACCTGTGTTCGAGATAGTTGTTACATGAAGATTGTTTCTCTTGTCTCTGGTATGTGCACTTCGGTTATTCCCGAAATCTCTTTTGAAAGAGCTTGCGCTTGCTCTAGTTCTCCGTGGATTAGGAATGTGCTCTTCGGCCTTAACGTTTCCACTAGTTGAATCAATTCTACTTGGTCAGCGTGTCCAGAGAGCTCTATTTGTTCAACTTCTGCTCGCACAGGGACTTTGGTTCCGTTCATGATGAGTTCCCCTTTTTCCTTGGCAACTTTCAGCGGGCTTTCCGGAGGAAGGTAGCCTGAGTTTATGATTACGGAGTTGTTCTCGTCCGCTGCCCACTCGTTTAGCAAGTGAAGGCTTGCACCCGCATGGCCGAAACCTGAGGTGCATATGACTATTGCAGGTTCTTTAATCTGCTCGGTTCGACGAAGTTGCCTTACATGTCGATAGTTGAATGGTTCGTTTTCCTTTTGGATGTTTTTAGTGAAGAGTTGCTTTTGGCTGTTGAAGTACCCTGTGATTTTATGGGCCAGCTTGGATATTGTGTAAACGTGGTATTTTGGCAGGACGCCATCTTCCATGGCTTGGTCGATTCTCTTTGCCATCTCCTGACTTCTGTGGAAGGCGAATGCAGGGATCAAAACATTTCCCTTTCTCTCAATGGTGCAGAGAATTCGCTCCAGAAGTTGATCAACAAGTTCGCTTCTTCGCGGCCTAATTGTCCCGCCGTAAGTTGACTCGACAATTAGTGCTTCAGGTTCTTTTGGCAGGGTCTCTAGTTTACTTCCTTTTAGAATTTCAGTGTCGTGAAGACAAAAGTCCCCTGTATACAATATCTCTTTACCCTCAGTTTGGATGCCGATCATTCTTGCTCCAGCAACGTGTCCTGCTGGGTATAAGCGAATTAACATTCCGGGCAATGCGATAGAATCCCGAATCCACCATGATTTCTTCACATTGTCTGCGTCATGATTATTATAGGGGAAGTGGTTTCCATTCATGCGTTGAATCTTTACCATATCACGCAAAAGGTCAGTGGTGACATCGCGAGTCATCCTTGACCCAACTAATACAGAATTTGTGCGTGATAAGTCTAAGAGATTACCTGAATGATCTAAATGGGCGTGGCTGATGATTACCGCGTCGAAATCCCTTGGAAACTGATTAGCAGTTTTCTCTCCAACCTTGATTCCATAATCGAGGGCAACTTTCCCGTAGTTAGTTTCGATGGCGATGCAAGAGCCGCCTACTTCTCGGACTCCTCCGAGGAAATGAATTTTCATATGTATGCCTCCTTGTTTTTATAAAACGGCAACTCCTTAAAAATCGGATAAATGCTCACATTCCGACTAGAAGACTGTCACAGCAAAACTGTGTGAAATCAGTGCGTTTTACTTAGCTATGACAAGAAACGGCAGTATATTAACCTATTGTACAGTGGATACTGTTAAGTCTTTTGACCTAGCGATAGAGTAACTTAGTTTTCTATTTTTTCGTGTCATTGACCCACTTTATGCTTTTTATTATAATTTCCAAAGACTTCAGAGCTTTTTTCTTCAGTCATTATGTCAACCGTGTTCCATTACTGTTCTAGCCAAGCCACTTTTTATCTTAAAATATTTATGGGTTTCACTTCTCTCGCTCATCAACTGCCCTTCAGTTTTTCTTTCAATAACCTAACACAGCACTTAAGGCAAGCTTTCAAATCGCCTACTCCATTAGCTCCTGCAGAAATTGCATGACCACCACCCATGCCTCCAAAATACTCGCCAAGTGGCCTCGCCAAGTCACGGCCAAGATGTACGCCAGTTGCTTGATAGAATTCGCGAGACGCTCGCATACTAATTCTTAATTTTTCATCTCTCTGACCAGCTACGATGGCCACGTGGGCACCTAACAAAATTAAGGCTCTGGCAGCAGAAGCTTGATAAGCACCCACGTGTGAAAATGCAATAATCCAGTCTCCAACTTTGAGAAGCTTAACTCTCTTTGATGCCTTCAGCCGTGCTATACGCTCAGACTCTTCCATCGGCAAAGAAAGAAGGCCCAAAGCTTCCCTTGCATTTACACCTGCATCAATCAAATCAGCAACGATTTTAAGCGTTATTGAGCTTGCTAAAATAAAATGACGTGTATCAAATGCTATGCCTAGAAACAGCGATTTAGCTTCTGCCTCCGAGAATCGAACGTTCATGTCCATGAAAAACTTGTAGATGATTTCGCAAGTGGACGACGCGTTTTCATCTGCCACAGTAAGGGTTGCTAACCGCTCTGTTTCTGGGTGACTGGCATGGTGGTCAATTACGATTATTGGGGCATCAGAAGCTTCAACTCTTTTTGCCCAATCGTCCAACTGCTGAATGGTATTTGTATCCAACAACACAATTGCATCAGCTTCTTCAATGGGGGGATTGGGTGTTAGCTTTATTGGCAAACTAGTCAGCAAGTGTTTGGACAAGCGGCTGGGCCCTTCTGCTGCTGCGATTTCTGTCCGTAATCTTGGACGAAGGCGCTCGAGCAAACTGGAAAAGGCGAAGGCGGCTCCAATTGCGTCCGGGTCTGCATTATGATGGCATAACAAAACAACAAGTCTAGCGTTGATTTTGTCCAAGAGAGTGGTTATGTCTTGGATTTGCAACTTAGCTCCCTTAAACACTGTTCTATTGCTTCGAAGGCTTTTTCTGTAGCCTCGCTAGCAAGTTTTTCTGCACTGGCTGCCTTTATTAGCGGAGATAAGGTCAGATCAACGTCAACTGAAACTGTGACAGGCTTGGAGCCCACGGTTTCGATGGCGATGTCCAACGTTAAGATTTTCCGTTGAGGAACCTTTGACAAAACATGATCTCGGGCAGCTTTTTCTGCGATTTCCGATAATGTTTGCATCTGGTCTTCAGTAAGCTCCGGTATGCCTATCTCCTGCAAGAATCTCACCAGCGGGCTAAGGTGTTGCGGAGCTTGAAAGGCCAGCGCCCAGGTCGCGTTTGAGTTTTGCTTGTAATTGATTGAGTTGGTTGCGTAGTCTTTCTTCTTGTTTGCTTAGGACTTCTACGCGTGTATTTAGAAGTTCTTTGCGTTCTTTTAGTTCGGTCGCGACTTTGGTTTTTTTGGACTGTACTAGGAGTGAGCCGATGGATTTGTAGATTACGGCGTTTTTAGTTAGGTTTTTCAATTCGGTTAAGGCTTGTTCGGTTTCATTTAATTCGAATTCTACTTGTTGTTTCTGTGCTAAAATTGCTTGGGTGTTGCGTTGAAGCTGTTGTAGTCTGAGTAATCGTTCTTGAACGTGAGGGGGAAGCTGTGATATGTCGCTCATTTTTATTCCTCAAAACGTTGCATGCAGCTCTTTTCTCAGCAATATAATGTCGTGTTAATTAAGTGTTTTTACACTGTCTTTTCAAGGTTCACTGCGGCCTCGTACGTGTCTTTTACAAGGGCAGCCCATCGAAGGTACGAATTTAGAGTTGCTCTGAGGGCTGAAGTGTCTTCAGCTTCGATTCGTATAATTAGCTTCTTGCCTTCGCCTTCAATAGAGACTTTCGATCTAGATGTCGCTGGTTTTTTTGTCTCAGGCATCAAAGCATTTAACAAGATTTCTAACTGTTTTTTTGAGGCAAGTTCAAAGTGGATAACTGCGTTTCTCTTCATTTCTGTGTCTTCCAAATTAGGTGAGAGACTATTATTCGTGGACCGACTTCTATTTTTCCTTTTGCATCTATGAATGTGATTTGGATGCGCCGTGCTGCGTTGAGTGAGATGTACATTGTTGCTTGTGTGTTTGGAGATGGTTTTTCGTTGGCAGATAGTTTTGGAATGTTGAGGAAGTTGGAGAGGGCTTTTGCGAGCTTGTGAGCTTTGAATGGGATTTTGGTTTCTGTTTGGAGAATTAAGGATTTGGCTGCTTCGGTTTGTGCATGTCTGAATGTTTTCTGAAGTCTCACGTTTTTCACGTATATTATAGGGTGGAATTGAACCAAGCCAGCATCGCCAAGTGTGAACAGTTGGATTTTTCCTAGGCCGCCTTTCCAGCGGTCGGCGATTATGATTTTTTCAGCTTCGTGTTCTAATGCTTTTACTGCTACTGTGTCCAGATTTGACTTGCCGCGGTTGATTCTTATGGCGTTCGGTATGGAGCGGTTAAGGTCGTTGCAGAAGGTTCTTATTGTCTGATTGGGATTGCGCGATGTGGTTATCAGGAATCTTGGCGGCGTTGTGTTCTTCAAGAGTTTTGTTTGCTCCTGTATGGTTGGAGACTATGGGCGGGTAGTAGTTTCTAAAGTTTTGTGAAGGCTTGGGAGTACATGGCATCTGGACGGGACTGTTCCATTTGGCTTTAGAGAGGCTTCTAACATGTTTGATTGTTTAGAGATGAGAAGGTTTTATTTTTTGTTGGTTATATTGAATGGGTGTGTGTGCGGCCGTAGTCTAGCATGGTTAGGACACTGGCCTCCCAAGCCGGCGACCCGGGTTCAAATCTCGGCGGCCGCACCAACAATGCTGCAAACACTTTTCATATTCAATAAACCCAAACGGAATTTTCCGCCAACAATGGATATCTTAGGGTATCCATACGCGCCCATGTTGCTTGTACCGCAACTCTTAAGAACTGTGTTCTTGATGAGTGTGATAGAAACGAGCGTTGAAGATATGTCAGATAAAGAACAACCCAAAAGTGAAGAATTGGTGAAAATAGAGAAATTAACTCCAAATTCGAGAGAAGTGAACACGATTGTGAAGGTGATTTCCAAAAGTGAAGTTAGAAACGTCACAGGGAGAGATTATTCCGTACGCAGAGTTGCAGACGCCTTAGTTGGAGATGAAACAGGATGCGTATACATGACGCTCTGGGATGACAACATAGACAAAGTAAACGCGGAATCTTCCCTGCGCATCACTAACGGTTACGTAAACCTGTTCAGAGGAAACATGCGTCTGAACATAGGAAGATATGGCAGCTTCAAACTTCTAGAAGAATCCCCTATTACAGAGGTCAACACAGAAAACAACTTGTCTAATAAACGATACGAGCAGGAAAGGCGAGATCGCAGATCCGGTGATAGAAGAGGTTACCAGCAAGGAAGAAGATACTAAACGCGCCGAGGGAATCCTAAGCTACTTTACAAGTTTGTTCGGATTCCTTTCAAATTTCTTTTTGCATTTTACCTTATAGAAATGGTATGTTTCTCCGTAATAACTCATCTTAAATTTAGATGCGGGCGCGCAGAGTATAATACAGTTAAGCATTATCGAGGTTTTCGTGAGTAACGCAGATAGTCGCGGGGTGTGTAATGCAAGATTGTTTCAATTAGGAAGGAATTGCTAGAAACCCGAATCCCATAGACCACCACTCTAAGGAATAGAATGACTAAAGTATAATCAAGACTATTCCTGCAATTAACTGGATTGACCCAAGCAATTCCAGCTTCAAATTCTCATTCACGCCCAAACCGCGTCCTTCGACTGTTCTTATCCATAAATCGCGATGAGAAGCTTCCCACACTGGGCTGGGTCTAAACCCACGACTAATGGAGATATCTCCCGCAAAACCCCATTTTTGTGTCCAATAACGCGTCGTTTCTTTTAGGAACCCCGAGAAGAATTAGGCTGTATCCCGATCTGGTTCCTGAGAGGGGCTCAGTTATAGTGAGGAATCTGTAAATGCTTCAGGACGGACCCTTCTTATGCTTTTCACCAATTCTATTGGAAGTTCAGTCTTTTGTAGAATACGATGGTCATAGGCAACAATTGTCACTTCAGCCTTTCCAGCCAATATTTGTTTCCGTTGTTTTCTGCTTTTTTTGTAGAAACGATAAGAAAGGGTGATTGATGTTGTCCCTACCTTCTTGACCTCAACCTTCAAATCTATCAAGTTTTCAGGGGAAACTGGAGAGAAATACTCGAATTCGGCATGCCTTCTAGGGAAGGAAATTTTATACTTCTTATAGAAATACATTGGTGGGAAACCCAGACTTTCCATCAAACCTGCTTCCCCTCTTTCACAATATCGATTGTATAACCGCCAATTTAACCATCCGAAGGCATCTGTGGCCTCAGGGAGCACAGGTATGTTCTTCTCTTGGTATGACATAATGAACATAGTGTTATGATTGAGACTTAAAAATTGCGCGCGCTTAGGCAACCTTCTACCGAATTGCGCTCATGTATGCATCTCTAAATATTCAAGCCTATCTAGACCTTTACGAGTGAACTTATAATAGAATTCTCTACCAATCATTTGTCTATTAAGAAGCCCTTGTCTCCAGTACCTTGATAACCGGGTGCTCAAAGTTTGACGTCCCATCAAGCGAAATGTTACCCACTCCTGTCTAAGCATCTCTTATGCCTACGGAAGTTTTGTAAAAAACTGTTAGAAAAAAGAGTATATCTCTGTGGTTGTCAGCAAGTCTGCTAAAGTTCTTCTGCACAAGAGTTTAGAGCGTGTGCATTTGTGTTGTCATCTACGTAAACCGAAACTGATTTATGGGCGATGAAGATTCTCGACAGAGGATAAGAAATGTGTTTGGCAATTCCTGCAAAAGTTGTGAAGGTTCATGGTGATGTAGCTGAGGTGGACTTTGGGGGAGGTGTCCTTAGAGAAGTAAACGTTGTTCTGGTAGAGGCGAAGGTTGATGAGTACGTTTTGGTTCACGCAGGTTATGCTATCCAAGTAATTGACAGAAAAGAGGCTGAGGAGACGCTTAGGTTGTGGAATGAAATTTTGAAAATGGAAGAGCCAAGCGCCTAAGCCATAGGAACTTTTGCACATGTACGAAATTTTTGGACACTACTTAATAAGAGGCGTTAGAACGCGGACTTGTGATTTGGTTTGAAAGAATTAGCGGGGTTCCGTAATCCAGAATTGGCGAGGCGGGTTACGAAGCACATTCTTGAGCTTACGCCAGACTACCTGGTGAAGTTTTGCCACGTTTGCGGAACTCATGAGTGGACGGTAACTCATTTTGGGCTGCGCAGTTTCTTGCCGAAAAATGTGGAGGTGATTGCGGGGCCTGGATGTCCCGTCTGTGTTTTACCTGCAGCAGAAATTGATGAAGCGGTTAAGTTGGCGTTGAAAGGGGTTACCGTTGCAACTTTTGGAGATGTTCTGCGGGTTCCCGGCTCGGACTTGTCTTTGGCTGAGGCGAGTGCTAAGGGAGGTGACGTGCGTGTTGTTTACGGTGTCGGTGATGCTGTGAAGATGGCGAAGGAAGAACCGGGTAGAGATTTTGCTTTTTTTGCGATTGGTTTTGAGACAACTGCGCCTACGACGGCAAATGAAGTGTTAAAGGGGCCGCCTGATAATCTTAGTTTTCTTGTTTCGCATCGTTTGATCCCGCCGGCTATGGAGCTGTTGTTGGGGATTGGAGATTTGCATATTGACGGATTTATTGCACCTGGTCATGTTTCAACCATTATTGGTTTGAAGCCTTACGAAGTGTTTACGAGTGCTTATCATATGCCTGTTGTCGTCGCTGGTTTTGAGCCTTTAGATGTACTGTTTGCAGTTGACTTATTATTGCGACAATTGAAGGACGGGGTGGCTAGGTTGGAGAACGAGTATGGACGGGCTGTGAAACGGGAGGGTAACGTAAAGGCGTTAAAGCTTGTTAGTCGTGTTTTCGATGTTGTTAAAGGTGGTTGGAGAGGTCTAGGAATGTTGCCTTCCTCAACGTTTGCCTTGAAAGACGAGTTTAAAGAGTGGGATGCTCGAAAGAAGCACGGTGTGAAAGTAAAAGCTGGCAGAGATCTTTTACCTGGATGCCAATGTCATTTAGTAATGATTGGAAAAATTAAGCCCAGCGAATGTCCATTGTTCATGGATGCTTGCAGGCCCGAGTCGCCAAAGGGAGCTTGCATGGTTTCAATGGAAGGTACTTGTCGTATTTGGGCGAAGCATGGTGTGAAGCAGTAGAAGTTGTGCTTGGCATCTTGGCTAGGCTGTTCTATTAGATTCAAATTTTTATAGATTACCCACTCGGTAGCCTGAAAAAGACCGATTTGACGTATTAACTGCATAGAAGAGGCTTTCAACAGGCTACTTTTCTTGTGTAACATGGTAAAACAAGCTTCTTTTAGCCGTGAAGCGCAACCACGTAACAAGCATGATGTATCATAAGTAAAAAAAACGTCTAAAGAAGAAATGAAAAGGGAATATGAGGTTTTTACTCATATTCCACTTGGATGTCAAAGTCATACGTTCCGATTGCCGATGTTGTAGCAGCTACTTCAAATGTCATTAGGTAGTACCCACTTGCACCTAATGGGTCATTTCCAGTATATGTTTCGTACGAATCAGAGGTTTCTACATCTAGTGTGTCAACAAACGTCCATGTACCGGGGATTGTTGAGTTTTCGTAGATATGAATCTTGCATTCATCAAAATCGCTTGCGGTTATTGTTGTGGTTACGCTGATGGTCATGTTATGTGCTGCAGTGTCTTCGTTTTTTAGATAGAGACAGTAGGTGAAGTTTTGTGGAGTTCCAGGTTCTACATCTAAGTCCATAGTGACTGTGCTGCCTGATATTGTTGCCCCAGAGGGAGCATCGTCACCCTCTATCCATATGAGCTTTGCAGCGCCTACTGTGACACTTCCGTCTATGTACATGTATCTGTACGTAGCTGCACTTACTGTGGCTATGAGTATCGATGATATTAGTAGTATTATGAGTTTTGCTGATTTCTTGTAGTTTATGTTCATTTTGCTATTTCACCTCCTTTCGCTTTTTGTTTCTCCCACCAGAATCGCAGGAGTACGTAGAGGCTTGCCCCTAAAACTCCGACGCACGCAATCCCCAAAATTATGTAGATGTATATGGCGCCTGCTATGAAGGAGACTTCGCCCATTGTTGGCTTAATAGACACGAAGGCTGTTGCACCTGTCAAAAGGGCTATCGTGGGAGTCGCAATTTGCCACCATTTTGGTTTTATGAGGACGTAGATGCTTGCGCTGACCACTAGTGTGTCGAAGGCGAAGACGCTGATGAACATGAGATCTAAGGAGATTTGTGGAAGTGGGATGATTGG
>Ga0209978_10001059_pt1 | contig 11216 bp, 10 predicted proteins | sample BentaG_FD_182805 | JGI IMG/M metagenome (GOLD analysis project Ga0209978, IMG submission 182805) | Deep subsurface microbial communities from South Atlantic Ocean to uncover new lineages of life (NeLLi) - Benguela_00093 metaG (SPAdes)... | ecosystem: Environmental > Aquatic > Marine > Oceanic >...
ACAGTTTCCCAAGAAAAACTGCGACATGTAGTCTTGGGACTTGTGGGACTTCTGTATTCTGTTGCCTCCGAATAGTAATGCCCTTAGTTTCAAAAGCGCGTCATTCCTTAGCAAAACTGTGCGCGCATTTCTAACGGTGGAAAACAAACCCGTTTGGACAGTTCTTAGTGTGTGTGTGGGGTGGGATTCGAACCCCACCCGCAGTGGAGATATCGCCCGCATCCTCCCCATTTTTTCCTTGGACAATGCGCGCGTGCATTCCAAAATTTCTGATTTACTTTTGAGGCAAATTATTATTACCCCTAAAAGTAGTTATTCTTAAATATGGAAATGAAAGCGATTGTACGTACAAGATACGGATCGCCGGATGTTCTTCAGCTCAAAGAGGTAGAAAAACCTACTCCCAAGGACAATGAAATACTGGTAAAAGTTCATGCGGCATCCGTAAATGCAGATGATTTGGAATTCCTGAGAGGTACGTTCATAGTCCGCCTAGTGGGGCCTTTAAAACCAAAACACAAGATACTCGGATCTGACATAGCGGGGCGGGTTGAAGCGGTTGGCAGAAACGTAAAGCAGTTTCAGCTAGGTAATGAGGTTTTCGGGGACCTATTCTGGTGTGGTTTAGGCGCTTTTGCTGAGTATGTATGTGTTCCTGAAAAAAGATTAGCGCTGAAACCGGCCAGTATGACATTCGAGGAAGCAGCGTCCGTACCTTCAAGGGCAATCATCGCCCTGCAGGGTCTTCGCGATAAAAGACAGATTCAGCCAGGACAAAAGGTTTTGATTAATGGTGCGGGTGGTGGTGTGGGTACGTTTGCGGTGCAGATTGCCAAATCATTCGGGGCTGAAGTGACTGGCGTGGACAGCACAAGGAAATTGGACATGCTGCGCTCCATTGGTGCAGACCAAGTCATCGATTACACTCAAGAAGATTTCACCAAAAATGGGCAGCGTTATGACCTGATTCTTGATGTTGCGGCACATCATTCGATTTTCGATTACAAACGTGCATTAAGTCCCAAGGGAATTTATCTCATAGTCGGAGGTTCCAGGAGTGCAATTCTCCAAGCTATGTTCCTAGGACCATTGATTTCAATGACCGGGAGTAAGAAAATGGGTTTGATGAGATGGAAACAATTCAAAAAAGAAGATTTGGATTTTTTGAAAGAGCTTTTTGAAACCGGCAAAGTAGTACCTGTTATAGATAGACGTTACCCGTTAAGTGAGGTTGCTGAAGCTCTCCGGTATCTTGAAGAAGGACACAACCAAGGAAAAATCGTAATAACTGTGGAGCATAATAACAAAACCTAACAAAGCGTTGCGCGCGCGCATTATTAATTATTCAGAAAAACCATCAGGCTAAGAACAAAGTAGTAGAGTTGATAGGGATAGACCCCTAATCTTTCTAGTAAACCCCTGTATTTACTTTTGATGAATATCCCTGAGATAATTACAAGAATGAGTGAAACTATAGCAGAAATGAGTGAATAGGTTGCAAAAGCACTCCATACTTCTATCAACTGCAATCGAAACCACAGTGCCACCATCCCAGCAATTGTTAATAATCCCGATCCAATCACAAGAATTAGATGCATCTTCCCCCTGAGAGTTATAATTTCACCCCCAGCATCAAGAGGGAAGAAGAGAGCCACGAGTATTCCCAAAACTGAACTAGTCAGAAATAAAACAGGTCCTACAATTGAACCTCCTCCATTGTTTATCCCTGCATGTAATCCAATGTAAAAAACAAACAGCAAAACACTAGAAGTAATGATGAAAGATTGCATTAGCCCTTTATTAGGAGCGCCAACTGCAAATAGTGAGCTTATATCATCTCGAATATGACAATAATCAGGTTGCAGAATACCCCCAAGAATCCACATCAGAGTATACACGATTGGGCTAATCATTCCACAAATTGCTAAGATCTGAAATAGATTCATATCATTCACCTTCTCACTTTACTCTGGAGCAAAGTCCACGTATCATGATTGGCTTGCTTTCTTCTATAAACTTTCGTCGATAGAGTTCGGCATACGTACGTGCTAATTCATGTAAGCATAAAGCAATATTAATTATTTATCCTTAATATTGACAAATAACCATAAAAAATGTTTCTTTCTTGAAAAGAATCTAAAAATGGCGCCGGGGGTGGGATTCGAACCCACGTGGCCCAAAGGACCACAGGCTTTCAAGCAGCTTTTCCAGGCTTGAGCTCTGTAACGTACAGATCTGCTCCATACCTGGCTCCCCGTATAACAGTTGTCTGTTATGCTCTAGGAGACCCCGGCACTAAGCTCTGAAATAAGCACCCCTATCACTTTAAGGCTTTTTGGAGAGAAGCACTCTGTAACCGCTTTTTCTTGCCAGAACTTCTACATTTCCAAAAGTTTTTTTTAATTCGTTTAGAAGACGTTTTCCTCCAATCTTTGACCTTACAACCATCTGAAACGCTGCATTTTCCCGGAGATGTTTGGGGGCATCTGTGATTATAGGTGATACTATTTGCATTCCGGCACTTACTGGAGGATTGCACAGAACGACGTGAAACTTCGCATTTTCTACTGGTTCGTAGAGAAATCCGCGTCGAATTTCAACATTATCTACTTTGTTACGTTTTGCGTTCTCTTTGGTCAACCATACTGCCCGTTCATTCACATCGACCATGGTCACATGTAAATCGGGATTGAACGTGGCAGCTGCTATCCCAACCGGACCATAGCCACAACCCAAATCCAACACGCGTCCCTTTTTTGGCAAAATCATTGACTCAATTAAAAGCCGTGTTCCCAAATCGATACGTCTCTTTGAAAAAACACTTGAAGACGTTAAGAACTCAAAAAAGTGCCCGCGAAGGTGGGTGCGTATTAATCCAAGTTGAGGCTTCGATTTGGGTTGTTTGGCATAATAGTGTTCATCCTCGCTATGTTCATGCTTCATTTAGAGCTGCCTCTTCCAACTTCTATCAAGAGACTAAAAACAATATCGTAGGTTGTTATAGTTTAAGCTGTTTTTCGTGGCGCTCCCATATGAGACCGATAATTAGGAAGAGGACGCCTAATACGAAAAAGTAGGTGAGCGGAAGGGAAAAACTTGATAATGCCTGTTCAAAGGTTGGATTGCCCATTTGAGTATAATATAGGGCGGTAATCAGTAAAGCAGCAAACGTGGCGAAGCAGCCGATGCCAAAACCTACTGCTAAACCATTTGTAAACGCACTTTTCCTGTGATACTTCCGCTCTTTTTCCAAAAAGCTATCCGCCCTTAGTTAAAGACTGTAGCATTAACAAAGCTAATAAAATGTTTGAAAGCTACGTCTTAATTGAAACTAAGTACTGCTGCTCATGCTCCACATCTTTGGATAAACGTTTCTATCCATTAAAACCCTAACTGTCTTGGCCACAAACCCGTGGTCCATATTTAGAATTCGCTCCGATGAAGCCAATGCCCTCGCGAAAGCCACTGCCTCGCCTTTCTGAGTGAAAATGACGACTCCATCCTTCTTCTTTGTCCCAGTTTCTATAGACAGAACTCCAGGTGCAGTTACATATGCCCCATGACAAACAGCAGCTACTGCGGAATCACGTATGAAAATTTTAGGAAGGAGTTCTAAAGCCTTCTCCATCGGATAGATAATTTCTCTAAGACTCTCTTTGTTACCAGTTTCTTGGCATTCAGAAACATAGTATAACAGGTCGTATAGTGTCACGAGCCCCTCGCTTTCAGTGAAAGGCCCAGCACGAGTCCGGCGAAGCTCTTGCATGTGCGCGCCACATCCGAGAACCTCCCCTATATCGAAACAAAGTTTGCGAATGTAGGTGCCGCTTTCACATCCTACTCTGAACAGAACGTGTTTCTCTCTCATTTCCAAAAAATCCAGGTAGTAAATCGTTCTTACCCGCAGCCTTCGCTTCACAGAAGACCGCACTGGAGGTCTTTGGTAGATTTTTCCTTGGAACTCATTTAGAACAGTTTCCACTTTTTCTTCTGGCATTGAATGGTGAAGCCGCATTGCACAGATGTATTCTTTTCCGCTTAAGAGAAGCGCTTGAACTACCTTTGTGGATTCCTCTAGAGCAACAGGTAGAACACCAGTCACCTTGGGATTTCCCTGGCTTGCTAAACGGAAGCCCCTAGGGTCCCACCGTGACCGGCATGTGCGATGGTTAAGATACGCTTAACCCAAGCTGTAACTTCGTGGCTGGATGGCCCTGATGTTTTATCTAAGTTTATTACTCCAAGCCGAACATAGTCTTTGATAGGGCGTTCTTCAGGCCTGCAACCATATTGGGCATCGGTTTTTTCTTCTGCCTTAACTAGCAGCTTCCTTTTGATCTTCCACGGTGCATTAATTCCTTGCATTAGTTTCCTCCTTCAAAAAGCAAAATAGACTGTTTAAGGTTAAAAAAGTTGAGCTTACACAACTTGAGGTTTGACAAGAGAATGTGTGTTGAAGACATAGGATTGAGCCAAGTTGCCTAAAGTAGTTTCAAAGTGGGATGACGACAAAGAAGCATTAATCTTCTACAGTGTAGCGAATGAACTTTTCCACCGTTTGAAATTAAATCTACGTTTAATTTCGGTACGTTCATCCAGCTATGGGCGGGCTCCCTACAAGCATACATACATGCAGGGGGGGAGGGGGTAATTAATCCCGCGGGATTAATTTCACGATATATAGACAAAAGAGTTGAAGTTTCTCATACTTTCACTTAACTCTCCATTATCTAGGCATATGTTGCTTCACAGCCGTTAAATAGAAACCTTGCGTAGTGTTTTTGTGCTTGCGGTTCATCGCTCTCTTGGTGAATGTGAGACTCAAGCCCATTGATAGCCTTCCCTTCACGTAATGCACGCCGTGAACTGCAAGCCTTCCAAACTCTCTCAGAGGTTATTGTATGTCTAGGACTGCCGCTATCCTCAAAGAATGCTCTCAATGCGGGGAAGAAGTGGTCATAAGTTACGAATGCGCTAGTTGTAAGCTTCAAGTGTGCCTGATTTGTGCGATTGAGAATGACTGGAAATGTCCGAAATGTAGCGTGGACTTGGTTTAAGGCACTCAGTGTAAAGCTAATGTAAATACTTTAATGAGCAAGGGTGAGAAGATAAAAAAACTACCAGCTTTCTCCGTAGTTTCCTGCTGCTATGACTCTGTCGTAGATGTCAACATCTCGGTCTGCGCGCGCGCATAAGGGTAGATTAAGTGATTTTGAAATCCAATGCGTAACTAATTGGTGGGGTGACCCTGTCCGAAACATCTTAGACCAAAGTATTGAAAAGGACGTTCTTTGAACCCTATCAAAATGGCGAATATTACCATTCTTTAATTAGATTAGAGACTTATATTTCCATGGTTACTCTGAAGATGCTATTCCAGAAATGTTCCTCGAAAATTATGCCTCCTATCAAAAGAATCTCATTACACAATCTACGAATTTGGATTGCGTTAGCGCATGCGAAGAACATGACCCGGTAAAGCTTTCGTGTGTTTGCTGTGCTCGATGACAAGTTTGCCGTTCACTAGAACATATTCGACTCCCTCAGGATATTGGTGAGGCTCTCGGTAAGTGGCTTGGTCGATTACTCGTTTCGGGTCCATGGCCACGACATCAGCCCACATGCCTTCTCGGATGAGCCCTCGATCCTTCAGCTTTAGCTTTTGGGCTGGGAGGGAGGTCATTTTTCGAACGGCGTTTCCGAGGGCAAGGATTCCCTTTTCCCTTACATATCGTCCGAGGATTCGAGGAAACGTTCCGTAGGTCCTTGGGTGGGGCTTCCCTTTCCCTAGAACACCGTAGGGAGCCCGTGCTGAGCTATCGCTTCCTACCATGGATAGGTGGTTGCTCAATACATGGTGCATATCCTCTTCTCGCATAGTGAAGAGCACAATGCTTACAGAGGCCTTCTCTTCAATGAGCAGGTCGAAGACGAAATTGAAGGGGTCTATGCCTTTCTCTTTGGCTATGTATTTGATGGTTTTGCCCTCAAGGTTAGGCTGTCCCTTGCAGTAGGATATCTGGATTTTGCCCCACTCGGGCACTCCCAGCGTTTCGGGTCCGCCCTCTTCACCTGTACGTATCATCTGCTCCTTGATCTTCCTGCGGGTTACTGGATCCCTCAGTCGCTCTACCAGCTTCTCCACTCCTCCTTCATAAGCGGTTGGGGGTAGGAGGGCGTCAAGCCCAGTGCTTCCCGCGATGTAAGGGTATACATCGCAGGTGATGTCGATTCCCCTATCTCTTGCTTCCTCCATCATTTGGAGGGTTTGTTTTACCTTACCCCAGTTGGGTCTTCCCGAGGCCTTGTGGTGAGATACCTCAACAGGGACTTTAGCCCTTTCACCGATTTTGATGGCTTCCTTTACGGCGTTAATGAGCATAAATCCCTCTCCGCGAATGTGGGAGGTGTATATTCCTCCGAACCGTGCCACCACTTCGGCGAGTTCCACAAGTTCGTCAGTGTTAGCATAACAACTTGGCGGGTAAATAAGACCGGTTGACATGCCGAAGGCTCCATCTTTCATGGCTTGAGCTAGGATCTTCTTCATTTCTTCAAGTTCATCTTCGGTGGGGTGGCGATTTTCAAACCCTAGCACAGATACTCGTATGTTGGAGTTTCCTACGAGAGGGGTTACGTTTAATGCCACACCCTTCTCCTGCATAAGGTTTATGTATTGGCCCATGGTGGACCACGTCAACTCCAGTTTGGCTTCCTCAAGCAGGGGCATAGTCTTTAAAATATCCTCCTTCAGAGGGTCGTTGAGAGGAGCAGCGGAGAGGCCGCAGTTTCCGATGACTTCGGTGGTGACGCCTTGCCGGATCTTACTCTCGGCAAGAGGATTCATCAACAGCGTAAAGTCGGAGTGGGAATGTATATCAATAAAGCCGGGACAGATCACCATGTCTTTAGCATCAATTATTGTGTCAGCGGATTCTGATGCCAAGTTGTCTACGGCGGCGATTCTACCCTTCTCGACGCCGACGTCCGCCTTAAACCATGGGTTGCCTGTGCCATCAATGACCCTGCCTTTTCGAATTAGAACGTCATACAAAGGCTTTTTCCCTCCAACAACCTACGCCCCATCCTAGTGAAGTGTCAACTTTTCTATGGGCACATAATCTTCCAATATTTTTGACCTTTGTAAAACATCTTTCCACATTTCCAATCCTCTGCCGGTTCTCCATTTCTGTGGTGCTGGTAAGCCTAAAACCGCCAATTTATCGCCTTTCTCAATTTTTTCTGCAGTTATGCATCTGCCAGTTTCCGGGTGCACAGGAGTGATGATGTCAGGAGCTATTCCAGCGAGCTTTTCATCTCTATAAGCAACAAGCACTTCGTTTTTAGCTTTAAACTCAAATGTACTTCCTGCGTATTCACGTGTCCCACGAAGTTTTATGTCAACGAACGTGAAGCCAGCTTCGGTTTCTCGCTCAGCACAATCTACAGTGCCTTCAAAAAGTTTGAAGCCGCCTGTTTCTCCTAAAACTGCCTTTATGGGGTCAACAGTCTTTCTCAACAACTTTCCAATTTGCATGGACTTTGACAAACTAAGTTGAATTGGTGAAGTCTTCACTTGAGTGCCCGTTAAAATTCTTCTGGCTGTATAAGCACTGTGACCCCATTCAGCAGCGAGAATACGCGCAATCCTTTCACAAGCCCTCGAATCCATCGTCTCCTTCACAATAACTATATTTTTTGCATGTATGTCTGCAACAACCATCGGAGTTAATGGAATGCCGTTAATTGTGTAAACTTTTAAATGAACTTCTGGAACAGACCTGCCAGCCCCATCCCCATCCACAACTGAAATGTCACATCTTGTAGCAACATCAACCGCTGCTAAAGTGTTAAAACCACCTAGTTCTACAGGAATTGTAGCATAAGCAGAAAAACCTAGATATTCTTCTAAAACCCTTAAAGTTTTTACTGCTGCGCTGGAATCATAATCAATTGTGGTTGTAGCGCCAACACATGCAAAATTCACGACTTTTGCGTCGTCGGGCACCTCTGAAGGAGCTACAAGCCTAACAGTATAACCCTGAGAAGCCAGCTTGTCCACTATCCTATAGCCTGCTTCAGGGTCACCCCCTCCCCCAGCGGAGAAAATTGCAGCACCGTTCACCAAGTCTAGCAGGTCTTGAAAGTTCAGGATTCTCAAGCTTGAAGTCACCAATCTTGTTAATACGCTTCATATTATTAGAAAACGGGGTTTTATTTTTTGGCTACGAAGTAGAGCGTGCGCAAGGAAAAAAGGGAAGTTGCGGGAGATATCTCCATAGTTCTCATGTTTAACTGAATTTTAGATGCCAAACTAAAAGTCAAGCATTCTAAGGATTGTACACTTCTCCATAGCTCATGCAGATCATCACTACATCATAAATGTCAATAATTCCGTAGGGTTCTGTTATGTCACAGAAGGGGTCCCAATGGGAATCTGAAGGAATAGAGTCGTAGGCATTTACAACGTGAATAACATCAAAAATATCCACTTTAAGATCGCGGTTGATGTCAGCAAGATTCCACCAAAAGAATGATCCGAGCTCCCAGTACTGAACATAAAAGCAGTAGCCTCCCCAGAAATCATAGTCAACTACTCCGTAAACAGTGATAACGCTGCCATTCGCTGGATTCCAAAATGGGTTAATGTAAATCCCTAACATAGCTTGAGATGACTGATCTTCCAAAACGGCGTTCGCCGACGTTTCAGGAATAAAGACAAAATCCGACCGAAAAATTCCGGAAGTCATGATCTCCTTTCCGAGAAAACTTTCTTCATAAATAGCCAAATAGGTAAGATCGACATATCTATACTCTGCTGAGACCAGTTGTATGTCAAACGCCAACATAAAAAAGGCAATAACAAGTAAAGTTGAAATTGACATAGAACCTAATCTTCCCACTTTTTCCCCCAAAAAGGGGTGCCCTTTGAATACTATTTAAGTTTATGGAAGAATCTTCTATGAATATACAAATGTACCATTTATGCAAGTAGGTCTTCTATGGGGTCCATGAAAGAACAAGCTCGTTGTTATTCACAAAAAATGGGGGTTGTGCGGGAGACATCTCCATTTATTACGAGGCTAGGGCAACCCCGCTTTCTTATTGCCTGACCCCGTATGGTTTGTGACATGGCGCGCGGTAGTTGTTCACTACCGTGTTATTTATTTGGAATGCTTAAACTCGGATTTGGTGTTGCAAGGTGGAGCAGAAACCAAGGAAACCGATTTGGAAAAACCTTGTTCCAATAGCTATCGGTGTGATAGTCGTCATAGCAGTAATAATCATCTTACAGAATTTTTCAGCAGGTGCTTGTAAAATTACACGTGTTCAAAAGGACAGCGACACCATTGTTGTTAGCGATGTTCGATGCATGCATGCTAATAGTTTTCGGTCACAAAGCGGCAAAAACCCCCAGTCCACGAACCAGCCTTCCCTTTCAACTTGTGTAGCTGTGCCGGTTAGGCCCACGGTGCTCGCGGTTTCCCTTGTGACAAGCATACTCCCGCCAAGCAGCCGGATAAGTTCCCTAATAGTTTCAGACTTGGCTGTGGTTGTGTCTCCTATAAAAAGAACGAGGCCCCAACTGCAGTAGTATATGTCTACAGAGTAGCCATACACATGCATGCGATTGACAAAAAGAACAGTCAAACATGTTAGAAACAACTATGCTTTCTTGAAGTCTAAAAAATTTGTTCTGCTTTCATTTAACCTACCGGGCTAGCCTCATTAGGGTGTTCGCTATGTTGCTGGCTGAGTTCCTTATTATGTACTTTCTCGCGTTACTTAAGATGGATTGAACGTTTCTCCCCTCGAAAACGTCGACGAGCCTCTCTCTCAATTCGTCTAAGTTTAAGTACTTCATCACCTCTCCGTCGAATACTTCGACGAAGTTGTTATCTGGGCAGAGGATAGGACGCATTGAACCCAAGCATAGGTGGACGGTACTTGACGTTGGTAGGTAGTCCGCAGCAGTCCTATGTACGAGGATGGCATTTGAAGCGTGGAAGTATGTGTAAAGCCTGCTTGTCGGCGGGGCTTCTTTTCTAAAGATTGTAAATTTGTATTCGCGACCTATATCTTTGGCAGCTCCAACACTCTCCTCATGGCTGGTCAACATCAATAGAACGACATCATATGTTTTGCGTAGCCCCTTGAAAATTGGAAGCACTTCGCGTAGGTTTTTTAGGCGTATTCCGTAGGCTAGGACGACTTTTGTGTCTTCCTCCTGTGGAAGGTCCAACTTTGATCTGGCTTCCAGCATGTTACCTTCAACAATTGGGTGACATGGGTAGGGTACAATATGTGTCTTATCTGTGGGTATAACGTCGGCTAAAAGTTTCTTGTAACGTTCATCAAACAATGTGATTACGTCCCAATCAAACTTGTAGAAGTTCACATTTTGGGGAACTCTTCCCTCGTGCATAACCGCTATGGTGGTCGCTTTTCGCTTTACCACATCGAAGATTTTGAGTAGCTTCCCGAGAGGGATTAAGCACGGCTTCTCGATGACGAAGAAGTCATAATCCTCGTTGACAATCGGACTCGGGTCGAAGTATAAATCCAAGCCGCTTTCATCCTCAACTTTAGCCCCGTATCTGTACATCTCCCAGTTTCTGTAAACGAATCTCTCATCCTCGGTTTCAACGGGTATCCTGCCTCCAACCCTCTCGTCAGTAGGAGCGAAGACCACGATTTCATGCCCTTGATTCATCCACTCCTTGCCGATAAGCTCTGCATGAACCGATACGCCGCAACAGTCGTTCCAAGGAGACATTATCGCTATTTTCATATCCATCTTCTCAGTGCTTGATGTTTTACCACAAATAGGCTCATAAAGAGTTGCGCATTATAAATCTACTGAGGTTACGCAAAGTGAAATTGAAACGTTACGAGAATAACCCCATTTTAGAACCCGGAGAGAACTGGTGGGAATCTATAGCGGTTTTCAATCCCGCCGCCTTCTATTGGAATGGCATAGTCTATCTGCTTTATCGCGCGGTTGGGGAATACGAGAGATATGTTTCTAGGATCGGCTGTGCAACAAGTCAGGATGGTTTCAATTTTGAACGATTAGATAATCCAGTCTTTGAGCCTGTAGAAGAGTATGAAAAGTGGGGGGTTGAGGACCCTCGAACCGTTATACTTGAGAACAAGCTTTACATGACGTATGTTGCTCACTCCAGGCGAAGCGGTCCTCCGAGAGCCCTTTTTCC
>Ga0209978_10001060_pt1 | contig 11215 bp, 11 predicted proteins | sample BentaG_FD_182805 | JGI IMG/M metagenome (GOLD analysis project Ga0209978, IMG submission 182805) | Deep subsurface microbial communities from South Atlantic Ocean to uncover new lineages of life (NeLLi) - Benguela_00093 metaG (SPAdes)... | ecosystem: Environmental > Aquatic > Marine > Oceanic >...
TTCCAAAAGCTTCTCGAGACATAGTGGTGGGCACTCGCATAAATATGTCGATGTCTGGTTCTTCTTTTAGCCAGGTGTCTTTTGCAACTGAGCCTTCTACCCTAACCTCTACTTCTATCCCAACCTCCTCAGCCGCCGTTCTCACTTTTTCTTTAAGTGTTTCTGCCAGTTCTAGAACGCGTCTTTTTTCCTTTCTGTCTGGAGTAGTTTTTTGCAGAACTTTTGCGCAGACTTCTTCAAGAGTTAAGGTCATGAACACCACCGAAAGAATGGTTGAATACTGTTTTTAACGGCAAACCTCCCTTAAGGTTGAGTAGATGGGGCCTTTCGGTGTCAAAACGCTTTTTTTAAGCCTTAAACAGTCTGCCCTAACAATGCCGAACTCGTAGTCGGATAGCTCTTGGATGCGTCGGATGAGCTCAGCCTTGTTTCTACCCGTTTTCACCCTAGCAATTGTGAGGTGAGCGCTGAAACCTTTTGAATCTGGTTTAAATCCTAGCCCGCGAAGGAGAGGTTCCAGTTGATTAAAAACGTTTGTGAGTTCATCAGCGCCTTTTCGAATTCCAGCCCAAATCACTCGAGCGTATTTTAATTTTGGAAACACTCCTAAACCTTTAATCTCCACATCAAATGAAGCAAACGATATTTTCTTCATTTCTTCATGGATTAAGTCCACCATGGGAGGCGAGATGTTTCCTAAAAACCGCATTGTCATGTGAATGTTCTGAGGCTTCACAAGTTTCAAATCTGCGCCCGTGTTGACGAGTGTGGCTTGAGCCTCTGAAAATCGTTTGATAATTGACTCGTTATCTATGTCAAATGCGATGAAGCTTCGAATCCTTTCTGACATGGCTTGCTCTCTCGCCTAAATCTTCAGTACTACATTATCCTACTAGCTTTTTGAGGCTTCTATTAGGCTTTTCCACTGTTGAAATCCATGTAAAAAAAATAGGAGGTCTATCTATCAGACACGCCTCCTCCTTCCCTCCCACCTCTTTTGTGCCCAATAATTTTTTTTCTTTTGGGGCACAAATCAGTTTCATTTAACATTTGACATGGTTGCAGAGCATGCTTTCAAATGCATGTTGTTAGATGAATTGAGAAAGCACTTTTTCGCCATAAAGCTGAATAGAGTTCAGAGTATCCTCTTGAGGCACCAAAACCAGTACGAAATGTTTCACTCCAGCTTCCACGAACTTTTCAATATGATCGACAACGGTTTCCGGCGACCCATAGGCTCCATGGTATTTAATTTTTTCAAAAGTTTCCTCATGTCCAGCTTCAACATAGAGTTTGGCTTTTTTCATGGTTAATTTTTCATCTAAACCGATGCATGTATCCATGAAATATGCAGGTTCTATTTCTTTCAGTTTTCTTCCAGCCTTTTCCGCCATTTCTTCAATCCTGCTCCATTTTTCTTCATATTCTTGTGGAGTTAGATGATATGGAATCCAGCCGTTTCCAATTTCCGCTGTTTCTTTTAACATAGCTGATACGTTTCCTCCAACCCAAATGGCTGGATGAGGCTTCTGAAGGGGTTTTGGTTCATGTGGAGCTTCCTTCACCTTGAAATACTTTCCAACGTACGTTGTTCGTGATTCTATCCACAACTTCTTAATAATTTCCACACCTTCACGCATCATCTGAATTCTTTCATGCAATGTCTTCCAAGGAAAACTGTTTATCTCAAACTCTGGCTTGTGGTGTCCAGCGCCCACTCCCAGTATGGCTCTGCCCTTAGAAATAACGTCAAGAGTCGTTACCATCTTAGCCAAAAATGTAGGATTGTAACGAGGCAGAGGACTAACAGCAGTGCCTAACATCACCTTTTTCGTCTGAACCGCAACCGCAGTTAGTGTAGTCCATGTTTCAAGGAGCCTAAAAGAATCCGAATTAACGCCTAGAAGACTATAAAATTCAGGTTCACAGATTACATGGTCAATACACCAGACAGAAGCGAATCCGTTTTTTTCAGCAACTCTCGCAGCTGAAGAAGCAAGGTCAAACGTCGACGTTAAAGTGGGCAGTAACACGCCGAATTTTACTTTAGTATCCGCCAAATCAACTCACCAAGGATGTTATGTTGATTCACAAATCTTGTTTAAGGTTTTCAAGAAAATGCTAATCTCTTCTAAAGTGTTATAGTGGACTAAGCTGATTCGGATCATTGTTTGTTGGTTGTAGGATTCTAAAGCTCGTGAATAGTAGTCTTCAGCACGCGTTGCAATGCCTCCTTCAGTCCAGAGACGTCTAACCACCTTATCGTCAGACATGTTCTCCACTTTAAACGCAAAAGTGGGATCCCTCTCCTTCAAACGGTTCAGATCAGTTAGTCCGTAAACTTTTACCTTCGACATGTTCCCTAAGCCTTTAACGTTACCGAAACCCGCAAGCGTTGCCTTGGACAACTCTACCTCATACTTTTCAATAGCATCCATTGCCACTTTTAAAGATCGTTTGCGCCCAGAATATTCAGTGAAACTGCCTTCATACTGGCTATGCACTTGGTCGGCTAGCCAAACAAGATGGTCCGCAACACCTTGTATAGCTGCAAACATGGATTGATCTCGGGTTCCCCATTCCCACTTGTAAGGAGCATGCTCAGGGGCTGATGCAACCTTGTAGGGTTTAAGTGTTTCAAGACGATCTTTTTTGCCGTAAAGGAAACCTCCATGGGAACTGAACAGCTTGTATCCTGAAAACACAAGAAAATCGCAGTCCAAGACCTTGACATCCATTGGACCATGAGCAATATGATGAACTGCGTCAACCAAGAAGTAGGCATCAACTTCCTTAGCGATTTTACCTATTTTCTCAAGGGGACTTTTTGTACCAAGCACGTTTGAAGCAGCTGTAACTGTTACAACCTTCGTTTTAGCGTCTATCAGACTCTGTAGATGATCCAGATCAAGGGTTCCTTCACTTTTGTTTAAACGCGCAAACCTAACCTCTCGGATTTTTCGCCTCTTTTCTAACTCTACCCAAGGACTGATATTCGCGTAGTGTTCATAGTCAGTTGTGACCACGTTTTCTTTTCCAGTGAGCTCTTTTCCAATAGCGTAGCTCAGGTTGAAGAGTAGAGCCGTAGCTGATTCTCCGGAGACAATGGTGTCTGGTGATGATGCGTTCAATAGATCCGCAACGGCTTCTTTTCCATTAAGTATAACCTTCTCTGCTTTTCTAGACTCGTCAAAAACTGCTCCTACATTGGCGCTACAGTCGATGCGAGCTTTGGCTTCGGATTTGGCTGCTCTTCCAACAACAAGCGTCCCTGTGCCGTTATCAAAAAATGCCCTTTTTCGTCCATTTAAGTCAGAAACTGCTCTGGGAAACTCATCTCTAATTTTTTCCAACAAGTTTTGGTCAAACATCATGTTCATCAGCCTTTTTTATGGTCAGAACTCTCGTAGGTTTATATCTATTAGAATTTTGTGCAGAGCACCCCCACTTTTATAGATCTAACCGAAATGTTATACGATACCAAGCACAATGTGGAGAAATGATGTAGCGATGAAGGAAAAGATTGTTGTGGGTGTAGCTGGCATGCCCGGCGCAGGAAAAGCCACCGTAAAAGACATCGTCCAGAAAATGGGCTATTCAGTGGTGGTGATGGGAGACGAGATAAGAGAGGAGGCTAAACAAAGGAAACTGAAGCCCACTCCAGAGAACATTGGCATGATCATGCTTAAGCTTAGAGAAGAGAAGGGTCCATACGTCATAGCTGAGCGATGCATTCCCAAAATTGAGAAAGCAAAAGGAAAAGTTGTCATTGTCGACGGCATCCGAAGCCTACACGAAGTAGAAAAATTCAAGAAACACCTCCCCAACTTCATCCTCATCGCCATCCACACATCACCTGAGGCAAGGTTTAAGCGTCTATTCCAGAGAAAACGAAGTGATGATCCGATGGGCTGGGAAACCTTCATGGAACGCGACTTGCGAGAACTCAGAGTTGGGTTGGGAAACGCCATAGCCACCGCAGACTACATGATTGTGAATGACGGGACAAAGGCACAACTGAAAAGAAAGGTCCGTGAAGTTTTGGAGGAAATAATGGCAAAATGGATGAAATAACCATTCAAGTAGAAGTGGAAATCAATCCCACCGAAGACCCAGACAAAGTGAAGAGAGCCGTGGAGAACATCATAGGAAACGCAGAGTTTGAGATTAAACAGCAAAGACAAGGAAGCTTACTTGTCGCGAAAGCTGAAGGCATGGATGGTCTCACGAAATTCTACGATCTGCTCCGCCGAGAGAGGATTCGCGACGCCACCCGAAGAGTGCTCTTTGGTGGGTTAAGCGGAAAATCCATAGCTTTCTATCTGAACAAACAAGTAGCGTATGTAGGGCACGTTTCATTCTCGCAACCCACAGCCGAATCGCCGCTGGGTCCCATCAAGGTTCAGATTCAATGCGACAACCCTCGCGAACTTATTGAGTGGCTGGCCCCAAGAACAGCTTAAACAACCGTTGAAGCTAAAACGTTTATAGCTAAACTAGCTAAGAGATAGTGAACATGTCTAAGATAAAAATCGGCTTGTCCATGCTCTTCTGTCTCAGCGAACCATTTTCTTCCCTCATGAAACACCTTCATGAAGTTGACGTGCAACATGTGGAACTCCTTGATGAAGGCTTGCACACACTTAACAGCAAACGTATAAAAGCTCTGAGGAAGGCGGCTCAGTCACACGATCTTGAGTTAACGCTTCACTCACCCTTCGCAGACATCAATATAGCTTCCCCAACTCCAGTTTTGCGACGAACGATATTGAAGCGACTTGAAAAATCCATTTCTTACGCCAGTCAACTAGATTGTCGACTGTGGATTTTTCATCCTGGACTGAAAACGGGTATCAGCTACTTTTACCCTGGGTTAGATTGGCAAATTAACATGGAATCTGTACGTGCCTTGTTGATGATTGCTAGAAAACATGGGGTTGAGATAGCTATTGAGAATGTTCCGGAGCCGCATCCATTCCTTATGAAAAACGTACAGGACTTCTCACGCTTCTATAGTGAACTCGGCGAGGACATAGGGCTGGTAGTGGATATTGCACATGCTAACCTAAACCATCAAATTGAAGAGTTCATCACCAAGTTCTCTGACAAAATTGTCCATATGCACGCGAGCGACAATAATGGACTTAATGATATGCATCTCGGAATAGGATATGGGATCGTAGATTGGGCAAGTGTTGCGAAGGCGGTAAAGACGGTAGAATATGGTAACGTTATAATGTTGGAATCTATAGAGCATGTGGAAGAAAGCCTTCAAACCCTGCGGAAATTCTTCACCTGAATTATTCTTTTACTATCACCTTTATTCATTCAGTAGACTTTGTCTGAAAGAGGAAGCTCTATCTTCATAAAATCTTCAGCCACATCCACTTTGGGAAAAATTTTCTTCGCTTGTTCAAGTAAAAGATCGGGCTTCTTATATCTAGCGCTGATGTGAGTCAAAACTAACCGTTTTGCCCCTGCCTTTTTCGCGGTATCCGCCGCTTGACTGGCCGTTGAGTGGCCATCTTCATGAGCTCTCTCTGCCAACTCATCGTCAAACGTGGCATCGTGAATCAGCAAGTCTGCGTTCTCAGCGAATTCTACAAACTTCTCTACGGGTCGAGTGTCCCCCGTGTAAACGACCTTCCTTCCAGGACGGGGAGGCCCCAAAACATCTTTCGGTTTGACGATTCGTCCATCTGAGAATTTGACGGCTGAACCCTGCTGTAACTTTGACCATAGAGGGCCTTTCGGAACTCCAAGAGATTTCGCCTTCTCTTGATGAAACTTTCCTGGTCGAGGTTTCTCTGTTAGTGCGTATGCTAGGCTGGGTATTACGTGGTCCGTCCAAACCGCGTGAATCTCATATTCTTTCTCCCCGCAAATCAAACCAGCTTCCTCTATTTCGAAGACTTCAATGGAAAAGGTTAAAGTGAACTGAACGGTTTGCTGTGTTGCCTCCACAAACGCTCTGATTCCAGGTGGTCCGTAAACCTCCAGTTTTTTCTCTCTATCCAACAAGGACATGGTTTGGAAAAGTCCAGGCAAACCGAGAACGTGGTCTCCATGCATGTGGGTGATGAAAACCTTTGTTTTTCGATGGAAGCCTATTCTAGCTCGAATCATCTGTCTCTGCAAGCCTTCGCCGCAGTCAAACAGGATAAGCTCACCCTTCCGCTGAACGGCTATGGCTGGTAGGCTTCTCTGAATTGTGGGAACGCTCCCAGCAGTTCCCAAAAAAACAACACGCAAACTCATTTTAAGTCCTCTCAAACACCACTATCTCTCTTGTTAGGCTTCTGTGTATGTACACAAGATGGGACTCTACGTGTTTAAATCCCATCTCTCTACCTATGTTTCCCACTCTTATCGATTTCGGAGAAGCTGTGCATATTCTTCTTCCTCTCGGAAGCATGTCCTCCACTGATGGCAGAAATTTCTTCATTATCTGTTTGGTGCTCCATCCAAGTGTGGTCGCTGACCTGCCGTAAGGAGGATCCGTTACAATGCAGTCAGCCCTGACCGCAGGGAGATGTCGAGCATCAGCAACCGCTAATCCCTCAAGTCTCACATTAAAATGGAGAAGGTTTCGCAGGCTTCCCTCTACCATACGGCGCTTCACATCAAACCCGACTACGCGACACCCTATTAGACCCGCCTCAATTAGCATGGTGGCTGTTCCACAGAACGGGTCCAACACCAACTCATCTGCTTTGGGTTGAGCTAGGTTAACCATGCACCTCGCAAGTTTTGCTTTCATAGCAGTAGGATGGAAAAACGGTCGTTTTCGAGGTCGCCTTTCAACAAAGGGTTTCGTCAGGACTTCGCCCATCTTTAGTCCGAAAATGAGTTTGTTATCTGTTAAGACTCCGAAAAACGTTTTTTTTGGGTTCTTTAGTTTTACTCTTGTTCCTTTTACCTTGTTTAGAATCAGCTCGCCGAGCTTTCGTTCTAACTCTCCTCTGTCGAGGTGGGGCGCGCTTCCTCTTATCCTTCGTATCCGAACAACGAAGCTTTCTCCCCTTTCAACAACCCGCTCTATGGATGTGGAATGAATTCTGTTGAAGATGTCAGCGACTTCGGCGTCACATTTGAACAACTCTCTGGCGCAGACTCTGGTCATGGCTGACCTAAACATTACAGGTTTTACGCTGTTAACGTCTGTATCCACTCGTAGAACTTGAGTCAACTCTTGCAGAACTCGATATTCATAATCCTCTGCTTCTAGAATAGACTTCAGCTCAGAAGATGGTAGAGTTGGATGTTCACCTGACAATAAATAGAAAAGTTTAGGCACTATTTAGGCTCCTCGTTTGGCTAGGGCTTTCGCGATCAAAGGAGCAACTGAAACCAAGCTTACAGTGCTAGGAACGCAGTCCGTGCCCACAATTCCATCCGCACCGCTCTTCATAATTTTGTCCTTGGCGTCTCCGACGAGGAGGGGATGCACACACGCCGCATACACACTTTTAGCGCCTTGTTCCCTAACCCCTTCTATTGCTTTGATCATGGTGCCGCCGCTGCTGATGATGTCGTCGAATATGATTACGTCCTTGCCTTTCACGGGCAGAGTTTTTCTTTCAACAGTCACTTTTCCAGTTAAGCGGTCTCTCCGTGTCTCAATGTAGCCGTGTCCTCCCTTCAAAACATTGTTTGCTTCTGCCGCTACAGCCCGTGCCTTTTTGCCAAGAGACAGAGAAAATGCGCCGTCGAAGCCTTGGTCTTTGAAGTGTTCAGCTAGGAGACTGATGGCTGATAAGTCGTCGAAACGTATTCTAAAAGCGTTTAGAACTTTCGGGTTGTGGGCGTTCACGGTGATTATTCTGTGTACGCCGCATGCCTCAAGCAGTGTCACTATGGTTTTTATGCTGAATGCTTCGCCTGATCTGAAACGTTTGTCTTGTCTTGAGTATGCGAGATATGGAACAACCGCTGTGATGGTTCTTGCTTTCATGTCTTTTGCGTTGTCTGCCATGAGGAAGAGTTGAAGGAAGTTTTCGTTTTGGGGCGGGCTTGTTGTTTGAACAATTATCGCATCTTCAGTTTCAACATCGCCATCAAATCGGATGTATGATTCTCCGTCTGGAAAACGCTTAAACTCTACAGGGACAACCTTTGTTTTCAGTAGTTCTGCGATTTTTTGACCTAACTCTTGGGACGCTGGACCCGGAACCACAATCAACTCTATCCTCTCTTAAAAAGCGAATAATCGAAGCTGAATGTTATAGTTTTCCTTTTTCCTTGTATTGTTTTATCAGTTCTTTTGCTCTGTCCAACCTAATTTTACGCTCTTCCACCATCTTCTCAACGATCAAATTTATCAAGCCTCCCGACGCTCCTGCCATGATTGCCACGTTTCTGGCGTGCAACGACATGTGTCCTCTCTGGATGCCCTCGTGAGCTAGGGCTCTCAACGCGGCGAGGTTTTGAGCCAACCCAACCGCGGCTAGCACCTCTCCCAACTCTCTAGCCGTCTTTACACCCAAGATTTTTAGCGCTATTTTTGCCACTGGGTGTACTTTGGTGGCTCCGCCAATGATTCCCACCGCCATAGGTAGTTCAATTGAACCTTCTAGATCTCCGTCTTTGTTCTTTTCCCATACTGTCAAGGAGCCGTAATGTCCTGATCTTGCGGCGTACGCGTGGGCTCCTGCCTCCACGGCTCGGTGATCGTTGCAGGTAGCTATTACGACGCCGATTATGCCGTTTAATATGCCCTTGTTATGGGTTGCGGCTCGGTAGGGGTCAGCTTCAGCGAAAGCGTACGCCTCCACGATGCCGTCTATAACTTCTTCTCCGCCCACCGCCTCCTTCGCAATCACGGTTCGAGCTCTCGCTAACCGTTTAGTGGCTAGGTTGGAGATAATCCTCAGGTAGACTTTTCCATGAGTTATCCTCTCAATCATCGGCGCAACCGCCTCTGCCATAGTGTTTACAGCGTTTGCGCCCATTGCATCTCTACAGTCCACGTGGAGCTCTGTGATGACCATTGGGCCAGTGCTTGTTTGTATCACTTTTGCGTTTAGGTCTTTGGTGCCTCCGCCAACCGACACGAGCATTGGGTCCTGTTCATTTGCCTTTTTGAGGATGTCTTCTTTTGCCGCTAAAATGGCTTTTTTGGCTTCGTGTGGATTGTTTATTCTAATGACTTGAATCTGCCCGATCATGATCGGCTCGGTGCTGCTGGTGAAGAAGCCTCCTTTCACTCTAGCCATCTTCGCCGCGTAGCTGGCTCCAGCCACCACTGAAGGTTCCTCGATGGCCATGGGAATTAGGTAGTCTCTTTCGTTTATTAGAAAGTTCGTTGCGATTCCAAGGGGTATGGGCATGGCTCCAATCACGTTTTCAATCATTCGATCGGCTAGTTCCAACTTCAATGATCCAGTTGACTGGAGAATGTGGGCTTCTTCGTCGGTTAGTCCTGCAAAATCTTTTATGATTTGCACTCTTTCCTTTGGGTTTAGTTTATAGAACCCGGAGATTTGAGAAGTTTTATTCATGGCAGTCATCCTGGTTTGCGTTCTGTTTACTATTCGGCTAGAGAACATAAGAATTTAGCGCTGTTTAGTAAAGACGCTCTCTTCTAAGATTAGTTCTAATCTTTGTTTTTAGCTGGAAAAGAAATTCGTTTGGCAAATTTATAACAACAAAAAACCATTAAGGTAGCGGTGTTCTAGTTGGCCTTTGAGGCAATAATTGCAATTATAGCTCTCATTTTAGGAATCGTGCTTTTGACTTATTCCAGCGACAAGGCAGTTGAACACTTAACCAAAATCGCTTCAGAATGGGGAGTTTCTCCGTTTATGATTGGCGTCATACTGGCGTCCATAGGAACGGATTTGCCAGAGATCATTAATTCAATTGAATCATCCTTATTGGGTCACGGAAACATAAATGTAGGAGATTCCCTCGGGTCTGCCTTGGCCCAAATGTCTTTGGTGTTAGGGCTTCTTCCTTTCTTAGCCAGAGGCTTCAAGGTGAAGAGAAAAAAAGTACTAGTCATCGGGGCCTGCGAGATCTTAGCACTCATACTTGCGGTGTCAATAGTTGAGAAAGGAAACATTTCCCAGATAAACGGCCTCTTTTTGGTGGCTAGTTGGGTAATCTTCATGCTGTTAACTAGAAGCCTCACGACAAGGAAGGTTAAAGAAAAAGAGCATGTGGCAAGCACCGATGAAAGGCATTTCCATCACTTCGCGGTAGCCGGTCTAGGCTTTATAGGCGTTGCGGTTGGAGCCTTTATTGTTATCGAGTCAGTTATTACACTGTCGTCAGCTTTTCACATCCCCGAGTATTTCATCAGCTTTTTCGTGCTCGCGATTGGAACATCTCTCCCAGAACTTGTAGTCGATGTAATGGCTCTCCGCAGAAAACAGTACGAGCTTGCGATAGGAGACATTATAGGAAGCAGTGTTGTGGATGCTAGTCTTTCAATTGGAATTGGACCGTTACTTTTCCCGATTACGGAGATAAATGTGAAGCTTGCTATGATCACAGGCTTGTATGCGATATTTGTTTCCATTGTAATTATATCCTTACTTGCATTAAGAGAGAAAGTCGACAGGAAAATAGGAGTTCTATTCATCGCTCTGTACTTATTTTCCTATGCAACGCTAAGTGTAATGTGAAATCGCGGTTCTATAGAAGGAGCACTGCGACATTCGATATTGTTCTACATATAAATAGCATTTTGACACTATTTATTTCATAGATGAGCGCGCATGTGGGCGATCTGGAGAACTGATGCCTTAACCGTGCTGAAGGACAAGAAGGCTCGAACAAGCTTAGCTCGATACTTCGGCGTTATGCAAGACGACAAGCCAGCCAAATTCATGATCGCCAAGAAACTGCCCGCAAACTTCACTGAAAACGACTCTGCTCTAGAATTATGGAAACTTCACGATCAACTCACCGAAGAATTTTATCATCTTGAAAAAGAAATTGACTCTCGCCAAAAAAACCTAGAAGCGCTGGATAAGCCGGAAAAGTCGTATTTTGATCTGAAAATTGAAATAGCAAACCGTATTCTAGAGAGCTGTCATTTCTGCACCCGCAGGTGCGGCTTCAACCGACTCGCCGAAGAACTTGGAGAATGCAAATGCGGAACGCAAATCACGGTTTCCACAATGTTCGGGCACATGGGCGAAGAGCCAGAGCTTGTTCCATCCGGAACAGTGTTCACCTTAGGCTGCACCCTACGTTGTCTTCATTGCCA
>Ga0209978_10001061_pt1 | contig 11208 bp, 9 predicted proteins | sample BentaG_FD_182805 | JGI IMG/M metagenome (GOLD analysis project Ga0209978, IMG submission 182805) | Deep subsurface microbial communities from South Atlantic Ocean to uncover new lineages of life (NeLLi) - Benguela_00093 metaG (SPAdes)... | ecosystem: Environmental > Aquatic > Marine > Oceanic >...
TTTGATAAATCTAAGGCTCGCTCCAGGCGATGTCAAAACTCGCCTTTAGGGCTCAAACAGTTGACATCGCTTATCTTCCACTTCGCTAAGATTTCTTGGCAAGAAACGGTTTAATGACCGCTCAAAGGGATTTCCATTTGGGCAACAGCCTGTGAACATCTGACTGAGTAACGTAAATCCGCAGATTACATTTTAGGTGAGATATGGCGAGAATAGAGGTCAAAGGAGTGGAAGATCAGCAGAAGGCCGAGGGCTCCGAACAGGTGGATACAGAAAAGGAGAAGGCGGAAGATCTAACACAAGAGCCAGAAAAAAAAGCTAAGGAAAAGGGCCCAGAAAAGGTGGTGAAAAAGGCAGAGGAGATGACCAAACAGGAGCTCTTGAAAAAACTAACTGATACACATGAAGAGGCTGAAAAAAATTACGATCTGTATATGCGGACTTATGCCGAAATGGAAAATATCAAAAAAAGAGGAATAAAGGAACGGGAGGAATTGGCCAAGTATGCTAATGAATCCATCATTAAAGAAATTCTTCCCGTAATTGACAATCTTGACAAGGCAATATCCCACGCACAAAATGATGAAAATTCCTCGGCGTTAGTTGAAGGACTTGAGCTGACGCGAGACGGTCTGATGAAGGCGTTAGAGAAAGCTGGTCTCAAGGAGGTGGAAGCACTGGGAAAACCTTTTGACCCCAACTTTCATGAGTCAGTCTCACAACAGATAGACGATACCGTTGCACCAGGGCACGTAATAATGGAATTGCAGAAGGGCTACTTGCTCAATGGGCGGTTAATGAGGCCATCAATGGTTATGATCTCACAAGGGAAAGCCACAAAGCAAGAAAAAATTAGTTAGCAAATTCATATAATTCCAGGAAATATACTTTTAAGGAGGAGACGATGAGTAAAATAATTGGAATCGATTTGGGAACCACCAACTCCTGCGTTGCTATTATGGAGGGAGGTGACGCGAAGGTAATTGCCAATGTTGAAGGAAACCGGACCACACCCTCTGTTGTGGCATTTACTGATAGCGGGGAGCGGCTTGTTGGGCAGACCGCCAGAAGACAGGCGATTACCAATCCAGATAACACTGTTTATGCAGTCAAAAGACTGATTGGCAGGAAGTTTGATTCGGATGAGGTTAAAAGAGATGTTAAGATATCTCCCTACAAGATTACCAAGGCAAAGAACAGCGATGCACAGGTTACCGTTAGGGGCAAGGATTATAGCGCTGCCGAGATTTCCTCGATGATCTTGACCAAAATGAAACAAACCGCTGAAGAATATCTTGGTGAAAAGGTAACCGATGCGGTCATTACGGTTCCGGCATATTTCAATGACAGCCAAAGACAGGCAACAAAAGATGCGGGAAGGATTGCAGGATTGAACGTTCAGCGAATCATTAATGAGCCTACTGCTGCATCACTGGCGTATGGCCTGGACAAAAAGAAGGACGAGAAGATTGCTGTCTTTGATCTGGGAGGTGGTACTTTTGATATCTCTATCTTAGAGATCGGTGATGGCGTATTTGAGGTTAAGGCAACAAATGGAAATACCCATCTAGGCGGTGAGGACTTTGATCAGAGAGTTATGGGTTACCTTGCTGATGAATTCAAAAAGGATCAGGGGATTGACCTTAGGAATGACAAGATGGCTTTGCAGCGGTTAAAGGAGGCTGCTGAGAAGGCGAAGATGGAACTTTCCACCTCAATGGAGACAGACGTTAATCTCCCCTTTATTACTGCTGATGCGAGCGGCCCAAAACACCTGAACATCAAACTGACCAGAGCAAAACTCGAGGCCCTTGTAGATGATCTGGTTGAGGAGACAACTGAACCGTGCAAGATTGCCTTGCGAGACGCCGGCTTACAGCCCGGTGATATTAATGAGGTTATTTTGGTTGGTGGGATGACCAGGATGCCCAAGGTTCAGGAAAAGGTAAGGCTAATCTTCGGTAAGGATCCGAGCAAGGGTGTCAATGCTGATGAGGTTGTTGCAATCGGTGCAGCGATACAGGGTGGCGTTTTAAAGGGTGATGTAAAAGATGTCCTCCTCCTTGATATTACTCCCCTCTCCCTGGGGATTGAAACCCTCGGCGGTGTTTTCACCAAGCTCATTGAGAAAAATACGACCATACCAACTAAAAAGAGTCAGATATTTTCAACTGCAGCCGATAACCAGCCAGCGGTTTCCATCCACGTGCTTCAGGGCGAAAGGGAAATGGCTACATACAATAAAACCCTTGGTCGCTTTGAACTGGTTGGGATTCCGCCAGCTCCAAGAGGTATGCCTCAGATAGAGGTGACCTTTGATATTGATGCAAATGGTATTGTTAGCGTCTCTGCCAAAGATTTAGGAACTGGGAAGGAACAATCGATCAAGATAACCGCCTCGAGCGGCCTCAGTGAGGGGGAGATTGAGAAGCTTGTCAAGGATGCTGAGCTTCACTCTGAAGAAGACAAGAAGAAGAGAGAACTGGTTGATGCTCGAAATGCTGCTGACTCGCTCATCTATGCGACTGAAAAGACTATCAAAGAGGCTGCGGATAAGCTCGATGCTGGTACCAAGGGCGATATAGAAAATGCTATCGCCAACCTGAAGAAGGCCATGGAAGGTGAAGATACAGCAGAGATAAAACGGCTTTCAGAAGAACTGACTCAGGCTTCACATAAACTCGCCGAGGTTTTATATGCTCAGACTGGCCAAGCAGAAGCTCAACCTGGCCCAGAACCTGGTGCTGAGGCATCTGCCGAATCAGCTAAGCAAGATGAGGAGGTGGTGGACGCTGACTTTGAGGAAGTGAAGTAAGGAATGGCGACAAATAACACTGCTTATTTTAAGAAGGTCATTACTATGGTGCTCCTGGTAGTGGCCTTTTTTCTTCTTTCGTGTGAGCGAAGGATTGTTCTAAAAGAACCCATCATAGAGAAACCACTGGAAGAGAAAGCGGTCACCGATCATTTTGCCATCGCTGAAGAGCATTGGCGTCACAAAGAATATGATAAGGCCCTGGCCGCTTATGACAGGTACCTTGCCGAATATCCGACAGGAGATAGGGTGAGGGATGTATTGGCCAGGAAGGCAACTATATATTATGACAGGAACCAATATGAAGAGGCCTTACCTCTTTTCTTAGAGGTTATTGATAAATATCCCGTGAACGAACAAAGGGCTGAGATCAATCTGTTACTCGCAAAGACATACCTCCACCTAGAGAAATATTCCGAATCAAGGCTATCTGCTCTTCAGTGGCTTGAGCTTTATGAAGATTATCCTGGGAAAGAGGAGATATTCTTTCTTTTAGGTCAAAACGCAAAAGAACTCAAAGACTACCCACGAGTCTTCTATTGGTGGTTCAAGGTATTGGAATCGCCACAGTCTACTGAAGAAAAGAAGGAAGAAATTAGGTCTCAATTGCTCGATCTTATCTATGAGGCCACAGAAGAAGAATTGAAAGAGATGGCTGTCTATGCGAGGGAGAGCAATCTTATCTTTCCGATCTACTACCGGCTCGCCACATCTTATCTTCTCACTAATAGATTGGAAGAGGCACAGGAGTTGGCAATCAAGATAATGAGGTTTGCAGGGGAAGGGGAATGGTTCACGGTGGCGAAAGAATTGATGGAAAAGGTCCAAAGGGTAGTTCAGGTTGAACCTAATGTTATCGGTTGCCTGCTACCGTTAAGTGGTCCTTTTGCCATTTATGGTCAGGAGGTTTTGCATGGTCTGGAACTTGGTTTGGATATCTTCCGGGAGACTGACGAAAACCTTTCATCCCTGGAATTAGTCATAAGGGACACTGAAGGCGAGTCTGAAAGAGCATGCGAGGCAATTAGAGAACTTGCTGAGAAGGAAAGGGTACTTGTTATTATAGGTCCTCTCCTGAGCAGGGTTGCTGAGGAGGTCGTAACCATAGCACAAGAATTGGGGATACCCATCATTACCCTCAGCCAGAGTGAGGGAATAACCAGCGCGGGAGAGATGGTTTTTCAGAATTGTCTTACCCCAGAAGACCAGGTTAGAAGTCTCACCAATAAGGTCCTCGGTGAAATTGGGTTAAAGAGATTTGCCATTCTGCATCCTGACAATGCTTATGGCAGATACTTCATGAATAAGTTTTGGGATGAGGTCGAATTCCACGGGGGCACCGTGACCGCAGTTGAGGCGTATGATCCTAAGGAAACCGATTTTGCTACGCCAATAAAAAAGATGGTCGGTCTCTTCTATACCAGACCAAAACCGGAAACTGAGGAAGAGAAAGGATCAGAAGAGAAACCTGATCCCATCATTGATTTTGATGCCGTATTCATCCCTGATAGCTATGAAAGGGTGGGCCTTATAGCGTCTCAGTTGGCGTTTTATGATGTTGTAGAGGTAACCCTTTTAGGAACCAATCTTTGGAACTCTCCCAAATTGATTGAAATTGCCGGAAGATATATTCATGGAGCAATATTTCCTTCCGGCTTCTTTCCTGGTAGCGGTTTCAGAGGTGTGGCCAGTTTTGTTGAGCAATACCAGCTCAATTTTCAGCAAAAGCCAGGACTTTTGGCAGCCATCGGTTACGATACCATTAGAATAATCAAAGAGATCGTCAGAGAACAGGGCGAGGATATTAGAACGAGGGAAGATTTGCGCTCTGCACTTGCGGGAATTGAAGGTTTTGAGGGTGTAACTGGGCCGATGGCTTTTAATAGTGAAAGAAGAGCTCAAAGAGACCCACTTCTTTTGACCATCAGCGGCAAACATTTCCTTCCTTTGCCATGATCTAGTGCCAACCACTCCAATGTTGCTGGTCTGCTCCCAAGATCACCTGTTTTGAGCAAGTGCCTCCATCCGTATGACCAGCACCCCAGAAATCAACAAGGCGTTTTATTTCATCTTTGAAAACCACGTCCTGTGGGCGTGGAAGAAACCCTCCTGTCTTCCACATGACCAGAATGATATAGAGGCCCACACTGGCGCGACGTGCCCAGAATACGCTTATGTCACTGTACTGTTTCGGAATTGTGCAAAGGTTGCGGCAGGTTTGAGGGGACAGAAGGGGTGAGCTATCAGGGCGGCTGGATCATCAGGGCCACAGAAAGAATCCAAGTTGTTTGTTGGTGAAGTGATCGAGCTTGGAAAATTTTACCCCCATCATAAAGGTATTGCCATTATTTTGCGGGATAATCCTGGCAATTTCCGCCTGCACCTTGAGCAGTTCTTTTCGCGGGGGCAGTGAAAACAAAAACGTAAATGAGCTACCTTCCCTAAAGTAGTTTTCTGGGAAGTCATGCCTATGGCTTTCGACGCCCATGCCTTGCTGGGAAATGTCCACAATTGTTGCCTCCCTTGCCCTCTGATCATCAGGCCGATGTATATCGTACGGAGAGTAGTAGGCGGGAATTGAAACGGTCTTTCTGTAGAAATTTCTAACATTGATTTTTATCAGGAATTTCTCTTTGCACCGCGGGCATACAACCGTGAAGTCTCCCTGCGGAGGTTTCTCTTTTCTCACCTTACCCTCAGCCCCACAATTCGGGCAGGAGATTCTCATGACTACTGATGGATAGACCGTGGTCACCTTCATGATTGTCTACCGGATGATTCTATTTCTCCTCTTGATTCCCTGAGGAACAAAGATTATTGAAGGAATTACCCTGTAACCGTAAGGCGTATCGGGATCATATTCCATTCTGATGAATTCATTGTTGCAATGAGGACAGGTAACGACCATCAGGTATTTTGATCGATCAACAACCTTCCACTTCCATATGTCTGGGAGCTCGTAATTACATGATTGGCAGCAGTACTTCATAATCTTTCCTGCAATCTCGAACGTACACTAGAAGACAGCTGAAACAGTGTTTACCACCGCTGATAATGCAGAGGCGGTACCTGACGCTGATAAATCCTCCGGTGAGGGTATCCTCTTTGAAGGTTCTATCGCAAGGGCTTCAGAAAATCTTGGTGCTATAATCCATGACTATATGCTAATGAGTGAGTCTCTTTCAAGCAAAAAATGGATTAAGCGGCTGGTGAATTGGAAGGATATCGGGCATCTGTAATCTTACACTGATCACGCTGAACGGTTGCCCGATAGGTCAGAGGAGAAAGCAGACGCGCTCAGTGAAATTATCTGAGGCATACCTTCCTGACCTGTTGAATATCGGTCAGTCCCAGAAAAACTTTTCTGATTCCGTCCTGCATGAGGGTGGTCATTCCGTCTCTGATGCCTTGGTCTCTCAATACCTCCACTGTAGCCTTGCTCTGAATGAGTGACTTCACTTCATCTGTGGCTTCAAGCAGTTCTATGATACTTGTTCTTCCTTTGTGGCCGGTATTATTACATTGGTCGCATCCGCATGCCCGATAGAGGGTCAGGTCATCCCGATATGGAGACCCGAGAGCATCGAAATCACCAGCATAACTTCTTACAAGACCATCGTATTCTTGGCGGCTGGGGTGGTAGGGCTCTTTACAATCATTGCACAGGGTCCTTACGAGCCGTTGGGCTAGAATGCCTATCAGTGCATCGGAAAAATTGAAGGGATCCATGCCAATGTCCAGGAGTCTGATGATGGTTTCTGGGGCACTGTTTGTATGGAGTGTGGTGAGTACCAGATGACCAGTTAGTGATGCCTCAACAGCTATTGAAGCGGTCTCATGGTCCCGTATTTCCCCAACCATAATGACATCCGGGTCGGCTCTCAGGAAGGCACGCATGGCAGCGGCAAAATCAAAGCCTATCCTGGGGGATACCTGCACCTGTCGCAGGCCCCGCTGGGTGATTTCAACAGGATCTTCGGCTGTCCAGATCTTAGTCTCGGGCCTGTTGAGGTAGCCCAGAGCAGCATGAAGTGTTGTGGTCTTGCCGCTCCCGGTAGGGCCAACAACCAGAATGATGCCATAGGCTTTTTGGAGCATGGTCAGGAAGAGGTCATAGTCTCTTTTATTCATGCCTATTTCGTCTAAGGGCATGGTTTTGCCAGTTGAGAGGAGTCGCAGCACCACATCTTCTTCTCTACCTGCCGTGGGGATGGTGGCTACCCGCAGCTCGATATCCAGTGGTGAAAATTTCTTTAAGCTTATTTTACCGTCCTGCGGTTTTCTCCGCTCAGTTATGTCCAGGTCAGCCATAATTTTTACCCTGGAAACAATGGCCTTTTTGTAATTGTAAGGAATGTTTTGGTAGAGCTGGCAGTTTCCGTCAATTCTGAATCTGATCTCTGCCCCTGCTTTGCCCGGATAAGGTTCTATGTGAATATCCGAACAGTTTTTAGTATAGGCATCCTTTATGATCTTGTTGACGAGCTGAACGATAGTGTTGTCATTTTCAGTAAGGAGATCGGCGCTGTCTTCCGGTCCATCCGTATCTGGCGTTTCCAGTTTTCCGAGAAGTTCATCGATTGATCCCTCCTCATGTTCAGCAGGGGTTCCGTAGAAGTAGTCCAGAAACTGGATGATGTCTTCTTTCAGACCAATGGCAAGCTCGTAATGTTCTGCTGGGATCAGTGATTTTATGCTATCGATTTTGTCCAACTGTTGGGGATCATCTACGAGTACCTTGACCGTGCCGTCTTCTCTGGCCAGGGGCACCCAGAGATTACTCCTCAGATAGACTGGCTTCAGTTTTGATAAGAGGTCTTGTGGGATAGGGTAATTAGGGTCGAAAGGGACGTACTGGCAATTGTAGTAATCGGCAAGGGATCGTCCGACTTCCTCTTTTTTGGCCTTCATTTTGTTGATAATGATGGATTCAATGGTGGAGCTTTTGGTTCGGGCTATCTCCGTGGCCTTTTGCAATTCCTTTTCGGTAATGATATGATTCCTGATCAGGTAGTTGAACTTGGTCTGTTTTGCTCTCCTTTTGGAAAGTTTGTTTTGATTGTAAAAGGCGATTCCCAAGATCTTGGCCATTTCCACAGCAGAATTTTGGTCTTCAAGGATGAAACGACCGCCATTTTTCTTGTTGATGAGCTGGAGTACACCGATAACATACTTTTTGAAAAAGATAGGAACGCTTAATATTTGTTTTGTGACATAATCGTAATTTGTATCCCAGCTTCTGTCAAAGGAGATATCCTTATTGATCATGGCCAGTTGATGCTGATCATAAGCATTTGCAATGTTGGTTATATGGGCAGTGTTGGCGGTGTACCCCGCAATGCTGTTATTGTTGATAGGGACTCGGATTTCCTTGGGGATATTCCCAACCTTAAACCGGGAGAAGATTTCCTTTGTTTTTCCATCCACCACATAAATGGTGATCCGATCGGCATCAAATAAACTCAAGATGCTGTCTTTGAGGCTGATTAAAATCTCATCGATATCCTTGGCTGCATGAATCTGATTGGCAATATCATGAAGGGCCTTGTAATAGAGCAATCTCTGTTTTTCTTTGTTGGGGTCCTCTTGTGCTTTTAGGTCTTTTTTCATGCCCTTGCTCCTGACTCGGTGTTCTCTTTACCCTTATCGGTTTGCTCCAGTTAACACTTTAGGAGGAAATGTTGGTTTTCGTTCGGAATACTATTGGGTCATAGCATGACAGGCTGTTGCCCAAACAGAAATCCCTTTGAGCGGTCATTAAAACGTTTTTGCAAACAAATCTTGGCGAAGCGGAAGATAAGCGATGTCAATTGTTTGAGCCCTAAAGGCGAGTTTTGACATCGCCTGGAGCGAGCCTTAGATTTATCAAAAAACGTTTTAGACCAAGCGAAAAGGGATTTCGGCAACAGCCTGTTGATATATGTCTGAGAAGAATTGCACTCTTAGGAAAGAATACTGGTAGAATGATAGGGGTGTGTCAATCTGAGCTCATAGCAGGTTTCGTCTGTTCTTCTGAGAACTGGTGGTTTGCGAGCGATCAAGATCCTGCCGCATGAGAATCTTTCTGCTTTTTTCGATAGACTCCTCTGCTAATGAGAATACTGAGCTCATAAAGAATAATGATAGGCAGTGCCATCATTAGTTGGGTAGCAACATCCGGCGGGGTTAGGATTGCAGACAAGACAAATGAACCCAAGATGGCAAACTTGCGGTATTTTTTCATCGACTCTGGCGTGATGAGGCCGATCTTGGTCAAGAAGAGAACGGCAACAGGCATTTCAAAAACCAAACCAAATGCCAAAAGTAGCCTAATGGCAAATGAGAAATACTGCTTTACAGACGGAAGTGCCTGGATGTCTTCAGTTGCAAAACCTATAAAAAATTTGAAACCATAAGGAAAAACAACAAAGTAACCAAACGAAGAGCCGACAACGAAGAGGACGGTGGAAAACACGACAAAAGGGACAACATATCGTTTTTCTGTCCGGTAAAGGGCAGGTGCCACAAACATCCAGAGCTCATAGAAGATGACAGGCACAGCTAAGATAATGCCAGCAATGAGGGCTACCTTGATATAGGCGATAAACATCTCGGGGAGACTGGTAAAGATAAGTGTGCTTTCATCAGGAAGAACTTTCGTTAGGGGCAGAATGAGAAAAGAAAACAGCTGTTTGGAAAAGATATAAGAGATAGCAAATCCGGCACCTACAGCTATTGCACAGACGATTAGTCTTTTTCTGAGCTCGTCTAAATGGGCCAAGAATGGCTGTTTTTCATCGGTCATCCTCTTTTTTCTCCGTAACTCTATCGCTGCTTTCCTCTTCACTAGTTTCGGATGTTACCGGGTCTTTGGGTTTTGTTTCCTCTTCTGTTTCGGATACGTCTAGTAGACCGCTTACAGAGTCGGCCAAATCCTCCTGCACCCCTTTAAGTTCGTCCTCAACGTCGTCCATATCAAGATTTGCCTTTAACTGGTCGGTTGCTCTTCTGAACTCGGCCAACCCCTTACCGAGGGCTCTGGCCAAGTCAGGCAACTTCTTTGGTCCAATAATAATCAAGGCAATCACAAAAATAATGATCAATTCAGGCATGCCTATGCCGAACATAAGTGATCTCCTGTTTAAAGTCCGCTGATAATTATCTCCTCCACCAAGACCGACGGTGCGCCGAGCCTCCCGAAGAATCTCAGATCATTTCCCACCTCCTGTGATGACCGGAAATGATTCATCTGACCCTTTTTAATTTCCAAAGATATTATCTTTCTCCGAGAGAGAAAAGTCTCAAATTCCACTCCTGGCCACTTGTTCAGGCGATCAATTATGATTTCTGCTATCTCTGCCTTTTCCATGGGAAATGCTCAGTTCATTTTTGAAGGCAGTTTGTTGTTTGAAGATCTGCCAGGCTCACTACCGTATTGGTTTGTTCATTATTGCTGGGTTCGGCGGAAACTCATCACTTGATCAAAGGAACCATGTATTGCCATCTTTGCAGGTTACCTGTACTTGTTCTTCGTTTGAATGCACACAAAAAACACTAGTCAGTTTTGCTTGGATATACGACAAAGGGTTTGAGGCCCTCTCTATCAGCCAGTCTTTTGGCATACTTTTTCGCCTCCCGTATGGTATAGAATGGACCGCAGCGAACCCTATAAAAGATCTCACCATTAATCAGGGTTTGATAATAGTAAGCCTGATAGCCCAAGCTACTTAGTCTCTCCACCATTTGTTCGGTTTTCTCTTTGTCTTTGAGTGCAATTACCTGAACGCTATAGTGACGTGAGTCCTCTTCTCCTTGCCAGACCTGTGTCTGCTTTGTTTTCCTGTCGGGCTCTTTCACAGAGACCTGTGAGGTTACACCTTCCTTGGCCCTCTCTTTTTTGTTAACGAGTTGATTATAGAAGGTAAGTTCTTCTTCTTTGATCGGCTCTACGTGATCAGTCGTCTTCTCTTGCTCAACCTCCACAACCGTTTCCTTGGTTCTGGAAAAGGTATCAAAGGTTATTGGCAGGAAGTTCCTGCCAACAATAACACCTAAGCAAAATATCCAGGCTAGAACAAAGATCAGACCGAAGCAGAATAAAAAGAGAGAACCGAGAGTTGGTCGAAACGTGTATCTCTTTTTTATCTTTTTTGAAGAGGATTTTTTGTTAGTCATTGTTTCCAATTACATTATTTCAGGCGCACTGAGGCCCAAGAGGTTAAGACCATTTTTGATGAGAATCTTTACCCCTAAAGATAAGCAGAGCCTCGCCTGGCTTAAGGCCCTATCATTACTGATGACCCTATGTTTATTGTAGTATCTATGAAAGCTACCGGCTAGCTCTATCAAGTAATAGGTGAGCCTGTGGGGTTCTGAGGTAGATGCGATCTCCTCGATCAGGGACGGAAATTCGC
>Ga0209978_10001062_pt1 | contig 11205 bp, 10 predicted proteins | sample BentaG_FD_182805 | JGI IMG/M metagenome (GOLD analysis project Ga0209978, IMG submission 182805) | Deep subsurface microbial communities from South Atlantic Ocean to uncover new lineages of life (NeLLi) - Benguela_00093 metaG (SPAdes)... | ecosystem: Environmental > Aquatic > Marine > Oceanic >...
TATTAACGCTTAAAGATGCTGCAGCCAATCCAAGAGTTGGAAATAATCCATCTTCCGCTGTTACGTAAATTAAACCAAAGGCGGTCATTAAAGCTGGCGGTACCGCTAAGGCGACGCTTATCATAGGTTTGCTAAGCAATGGTCCTACTCCCGCATAGAGTCCTTCTCTCCTCTCTCCCGAAATTTTCCAGTAATCGTAATCTATGGTGTCTGCTCTCATAGGATTATGTTGGATAAATTCTCCAGGAAAACCTAGCATGAATATTGACAAACCAATCGAGACAAGAATCCAGTTACCTGAAAATCCAGCGAAAAAGCTAAAGAAACCCCCTATAGATAAAGCTCCAAGATAAAATGAAATCGATGCTTTCGTAGAGAATTTTTTAGCAATTTTAAGAATGATAATTACTCCTATAATTAAACAGAGGATTGGGCCAATCCAAAAAATAATCATATTAAATCCTTCCATAGGTTCTAAAACCCAAGTTAAGAAGAAGGGTAAACTTACCATCACTAAATTTAGAAATAATACGGAAACCCCATCATAAATTACATAAACTCTAAAAGATGGATTTTTGAACGCAAGTTTTATTGATTTAAATAAAGGAGTTTTTTTCTCGGGAATGTGTTCACTATGCTCTCGTACGTATTTAGATAAAACTAAGTAAGGGAAGATACCAAAAATGGCGATTATCACTACTAGTACTTGAAAAATAGCAATAGATTCTGAAGTAGGATTTGCTAAGAAAGCAACTGGAACAATAAATCCAATTAGAATCGCAGGTAATTGAAACGCTGTACCAAAAAGTTGTATCTTTTCTCTCTCCCTTTGATTTAAGGTCATTTGAGGGAGTAATGCAACATACGCACACAGTACGAGAGTAAACAAAGTATCGTAGGCAATTTGGGTTACAAGGTACCAAGTAAAAAGCCAAAATTGAATTCCAAAGTTAGAAATTTGCCCTCTCCACGCATCTGGAGGGAAAAATACCAAAGCAAAACATAAACTAAAAATAGGAGCCCCAAATTTAATATAGGGGATATACCTTTGGACTTCTCCTCTTTTTTTGTTGTAATAGCGAGTGTTTCCAATTTTATTACCAAAAATTGGATCGTTTACTACGTTCCAAATTGCGTACACAATTAGTGCGATTGTCAAATATGTAGAAGCCAATCCCATCCAGGCAAAATAGAATGATTGTATTACCCCCATGACGCCTCCATAGAAGGTTCCCGGCATTTGGGCAAAAGCGTAGGATAGTTTTTCTTTCATAGGTACAATTCCTGAACTTCGCCCATTTAAAATTTGAGCTTCCTTAGACATGTAATAATCCCCAATTTCGTATAAATATCGAATTAATTAATAAATGGAATAATACAAATCGATATTTCAATATTTTGTTAAAATTAAAATAAAAAAGTAAAAAAATTAAATTTAGCTGCTTAAAGTTTCGCGAATTTGCTTTTGTCGCTACCACAAATTGGACAAAACCAACTATCTGGGATAGCTTCGAAAGGAGTTCCGGGAGCTATTCCACTATCAGGATCGCCCCTAACGGGATCGTAAACATATCCACACACTACACACTTCCATTTTCCGCCCAATTCATCGCTAGTTTTATCAACCTTTAATGTAGCTTCTTTAGTTTTTTCTTCCACTTCAATTTCAACTCGTGGAATTTCGAATACATTAGGCATTGCATGTTCGTATTTCTTCATAATGAACCTTGAAATGACAATTCGCTGAATTTCAGAAGTACCTTCGTAGATTTGATATAACTTTGCATCCCTAAACAGTTTTTCGACCGGAAAACTTCTAATATATCCATAACCACCAAAAACCTGAATAGCTTCAGTAGTTACTTTCATACATACATCTGAGGCAAAAGCTTTTGCAATCGAAGATGTAAGATTGCTATCTAAACCTTGATCTCCTTCCCAGGCAGCCTTATATGTTAATAATCGGGCAGCTTCAATATCCTTATACATCTCTGCTAACTTAAATTGAATCCCTTGGTAATTTCCTATAGGTCTTCCGAATGTCTTTCTTTTCTGAGCGTAATCAATAGCATATTCCATAGCAGATCTTGCGCACCCTACTGCAAATGCTGCAACAGCAGGTCTAGTTTTTTGAAATGTTTGCATAGCTAAAAGAAATCCTCTACCTGGTTTTGCCAATACATTTTCTTCAGGTATTCTCACATCTTTCAATACAACAGAACAGGTATTAGACGCTCGTTGGCCTAACTTCGGTATGTGAGGTCCAGTTCTAACCCCTTCATAACTAGTTGGTACAATGAAAGCGGCTATACCACGATGTTTTTTTTCTGGATCAACCGTTGCAAAAACAGTGATATAATCTGAATATCCTGCGTTAGTTATCCAATATTTAGTACCGTTTAAAACAAAATCTTTTCCATCTTTTTCAGCGCGGCATTGCATTCCAGCGACATCGCTACCCATTCCGGGTTCTGAAGTAGCAAAAGCGATTAATTTGAAATTTTGGGTTATATCTTTTAGAACTCTATTCTTTTGTTCCTCATTCCCTCCAATTACTATAGGTCCTGAACCTAAATCGTTATCGAATACTGAAGTGGCTGTTCCGGGGCAAGCTGCTGCGATTTCTTCAACGACTATTACGGATTCCATTAAACCATACCCTTGCCCTCCATATTCTTTAGGAATAGCCATATTTGTACATCCATTTTCCCAGGCTTTTTTGATGACATCCATCGGCATAACTTCATGTTCATCGTAACTGAATGAAACCGGTAACACTTCCTTTACAGCAAATTCTCTAACTCTCTTTTGTAAAGCTATTTGTTCTTCTGTTAAACTAAAATCCATTTATTTTTCCTCCATTATTATTTCATTTTTTCTACTAACTTATCAACTATCTCTTTAAAATCTAAATCTTTAGGCTTTGGAACAAATTGAATCTCAATCTTTTCATCCATAACATTCATCCCAGTTGCTTTCATTTGTTCCACAATTTCTTTAACGGCGCCTCCTGACCATCCATAAGATCCAAATGCTAATCCAATCTTATTCTTTAGTCTAAGTCCTCGTTGATAACTTAAATATTCTGCAACTGTTGGGAATAATCCATAATTCAAAGTTGGACTTCCGATTAAAACTGCTTTAGCTTTCATAGCCTCAGTTATGATATCACTATAATCTGCCTGAGATAATCGAAATCTTCTTACTGTAAGCCCTCTACTGTTAAGCTCTTTGTACAATGCTTTTGCTATTTTTTCAGTGCTCTGCCACATAGTATCGTAGACGATTAAAACCGTGTCTCCATCAACTTCACCACTGCTCCATTTCTTATAGCTCTCAACTATCAAGGGAATATTTTTCCTCCAGCAAACTCCGTGAGAGGTACAAATCGCATCAATTGGAAGGGCTTCGACCACTGGGACGGTTTTTGCTATCAGAGTTGATAGATGTAATAAGATATTTGCATAATATTTTTCAGCTTCCCACATTATCTCCGATAAGTCGTTTTCATCGTCCCATCTTAGAGAAGTGGCATAGTGCTGTCCAAAAGCATCGTTCGAAAATAAAACATTTTTACCATTTTCATCTGCCATAAACGAAACCATGGAATCTGGCCAATGAATCATAGGTATAGGAACAAATGTAAATGACTTACCATTTCCAGCGTCGAGTGTATCACCATTTTTAACAGCTCTTATTTTCTTGAAAACACCTTGATCTACATCCTCATGATAATGCTTCTCTAATATTTCAACGCCTTTAGTCGAGGCGATAATTTCTGCATTCGGAAGATGTTCCAGAATGAGAGGAAAAGAGCCCGAATGATCAGGTTCAACGTGGTTAATAATTAAAAAATCTATATCTTTTGGATCGCACACAGATTTAATTTTTGCTAAATAACTTTCAAAATATGGTCTTTTAACAGTATCGATTAAAATAGTTTTTTCTCCTTTTACGAGATAGGCATTATAAGAAGAACCACGATTAGTAGAATAACCATGAAAATTCCTTACTTCCCAGTCTACATATCCAACGTAATATACATCTTTTAATAATTCTAAGCTTGACATTATCTTCTCCCTTTTAATACATAAATAGAATATTGTTAATTATGTTATTAGAACTTTAAAGTTATTTTAAAGTTAATTTATATATCCTATAAATTTTTATCAACTAATCGAGTCTAAAATTAGTCCATTCTTTAAATTTCACTTAAAAAGGAAGAAAAAAATAAAATTAAAATTAATTAAAGTGATTTTTAGATTTGCGTAAAGAAACTCTTATCAACTCCGCAGACTGGGCATACCCAATCATCAGGAAGATCTTCGAATTTGGTTCCTTCTTTTTCTTCGTCGTAAACGTAACCGCAAGCGCCACATTCCCATTTAGCCACAATAACCTACCATTCTTTTAATTTAATTAATTTGTATTTATGGATTTGTTAATTGAATGTATATTAAAAATATTAATTTAATATTTTATAAATTAATCTAAATAGACTATAGCCCTAAAGTACTAAAATCGAAATTGTGTGAATCTAATAAAACTTCAACTAATAAAAAGAGAGAAAGAAATTACAATATATTCTAATGGAATCTAATAGGAGCTCGATGTGGTGCGCAGGGAAGGGTGTTTTTAAGAAGAAGCATCCTATAGAACTAAGAGAATTATGAACGAAAATATCCAGCATTTTTCCTAGCTTCCGCAGAAATCCTGCTACTTGGGCCATCTCCCCTTGCTACATTTACACTGGCTTTACCTTCTACAGCTTCAAAAATTTCAGCTACATCACCGTGTGTGAATCCAGGACACAATATTATAGCTTCTATTGACTCGTTTTGCAGATAATCTTTAGAGACTTGTACTGCCTCTTCTTGGGTTCTAACAACTATAGAATACAATTTATACATTCCAGTATCAATTACACCTCTGTGTTTTTTATAATCTGCATCAGGTGCATGTGCAATGAATAAAACATTGAATGTCATATTATTGATTATCCATGAATATTATTAAAATCTTACTAAGCTATTGCTAGCGAATTGTAAATTGTATTTAACATAGAGCTTAAGGGATACCTTAAAGCACTAAAACGGTTTATTTTGGAGATTGCTTTTTCACGAAGAAATTCTTAGAGGTACGGCACCTTGGGCATTTATAGTCTTCCCCAACCTTTTCAAAAGGAATTTCCTGTTCTTCGTCAATATATATGTAATTACATCTTTTACATCGGTGTATTGTCATAATCTTCACTAATTTGTTTATTGCCTTTTAAAACCTTCTTTCGAGTGTTTACAATTTGGACATTTCCAATCATCGAGTAAATCTTTGAAAAGAATTTCCATCTTTGTTTCATCATACTCAGCTCCGCAATTAGAACACTTATAAATATATAATTCAAGAATTTCCATAAGTTCTTGCCTGGTAACATCTTGTTCCATTTTTTTATAAACAAACGACATAGCTTTGTTGTCTCCAAAAAGGATGGCTCCTTTAAGAGTATTATCTTTCAAGATTAGCTTCTGATAGCAACAATCGTCTTTGTCTGCTCTTTTTAGAATATCCCAACCCCCACCCTCTTCTTTTGAGGGATCGAAAATTCCAATTGAAGTTAATTCTAAACCTACTATTTTTAAGGTATTTTTTGGCGTAGTTCCCTTGTATTCAATCTTTTTTAAGCCTAACACCGATGCTGCAACTATTTTTGATTGTTCCATGCATGCCGGAATAATTCCCCAGGTTTGATTTTTATACTCGACGCAATCTCCTACAGCAAAGATATCTTTTTTACTTGTTTCCAAAAATTCATTAACAATAATACCTCGATTTGTTTCTAATCCGGATTTTTGAGCAAGATCGATAGTCGCTCTAATTCCAGCTTGTATTAAAATAATATCTGCATCGAATTTTTGTCCATCTTTTAATTTAATTCCAATAACATGTCCGTCACCTAGGACTTCTTCAGTTGCTGCGTTCAAAACTACTTTAATACCTCTAGTTTCAATTTCATTCTTTAACATCCCACTGCATTCGTCATCTAGTTGCCTTGGTAATAATCGTGGAAAAAATTCAACGACCGTAGTATCTAAGTTAGTGTTGTTAATTTGATTAGCCAATTCTAATCCGAGTAGCCCTCCTCCGATAATAATAGCTTTTTTAGCTTTGAACTTTTGAATAAATTCTTTTATTTCTAACGTATCATCAATAGTTCTTAACGTAAATACTCCTTTTCCTACCATTTCTCTGGCGTTTTTTATAGGAGGGATATTTGGAACACTACCCAAAGCTAATATTAATTTGTCATAAGAAACAGGGTCGTCCTGACCTTCAATAAAGAGAACTTTTTGATCTGGTTCAATTTTGGTAACTTTACTATTTAGGTTTAGTTTTATATCTTTATCCTTATACCAATCATCTTTAAAAACGATCAAATCATCAGCTTGAACTTTACCAGGGATCAACTCTGGTAAATTAACTCTTGTGTAATACGGATATTTTTCTTGAGTATAGATTTCAATATCAACATCCTCATTGAGAAATCTAACATTTTGAGCAGAAAAAGTTCCAGCAACATTATTCCCTACGACTACAACTTTCATAATTTTATACTTGTTTTTTATTATTTTAAGATTATTATTATGAATCTTAAATTAAAGAGAAGAACCGGTTATAAGAACAGGCAATTGAAAAAAATAGGAATAAAAAAAAGTTTGGGATTTAAATTCTCATTCTTTAGTCTTTTTTGGTAATATACCTAAGATAAATAGTATAAATAAACTACTAAATGCCCATGTCCAATAAAACCATGTCCCAAAAAGAAATCCAATGAATCCCAAAAATCCTAAAAACAATAATCGGTTTGCTCTTTTTACAGGAACTTCAGGGTTATATGGAATAATTCCTAAAAGGATTAAGAAAAACAAGAAATATAACAAGAATAGAGGGGCATAAAGCACACCTAATCCACCTAACCATCCTAAATTAACTAACCAAACAAGTGGATGTAATGGACCTAGTTTTCCTAGCGGTTTAATTACTTTTTTTGGGCCTTTCTTTCGTTTAATTACGGAGAGTATAATCACAATAATAGGACCCGCAATTGATAAAGTCAAAGCAATACCGAAAAGCAGAATACCACCGTAGACGCCAAATGCTACCCAAATTAATACAATAGCAATAATTAATGCACCTGCAATTGGTTCTTTTAGTTTACATGTTATTGCTAGAACAGGTCCACCAACTGTAACAATTAGGGCGAGCCAGAATAAAAACTCGAGATTCGTAAGACCAAAGAATACCCAGAGCATCACCATTGTGAGTAACCATAGAGCAAACATCAATCTAACTAAACTACTTATTTTTGTATCTTCACTCATTTTAATCACATAAAACATTAGATCAAGTTTTACAAATTCTTATTTGCTTTCATTATATATAATACTATCTATAGATAGAAAGAAATCTAAGAACATGTTCGAAATTAAAAATATATACTCACCTCCATTTGATCTAAATATGACTGAAATAGAACACCAAAATAAAGTTGTAAGAAAAATAATTCAAATTGACGAAGAGCTCTGTACGGGTTGCGGTAATTGTATCGTAGATTGTGCTGAAGCTGCTCTTGAAATTATCGATGGAAAGGCTATAGTTGTAAATGATCTTTTCTGTGATGGTTTAGGTGCTTGTATCCAAGGATGTCCTACAGGTGCCCTTGAAATAATTGAAAGAGAAGCTGCAGAATTTAACGAGGAAGCTGTCGAAAAACGATTAGAATCTTTAAAAATTAAGGAAGAAGTAGAACTAAAGCAAGTGAAAGAGATCGTTGCCGAGCATTCGCACCAATGTGGTTGTCCATCCTCTCAAACGATGGTTTTTGACGAACCTACAGTTCAGAATGAAGCAACTGGGAAAATTGCCTCTACATTACGACAATGGCCAGTTCAAATGCATCTAATTAATCCTAATGCCCCATATTATCAAGGGGCTGATGTCTTAATTTCCGCTGACTGTGTTGGTTATTCTTATGGCGATTTTCACAGAGATTTCTTAAATTCCAAATCTATTGCTATTGCTTGTCCTAAACTAGACCAAGGGAAAGAAGTTTATATTGAAAAAATTAAGAGTTTAATAGACGATGCTAAGATTAATACACTTACGGTAGCTATCATGGAAGTTCCATGTTGTTCTGGATTACTAGCTTTAGCTCAAGAAGGTGCTAAACGAGCAAGTAGAAAGGTTCCAATAAAGTACGTTGTAATTGGAGTTAAAGGAGATCTTTTAAAGGAAGAATGGTTATAAAACAATTTTTTTCTTATTCTTTTTATTTTTATAACATGTAAGTAATTTTACCCCTTTTATTGTAAAGTATTATTTTTTTTGAACTTATTCACATTCTCATAGTTTGATTTTAATAAGTTTAAACTTAAGTTAAAAATTAATAAAACTATTATGAAAGTTGTTATAGTTCTTGCAATGCATGGAATGCCACCTAATGATTTTCCTCAAAAAGAAACTCTCGACTATTTTATGCTCCATTCTAGGTTAGAAAACATGCCAGGACCACCCCCTCCAACTATGCAACAACAATACGAAGAATTAGACAATAAAATGCGTAATTGGCCGCGAACTCAAGAAAATGATCAATATTATTTAACTTCAAACGAAATAGCTGCTGTTCTTTCAAAACAGACGGGTCATAGCGTTGTTGTTGGATTTAACGAATTTTGTTCTCCATCTTTGGATGAGGCATTTGAGGAAGCTATACAATTTAATCCTGAAAAAATTATTGTTGTTACTCCTATGATGACTCAAGGGGGCGAACATTCTGAAAAAGACATACCTGAAGCAATTAAACGAGCAAAAAAGAAAAATCCTACCATTAAGTTTTCTTACGTATGGCCATTTAACATTTCTAAAATAGCTGCATTCTTAGCGGAACAAATTAAGGATTATTCTTAAGATTTAGTCAAACTTACAGTTCGAACATTACTTTTTTTTTAATTATTTTTCTCAGGGTTACAGATAGAGCAGACTTTGACTTCCCTAACTCGTTAGCTAATTGCTCTAAAGAAATTTTTCTTGGAATTTCAAAAAATCCTGAAGAAATAGCTCTATTCAAGATTGTTGATTCGTCTAGAGTTAATTTATTCTTATCGTCGTCAACACTATAAGAAGAAGTTCCAATTCTGAGTAATGTGTAATTGATTCCCTTCCGATCAAAAAGAGTTAACAGATCGTCTATACTTTTCCTACTTGATACCAACCTCCAGAAAGCGTATCCTTCTCTTACTCGCACTGGAAAGTTAACTAAAACTCCACAATTGATTATTGCATATAATAAAAATGGATCTTTAGTTTTTACATTAAATTTTACTCGCGTTTCTTCTTTTTCCAAAACGCTCATTTCAATTACAGATTTGTGGTGCGTAATTTCTTCTATTATTAAATCGATGTTATGATGAAAAATTTCAATGATAGAATTTCCAATGGAGTTTTCAAAATCATAAGGAAGAAAATGCTCAATTTCCATTCGCACATCGCGAAACTTCTTAAAGATTTCAGAAATCCACAGTTGGTCTGGAAATTTAATCTTAATTCTTGCTAAACTCGATTTGGGAGTATCCATCAAAAAACCTATAATTAGTAATAAACAAGAATTTAAAACATTTTTTAGAATTAAAATATAAAATTATAAATAAAGAAAGAAATATGCTATATTGTAATTATGATGGAAAATAAGCACTTGCTTTTGGGAATCTGTGGGAGTCCCAGAAAACAAGGAACTGCCTATGCCGTTGAATATGCCTTGAAATACGCTTCAGAAAAGTTTGGGTTTGATACTGAGTTCTGGACAGTAAGAGGAAAAGAAATTAAGTATTGCACGCACTGCGATTATTGTATCAGAGAAAAAAAAGGATGCATCAATGAAGATGATGTTCAAAAACTTTATCTTATATTAGAAGAAGCCAAATATTTGCTCATAGGTACACCGGTATTCCAAGGTAATCTTTCAGGACAATTAAAAACTATTCTAGATCGCTGTCGTGGATTAGTTGCTAAAAAACCTAATGTGTTTAAGGGAAAATATGGAACGGCTCTTGCGGTAGGGGGAGATCGAAGCGGAGGACAAGAAATTGCGATTAGAAGCATTTTAGATTTTTACCAACAAAATCACATAATACCTGTTTCTGGAGGTGCTTTTGGAGCTAACTTGGGTGCTTCTTTATGGAGTAGGGATAGTGGTAAGGAAGGAGTTCAAAACGATCAAGAGGGATTAAAAACAATTAGGAAAGTCATAAAAAGATTAGCAGAGTTTAAAAAATAAATAAGAAAAATAACTGTATTTATTGTACCCTATTTAACTCCAAAGAGTTTCATAGCTTCTTTTTCTCTGAGTCCTGAGATACCCCAGAGCTCTTTAAACCAATATTTTCCGTCCATAATTACAACTGGCGTATTTACAATACACCCATCTGCGTCACAGAAAGTTTTAGTGAAGTTCTTATCGTGTAACAACTTATGAGTGAATTCTTCGTCGTCTATATCACGCTCTATGTATTCTACATCGTGTTCTTTAAGCCAGCCAACTAACTCATGACATCTATGACAGTCATCTTTTGTAATAATAATAGGAACTTGCATTTTGCTCATAATATTTATATCATATCTACCCATTATAAAAAAGGTTTAGCTTCTAATCTATAAATTGAGAAGGCCGAAAGGTAATAATAATTTGCCTTTCTATGAAGATTTATTATAAATCAAATAAAATTTTTCATATTAAAAATTCTTTCAATTGAATAATAACAAGCTCTTAAATTATTTGTTTTAAAAGCCAGCGAATTGCTTCAATAATTTTTTCATTGTCACTAAGTACGTCAATAGAAAAAGATTGGATTAATAGTCCACACTCAGCTAATTCATTCGTTTCGAAGTTCTCGAGTATCAAATCAGGTGTAATTTCTTCTTTGTCGTGAAATATATTACCAATAATAAGTATTGGCATAGTATCTCCCTTATCTTGGCATCTACTTAATACTAACTGGAACATTTCAATGGTTTCTTTAATAGAATCCTTATTAGAGGCATTAAAGATTAAGATAAAGCCTTGAGCATTATCTATACAATCTTCATACAATTTAGTTCTTTCACCATCCGCATCCTCATCAATACATTCATATGTTAAAACTTCGATGTTATCAA
>Ga0209978_10001064_pt1 | contig 11181 bp, 10 predicted proteins | sample BentaG_FD_182805 | JGI IMG/M metagenome (GOLD analysis project Ga0209978, IMG submission 182805) | Deep subsurface microbial communities from South Atlantic Ocean to uncover new lineages of life (NeLLi) - Benguela_00093 metaG (SPAdes)... | ecosystem: Environmental > Aquatic > Marine > Oceanic >...
ACCTTGCAGCACCCACTTCTTGATTGACGAATTGGGACCTAACTCCGGTGTCAGTAAGCACAACAACCATGCAGTCAGCTGACTTGATGTTATTTATAATCTTCTGAGGCAAATTCATGCCGGGTTGAGGATGCTCTTCGGCCAGATAGACGTTAACCCCCGCTCTTTTGAGCTGATTACGAATATTCAATACAAGATTTCTGTCCTTTGTACTGTGGCTAACAAAAACTTTGTAACCCATGAATATCTACCCCACCATTTTCTAAACTTATTGTTATACAGCCTGAGTTTTATAAACTTCTAAAATTGGCGCGTGCATCTGGTTCATTTTCCTTTACAAAAGCGCGCGCTTTGAGAATAATCACAGTTTAATCTCATCTACATTTCTGCGCGTTTTTTCCTCAATCTTGCTATACTGATTTTTTTAGGATTTCGTGTAGAGGGTATAACTCTTTAAAACTGCATTCTATCGTCTTGATTATTTCTCTTTTCCAAGTTTCTAACTCTTGATCATCATAATATAATCTGATTTCTATACCAAACTGTTTAAAATCATTGTCCGAAAAATTCTCCAGTAAGTATTTTATGAAATCTCTATAATTGCTCAGTTTATCAAATGGTGCGGGTTTTCCATCTTTGTGACTAATATCCAATTCTATATTCACAGAATGCCATGTTGGATTTGTTATAGAACCTTTCTTATAGTTTAGTTGTTGGTATTTGGATGCCTTAAAAAACAATTTTCCCATCTTTTTGGCACGACTAAACTTTTCTCGAATTTTTTCCAAAATGTTCAGAAAGTCTTCCCGTTTTTCTCTCAAATATTTTCGATATTTGCCGCTAATTGTGAGTTCAACACCTATCCATCTTTCCCAGATGTATAGAGAATATTTCAAATCAGGAGATGATTTCTTCTTTCCGTGAAGAAAAGACTTATGATAGACAGGATCCCATACGTGTTTATATTGGGGTCTTTCGGCGAAGACCAAATTCAGCTTCCCAATAGTATCTCTTGATTTGAGTTCAGTCCTTAAGAGTTGTAGAATCCTTTTTGCTTCTTCATAGGAATATGCGTGCGCTTTTTCATTCTTCCTTTTCCCAAATCGAAATCCTTGAAATCCACTCAATCCAGCAAGCTCCAAATATTCTTTAAATTGTTTAGTAATGAAACCTTCTTTTGTATTTTCATCGCAATCATCAATTTTTTTGTATAGATCCTCCCAATAAATCTCATAAATTCTCTCTCCACCTCTCCTATTTAGATTTGGGAAAAAATCACATAAATATCGTTCAATTTGTTCTTCTGCATACCCCGAAAGTGTTTTACTCTCGATAAGAAGATAACGATTTTTTGATTCCAGTATTAAATCTGCTCGAGAATCCGACCTCTCTTCTTCTTTCTCTGGTTTATCTGGCGTAAGTTTTGATTTCAAAACAATTGGAATTACTGGCTTTTTGTCTTTACGTGTGCGCCAAAATTCCTTAGGAATGACTTGAAAATAGTAACCATTATCAAGAATTTCCTCATTCTTCAGCATGTGTGCCATTTCTTGCTTATCAAGTAGGTCTTTAAGAGCTTTAAACACACCTTTCCCATGTTTGATCGCAAGCATCAGACCCTTAGTAACATCATTTTCAAATTGTCTAATCTTTCTCCCTTTCGTCTTATCTTTTCTATTTTCTGAAAATTCGGTAATGGGTTGAAATCCTTGATTCCAAAATATGTTTTCGTGTTCAGGCTTCATTTTTTCACAATAAGGAGTTGTGAGAAAACATAAATTAGTCTTGCTGTGGAGAATCACCCGGTACCAAAAAGGAAGTAGATTCGCCGGGAAGTGTCACCGGCTCATCAGGCGCCTTGTTTTGACTCGAGTGTAGCGCGGCGCGCGCTGCCTTTCTGAAGATTTTAGGTTAAAAAGGAGACATAGACAAGTTTCTTGATAGATTATATGAATGCTTAGCTGAAGAGATAATCGTTCTCAAGAAATGATGGCTGAAAAAGCTTGAATCCGCGCAAAAAAAGTGGGTATTAAGTTTAGAAGAAGTAATAAATACTCAGAAACCCGCTTTCAATCTGAGAGGTCTACATGACTGAAAGCATATTTTTTGTCGTACATGATGAAGAATCTTATGAAAATCACCGGGACTTGATAGGATTCTATGTTAAGACTAATCTTAATGGCAACCCTATTCGAGATAAAAACAATGAACTTATTTCGGAACATCCCACCGTGAACGAAATCAGATCTGGTGATAAAGTAGTCTATTACACACGCGGTGATCATCTAATAAGAGGCATTTTTGAAGTCGGTAAAAAACTAAAGGAAGATGACCATCGTAGAGCTGAAGACTGGACACGTGGACTTGTTCAGTTTACGATTAATCCCATTCTTCAACCTAAAGGTGATGTCGACTTCAGAAACATAATTTTTTCCGGGAAAGAAGCTCTCGACATGTTCAGTCATTTAGACAATTTAAAGAAACAATGGGGAATGTCCATCGGTGGGAGAAACTACATAAAAAAAATCAGCTTGCATGATTTTCAAATCATAGAAAAAGCTTTACGAATTACGTACAAGCCTGAGGCCGAAGAGAAAGAGATGGAGATCCCGAAATTCCCACGAAAGCATTTAGCAATTCAATTCAAACTTGTGAAAATATTGAAAAGCTACGGACTTAAAGTTCATGTAGCAAGAAATGACAAAGCAAAGATAATTGAGAAAGGAGAAAGTGTTCTTGATACCATTCCAGAGTTTCACAATGAGCGCATCTGTGACATTGCTTCAAGAATCGATTGCGTTGCTTTTTCGCAAAACAATGTGCCGAGAATTTTGGTTGAGGTAGTGGATACTCCCGGAACTCTAACAGAATCCCTGTATAGGCTGAATGAAGTTGCTCTGGTATATCCTAAATCAGAGGAGCAGAGATTCTACATAGCTGGTCCTGAAACTTTGAGAAATAATTTTAATGAGAAAATAGAGTCTTTGACATTTAAATCTCTGAAGAACGTTAATTGCTCGGTTCAATCATATGAAGATATTAATAGAATCTTTCAGGAATCTCAGAAGAAAAAGCTAAAGCTTTGATTTGCGCATGCTGTCATTGCCTACATTGTGTCTCTTTACACATGTAGATTAGGGAGATCCAGATTTTTTGTTGAATTTCCTTGATGTCTCCGAAAGCTCTCTCTTTCAAGTATGAGCAAATCATAATTATAAGTGGAAGAGAAAGGTATAAATGGGGGAAAAGATGGCGAAACCTAATTGGCTTGAGGAGTTGGCCGAAAACTGGTTTAGGATGAGAGAATACATAACGCAGCTTCATGTTCGTGTTACGGAGTTCGGCCGACGGGAGCTGGACTTGCTTGCCTTTAATGATGAAGAGTTCCTGATGATTGATTTACAAACGTATTTAGGAGAAAGAGGCAGCATGAAGGCGGAGGCAACCAGTTTGATTAAGAGGTTCAAAATCTATGACAAACTGCTCACAATTCCACCATACAAGGGGGTTTCAAAGGGCAAAAAGATAAGACGATTGTTTATAGCGGGCGGAAATGTAACGTTTAGAAATTTGATTAAGAACAGCAACATAGAGTTCATGCCTATGGAAGGTTTTCTCGACAAAGTTCTGCAAGAGATTAGGAAACACGCTGAAAGAAAAAGGTGGCCGTTCTCTCCAAAGGATATATCCAGATTATTGTGGGAACTCATTGCATACGAGTTCATCAAGTAGAGGGTAAAGCGCGCGGGGAATAAGCGGCATTGATTATTTTGGGGCGGGATACTCCAATCTTTTTCATCGAGGGCAGAGTTTATATTTGGCGAACACAGTGCTGTAGTGTAAGGCTGTGAGAATAATATGCCGAACGTAACAATAAGTGTTCCGGAAGGATTAAAAACCGAAATGGATGCGCTATCCGAGGTTAATTGGTCGGAGATATGTCGTAACGCCATTTCTAAGTACGTTGAGCAAAGGAAGAACCCAACTCCAAACATCGAGTTAGACCTTCGTAACTCAAGAATAATTCATTATAATTTTGACACGGGTTATCCGACACTAAGCATAGACCTAAGAATACATAACAAGATGAGTTCGGAAATAACCGTTGACAGAGTTCTGTCCAAAGCAAGGTTTTTTACGGAAGATCGACGTGTGCTTGCGTTGGGTTCTGCAAATGATTTGCGTAGAAGAAGGATTGGATCAAATTCTGTTGGAGGTGCAACTATCCATTTTGTGTTCCTAAGAGAAAAGATCATTGAACTTAGAGACATATTCAAATCCACGTTCGAGTGTCATGTTAGTTGCACCGTGTTCGTTGATGGTTTCAAGAATGAATATAACCAAGAGGTAAAGACAGTGATTCCGATCGACCGTTGGAGCGAGGTTGTGAAAAAAGTCTTGAAGACAAATAAAGCTACTCAAGTAGATCGGTAAAGGCGAGGTTGAGAGAAGGCATGCGCGCACATGCGCCGATCCGCGTCACTCCGGACGTTGGATCGGTTCACCGCTCAACCTCGCCGCCGAGAACTGTATCTACGTAGTTTCTCCCAAGTATTTGATCCTTTTGGTGGATGTGAAACCAGCGCGCGCTCTTTCTAATCCAATTCCGAATTGAATTATACTTAACTTCCGTTATACAATCAAAGACAAGCAAACCACGCGTACGCACGTTTTAACTGCAGAGCTTTTATGAGATCGAAATCGTTGTAGCACGCAGAAACGATGGCAATCACGCTCCATTCTACTTCTTAGGTTAATTGAGACAAGGCATCGCTGATCCATTTTTTGCACTCGTCTTTAGTTTCTATTCTCGATTTTAAAACATCTATATCGCATAGAATACCTTTGAGAAAAGATATATACCACTCTCTATGGTTTGATTCTTTTCCGATTTCTGAGAAACATTCAATAGCGTATTTTACATAGTCGCCTGTTCCTGCTTCTTCAAACCCAAAGTTAGCCATCATATCTTCATAATTTTCAGCTTCTTCAGCAGTATGAGAGATTCCATAGTTTGGATCAAGAAAGTTGTATCTGCATCGATCTTTTGCTTCTGTCAATGCATACTTATGAGTAGTTTGTGAAGCATAAAACAGATCGTAGTTCCAGTCTACTCTTTGTTGGATCGTGTATTTTTCAAGTTCTTTGGAAGAAAGATTAGGATATAATTCGGAAAATCTTTTCAAGATAATCTGATGAGGTTTATACCGACACTTCTGGATGTTATACTTGGGTTCATTCTTGGCTTTGTCGATTCTTATTCTCATGGGCTTTTCATCCAGAAAATTTAGGTGAACCAAAGCAAACCCCTTCAATCTAAGAAGGCAATTTGCAACATAGAAATGGCTATAATATATGGTCACTCTTCCCCATGCAAGATAGTTTCCACAGACTAAGTATTTGTATCCAAGCAAATATACTATGGAAAGTCGCAAAAATTCGCTTGAATCTTTTAACATATACGGATCTAATGTGTCACGCTCCAGTTTTTGATTGATTAATTTTTCAATTTTGTCTCTGGGTTTTATCTGCAAGGTTTCTTTCAAGAACCTATAGGATGGTTGAACATTTGACCAGTATTTTTTTAGTGATTGCATCATTTTTCGAACACCTACTGTAGCAAGCGATCTTGGCGTTTTGCGTCTTATTAAAATGGTCATTATGTCTTGTTATAAAGGTCTCTACTGTGCTTTCGCCCAAAAGCGCGCGCGTCATTAATTTACTCTTCTAAGCCATCTCTATTGACTCAGGTTTTTCGAGAAGCTCAAGAATAGAATCTACAATTGATTCTACAACAGTCTCTTCTACCGAAACGAGCCCTGCCTCCCAAGAGGCTCCACTTGATGAACCACTGTAAAAGTTCATTGAAGATAAGATGGCAACTGCACGATCTACTGCAATAATTTTTGCGTGGGCTGCCTTGTTATAAGTAAGGTTTACGCCGTCTTCCTTCAGGAACTTATGATACTCCCGCTTATCTCGCCGAAATCGCTTTTGCCTAATGTCGGGCGGTCGAGTTATCAGCTTAACGTCTACGCCGCTTTTGCTTGCCGCTCTCAATGTATTGCTAAGGTCGCAATGGTTTACGTAGGGATTTACAACCAAAACTTCTGTCTTAGCATTGGAGATCAATTCCTTTGAGATATCATCCAGATGCCTTCCCTCCAAGAAGAAGTGCTTATGCTCCAAAGAGAAATCCAGACCTTTGACCTTTTTCCATTGATCAATCCATTTAACAAGGTTTTTCTGCTTTTCCTCTGAGAATTTAACAGGCGCCTTTTTGACTGTCTCTTGTTTGAAAGAGTCTTCAGATATGCTCTGCTGTTCAAAGAACTTTCTGTATTCTTTCCAGATTTCGCGGCTGACTCGGTATACTCCACCAACTCTTTTCTCAAGGATTCCTATCTTAAACATTTCAGCGAGAGCCCTTTTCAACGATTTCGAGGATAATCCTGTAAGGTCGCGGATATCATTCCACGTCTGAGCACCATCTAAAGCAATGGCTTTGATGACGCGGCCCTTCCAGGAACCCCAGTATTTTGGCTCTTCCACCGTCGCAGTAGCCTCCTATTCAGAAGCACGATCTTGGATAATATTCACCACGTTGAGACTTAGACTTTACGGTTTACGCGCATGAAGTCGATTTTTTGACAGTTTTGAAAAACGGTTTGGAGAAGAAAAGGCTTTAGCGCGCGCCAACCAAGCCTTTGTTCCAATAGTCAACCGCCTACGTAGATTTTCCTTCAGCTAAGCCATTTTGGAATCCAAGTATCTCAAAGCCAATTCCCCCATATCTAAGACTCTTAACGCTAAATCCGGCTCAACCTTCTTTGCATGTACTGCTTTATTACATATCTGGATGATCATCTTTAACGATTCAAATTCTGAAGATCCTATTATTTCTCTATCACGGAAAATGTTGAGAACTTGCCATAAAGGCAGCCTTTTTACATCAAATTGTCTTCTCTTTGCAATCGCTCTTAGCTTTCTTTCTATGTCAATCCTTAAAGAAGCAAGTGCAAGGTTTGGATCGGTCTTAAACAGCGTAAAGTGTATTGATGGCAGGCGCCTACGTATTGGGGGACGCATTGCAATAGGAATTGTTCCAATCGCTGATCTTGCAGTTACCTCTTCTAATAGCTGAATCTCTCTTGTGGTGATCTCGATTCCACCAGGAAGTTTTACTGTCTTTATGTAAGGAAGCAACCAAGGAACGATTAAGATGACTATCAAAGCGATTGTGGTACTGTCTATAGAATACTCAGGGAAGGTCGCGTGGATTATTATAAGAAAGATACAAAGCAAAGAAATTCCAATCGAAACCAGCCTTAAATATCGTGGTATTGGAATCTCTGGGTTTTTGGTCATTTTTGACATAACTAATTGTTTTAATGTTTTCGAATATAAAAGAGTACTTAAAGAATGATCGTCAAGTTATAGCGCGCGCTGGTTTTGAATTCCGCGATCAAAGTTGGATCTCACTTATTATATATAAATCTAAGGATCTCTCGGCCTAATGTCAATAGTCTTGGTATCTCATTCCGAATTGATACATATACGTCGTTTTCTTCAGCTTTTGATAAACACTTGCCCCATAACTCCGAAAAAGGCTCATCTGTAATTTCCGTGTCTCTTTGTGTGTGAAGAATCGGTTTATAGTCAATCACTTCTGCGTGTGTAATCGAACTCTGTAAATAGCTTTTTGGAGTTGTTCTTAAGAATAAAGCGTAGCTTATGCCGTGCCCAGCGGTCTCCTCAATGTGTCCATCTGGATATCTCAGTCTCACAGTAGCATGAAGATTACTGTCCTTCATATGATTTTTAATAAAATCTCTTTGCTCATCGAAAACTTTGCATAGCTCTTCATTTATGATTCGACGTGCTATTCTTTCACTCCAAGCAAGACTCCAATTTAAATTCTGCATCCTTATGTAAAATTCATCTATCTTCTGTTGAAGAGACAATTCAGTCTGATCATACAAATATCTATTCACATGAATTATGTTCTCATAGACAGAACTTACACCTTGTTCCGACCTCTCGATTTTCTCACAGTTTTCCTTGATTTCTGAATAAAGCGGCATTATGACATTCCGATACAATTCTCTCCTTTGAATCCAGCTTGTTTGAAATGCTCTTAAAACATTTTGGTGAGACATAGGTGTTGTTGAGAAATTTAGTCTCTGATAATATCTACCATCATGCATGTGTGGAGGATTGTTGCTCTTTGGAACATTTATCACAAAAATCCCGTCTTGTTCACTTTCCTTACTTCTGATCCTGTGAATCTTTATTCCTTTTTCCCAAGGTTGAACTTTGGAAATCAAGAGACTCTCAAGTCTTTCTTTTGTGGTGTTGCACCATTTTATCTCAGTAGGATAACGGTGATCTTTTTCTCTTCTTTCGGAAACTCCATAGATGAGAATTCCACCATCTGTGTTAAGAAAACCAGATATTGACTTAGCTAAGTAATTACAATCCTTCTGCACATTCTCGGTGGATTCCTTATATTCAAGATTCTGAGATTCATCTATCTCATTTTCAATGAGGAGTTCGATATCGCTGATTTGCAATCTCTCAAGTTCTTTTCCAAACCGTGATTGAGTAGCGGTTACCATACATTTTATTATGTTATCCTATGTTATTTTGTTTTAGGTGTAAAGAAATCTCTCGCGCGCGTGATGCAGAATGACTATTCTAATCATCAATAACTACTACAAAAAAAGGAATCTGAACAAAGTCGAGCGCGCGATTGATACATTATTCCGAATATTATCGCTGTAATATCCGCATAGTTCATCATATAACAAACATATTTGCAGAACTATGAAATACAAGTTCCAGCCTGATCACGCGCTCTTTCGACGTACTATCGCTGCGATCAAAGTCACCGTCATGAGTATCAGAATAATGTGATGTGAAAGGAACTCCGGTATGATGCCGTTCCCATCAGTTTTCACCAACCATATGTCTCCGTCGCTGTCATCGAATGAGCAGGTCAATCCTGCCAGTACATATCCTCCATCTGTGGTCCGAATCAGAGACCATGAATAGTCATTGAGTGCCCCACCGTATGTTTGATTCCAAAGCATAATGCCAGACGCGTCTGTTCTGACAAGCCAGAAATCGGAGCCGCCAGCACCAGAAGACCCAGTCCAGCCGGCAAGAGCATAACCACCGTCAATAGTCTGTACTACGGAAGATGCGCCTTCATCATCTTCTCCACCATACGTTTGGGTCCACTGGGCATTCCCGTTCGCATCAGTTTTCAGGAGCCAGAACTCCATTCCGGATGAAGTTTCGATTTTTCCTCCAGCAAGAGCAAATCCACTATCATTCGTTTGAATTAAAGAGTGAACTGTGTAGTCTCCCGGCGTCAACAACCCATAGGTTTTGTTCCACTGAATATTTCCAATGCATCTGTTTTCACCAGCCAAGCATCATACTCAAAAAAACCGACGCGACCTGCCAGAGCATAACCACCATCGAATGTCTGAACAAGAGAGTATGCCTCTTCACTAAAGTCTTCTCCATAGGTCTTGTTCCACACGACATCTCCTTTGGAATCTACCTTGACCAACCAGAAGTCACTATTGCCAGCGCCAAAAGACCGAGTATAGCCTGCAAATACATATCCACCCTCCACCACTTGGACCACTGAAAACGCCTGGTCGTCACCGCTTCCTCCATAGGTTACTTCCCACTCAAGATTCCCCTCCGCATCTGTCTTGATAAGAAGGGCGTCATGAGGACCAGTGCCGGTGTACTTGTCCTGAGAACCAGCCAGTGCATAGCCACCATCGGAAGTCTGGATGATTGATTGTGCTTCTTCACCGAAATCTTCATTTCCATATGTTCTATTCCATTGTGCATTGCCAACTTCATCGACCTTGACCAACCACACGTCAACGTTACCAAAAGAGAAATTGACAGACCAACCTGCAACCGCATATCCTCCATCATTTGTCTGAACCACAGACCACGCTTCTTCTCCATAAGGACCTCCGTAAGTTTTGCTCCACCCTATCGGAGATGCTGCCCTGACTATTTTCTTTTGAAAAAAGGAAGCAAAACCAAATTCACTAATAAACACAATCATCAAAACCACTAACAGCACCGTCTTCCTCACTTTATACCACCATACCACCTATTCTGGAATCCTGTCAATATGAGTTTTCCGCACACTACTGCGCGTGATCTATCATACTTTGAATATTACTACGGTAATATCCACATTATTTCTTGGCTATGAAGAAGTTGTAATCTGTTTAGATCGAAGTTTCTTCCACAAATCTTAAAAACTCAAAAAGCCAGACACACAGGCGTTTGTTCATTTCAAAGGAGGTGATAGGTTGAAGTTTGGTGATGTGATAACGGCTGTGGCTTCTTTGACTGTGATTTATATTCTGCTTGCTTTTGTGTTTTTGGCAGTATTTGTTCCAGTTGATCCTTATTGGGGACTTAATGTTGCCAATATTCTTGCAATTCTGGTGGCTTCGTTGATTGTTGGTTACGTGTTTGCCGCAAAGATTCAGGAGGGGTCGAGGATGGGTGCGATTGGCAGGATTGTTGTTTTGTTTTCGGTTGTGCAGCTGTTCGGCTTCATGGCGTCAATGGCTGTTAATCCATACATGGGAGTAATGATGGAGGAGGGTCTGGAGAGCATGTTCTCAACGAGTGGGTGGGCAACTACGGATTGGCTCGGTTATTCGCACCTTGTGCTGTTTATGATGGTAGCGTTTAATGTTGTCTTTGCTTTGGTGTTTGGGTTCATCGGGCTCTATGTTGGTTCGAGGCTTAGGAAGCCCTCAAAGAGTTGAAAACAGCCAAAAATAGGGTTCTACCACTATTCATGATAGCAACACTACTTGCGGCCATAGTTCATGGAAGAAAACATCGCATGTAGCGTCATACTACTCGTATTTTCGACTCATAAACTCTATAGCTTTTTGTTGTTCTTTCCTTACTGACCGGGACATCCCCGAATACTACCACGATAATGTCCGTTCAAAGCAGTGTCTATTTCATTATGTTTCCTTGAAGAGATTTCATATAGGGAAAATGCAATAATGAAGCGCGCGCGCCCGCGGCGAACACCACTATTCTTGCAATCAACTTGAAAACGTTTTCGACGTGTTTTTCTAACCTTAGTCGTTTTGAATATCTGGCAATAGCTCTACG
>Ga0209978_10001066_pt1 | contig 11176 bp, 10 predicted proteins | sample BentaG_FD_182805 | JGI IMG/M metagenome (GOLD analysis project Ga0209978, IMG submission 182805) | Deep subsurface microbial communities from South Atlantic Ocean to uncover new lineages of life (NeLLi) - Benguela_00093 metaG (SPAdes)... | ecosystem: Environmental > Aquatic > Marine > Oceanic >...
GAGGCATGCTACTGTATGAAGCGAACCCATCTAATCTTTCGGAGGGAAACATGGCTGGCGTCAACAAGGTAATCCTTATCGGGAACTTGGGGGCCGATCCAGAAGTGAGGTATCTCAATACGGGAACAGCGGTAGCTAACTTCAGAATGGCCACCACCGAGAACATCAGAAATAAGGAAGGGGAGAGGGAAGCTCGGACGGAATGGCACCGGGTAGTCGCTTTTGGACGTCTTGCCGAAATCTGCGGGGAGTATCTGAATAAGGGGAAACAGGTCTATGTCGAGGGCAGACTGCGAACCCGTTCATGGGATGATCGGGATGGAAACAAACGATGGACAACGGAGATCATCGCGACAACCATGCAGATGTTGGGGAGCCCGGGCGATCAAGGAGCCGTGGAGACTGAAATCCAGGATACCGGGGGACCAACTGATTCCGGCGCAGATCAAGAGGATGACGTTCCCTTCTAGGTGGGAAAGGGCTACCTTTTCTTTTTTGCTTGAACCTCCTCAAATATCGCCGTAATCTTTGGAGATATATAGGTAGGATCCAGTTTAAGGCTCGGGCGGATAGCCAGGGCATTTTCGAAGGCCCTCTTGCCCAAATTCCTTTCTCCCAAGGCAATATGGCAGTAGGCGAGAAAGCGATAAGTCTTACAAATATCATCCTCCCTCTTCAGGCCTCTTTTCAGGGCCTCCATCAGGCTTTGCAGGGCCGTTCGATACTCCCCGGCAAGGTATAGGTGGATTCCCTTTTCCAGCCAGGGGAACCCCAGTTGCTCTTCCGGGAGCAGAAGGACCTTTGGGGATTGGCCCAATGGGGTGGATTTTGCCCCAATCTCGAGGTTGACAATGGGAATGAGGATCTCGGTCCCAGGTTTTATCGCCCGAGGGTCAGCCATGAAGTTATAGGATGCGATGAGGTCGAATCTATCTGGATCCCCATAGTATCGATTGGCGATCATGGCCAGGGATTCCCCCCTTTTGACGATGTGCGGGATGTCAAAGGGGATTTTTATTCTGCTTCCGATGCTGAGGGCCTGGGGCGAGTCGAGATGATTTATCGAGGCCAGGACTCGGTATCGTCGGCGATCACCCAAGAATCGATGGGCTATTTTGGCCAGGGTATCCCCTTCCTTTACGGTATATCGAATGATTGTGGGGATGGCGATTTTGGTTCCAGGGTGGATCTTCTTCGGATCGGGAATACGATTGTATTGCAAGAGGAAAATCGCCTTATCCTGGTCTCCGTAGTAGGCATTGGCGACATCAGCCAGCGTTTCACCGGGTCTTAAGGCATGGTAGGTCATGGGCCAACCAACGGAGCCCACCAGGTGAAACAGGGAGACGAGCAAAATGAATTTTTTGTGCACCTTTTCCCTCCGAAATCCCAACGGGATCTTCAGGATCCCAATCTCACCGAAAGGAATCGTGTTTCCCCTGGTTTAAGGACGATTTTGATTGTTTTAGATTTGAATTTGCTATGGGAAAAGGAGAGGGTATGTTCCCCCGGTTTCAGCCTTATGGGGTCAGCTATAGGGGTTGTATCAACATATTTTCCATCTATAGAGACCTTTGCCCAAGGATAGACCACGATTTTTATGAAGCCATCCCTTTGGCCCATATGGGCAAGGAATCCTATTTTTTCCTTGAGGCGGCTGGGAAGGAAGGCCGAGAAGTCAACAGTTTTGTGATATCGATAGATGAGAGAGGCAGAAACCAGGATAATGAGAATCACGAGGGCATAACCGAAGGACATCCTCTTTTTCCGCCGAAATTGAGCGGGATTTGCATCCACCCCTTCGGGGGGAAAGATCACCTCCAAGAATGATGAAAAAGCGCGCGTCCGGTCCTCGCTCTTTTTGGGGAGAAATCGGTCTAATGAGATCTTTAGGTCCTCCATGGTCAGGAAACGCTTTTCGGGCTTCTTCTGCAAACACCTCATGGTTAACCGTTGGAGTCCCCATGGGACTTCCCTGTTCAATTTCCTCGGGCCCTTCGGCTTCTTACTGAGCACGCTGGCGATAACCTCTTCATCTCCATCTTCTCCGAAGGGCCTTGTTCCCGTAAGCATTTCGTAGAGGACGACCCCGAGGGAGAAGATATCCGACCGTGGGTCTGTCTTTTCCCCTCGGATCTGTTCAGGCGACATATATTCGGGCGTCCCAATGGCAATTCCAGGTTGTGTTAAGGGGCTTTTTCCCGGAACATAGGCGATGCCGAAGTCGGTTAGCTTAACCTCTCCTTTTTGGGTGATGAAGATATTTCCCGATTTGACATCCCGGTGGATAATGCCCCTTTGATGCGCATAGTGCAAAGCATCGGCGGCTTTAGACGCTATGGTTACTGTCGCGTCGACGGGAATGGTCCCCATAGTTTCTATTACTTCCCCTAAATCCTTGCCCTCGAGGTACTCCATGGCCAGACAGTAAGACCCCCTTTCAACCCAAAAGTCGAAGATATTGACAATTCCCTCGTGGGCCATTGAGGCGGAGGCCTTTGCCTCCCTTTTGAAACGTTCCACCATCTCGGTGTCCGTTTTGAGCAGAGGGAGCAACTCCTTGATTGCCACCCTTCTATCCAGGGATTTCTGAATGGCCAAATAAATGGTGGACATCCCCCCTTTTCCGAGCTCCTTCAGAATTTCGTAGTTGCCAACCCTTTTTTTCATGGGATTCTTGCTATCTCCCCTGGCATTTCGACGCCCTCTGTCCCGGCGAGAGATCCTCGAGCAATCCCGCGATGTCACACATTTTCAAAAAGGACGAAATTGACTTCTCAATCCCTTGGTGATAGCCTATATGCAGTTTTACTCGATACGGATAACTCATTAATTATGACGGCAAAAGCAAAAAAAGGCAAGCTCACCAAGAGAATTCCCGTTCAGGGTGATAAGGAGTTCCCTCTTCGAAGCGGAAAACTGGTGGTTATTTCAGGAACGGACCTCCAAAAAGCCTTCCCCATGGAGGGAAAGGAGGTGATCATCGGCTCTCAGGGGGATAACCATTGTGTCCTCAACGATCCCACCGTATCCCGTCATCATGCCGTTATCGAGGAGACCGGGAAAGGGTACGTTGTGAAAGATTTAGGCAGCACAAATGGAACATACCTCAACGGGATTCTCATCAAGGAAGCCTACCTCGAGTATGGTTCAATCATTGGCTTGGGAAACACCCGGCTCCAGTTCGTTCCCCTTGAGGAGAGAGTGGAGATTCCCCCCTCCGAAGAGCATTATTTCGGGGATGTTTTTGGACGCGGCCTTGAGATGAGGCGTATTTTTACCATGCTGAAGAAAATCTCCCCTTCTGATATCACCGTTACCATAGAGGGCGAAACAGGGACCGGCAAGGAGTTGGTGGCCCGGGGGATTCACTCCCATAGCCAGAGGGCGAGGGATCCCTTTGTGGTCATCGATTGTGGCTCCATATCCAAGAACCTCATCGAAAGCGAGCTTTTCGGCCATGAAAAGGGGGCCTTCACCGGGGCAACCCAAACCCGCAGAGGAGCTTTCGAGGTGGCCGATGGGGGGACGATCTTCATCGATGAAATAGGTGAATTGGGCTTGGAGATGCAGCCAAAATTGCTCAGGGTACTGGAACAACGAGAGGTGAGAAGGGTGGGCGGCAATGAGGTTTTCAAGGTTAATGTAAGGGTTATCGCAGCCACCAATAAAGATTTGGTTTCTGAGGTCCACAAGGGCCGGTTCAGGGAGGATCTCTTCTATCGAATCTCGGCGGTGAGAATTCACATCCCTCCCGTAAGGGAAAGGGGGGAAGATATTCCGTCGCTGGCTCAGCAATTCACGAGGGAACTTAGCGAGCAGTATAGGGGTGGAGGGGATGTGACAGTTTCCGCAGAGGCCCTTGAGATCTTAAGGCATTACCATTGGCCGGGGAATGTAAGGGAGCTGAAGAATGTCATCACGAGGGCTATGGCTATGGGAAATGACAAGGTCCTCAGACTCCGGGATTTCATCATTCCCCTCCCCTCCGAAGGGAGACAACAAGCGCCCTCCCTTGATTCCCTGGTGGGGAAGACGTTGGAGGAGATCGAGAAGGCGGCCATCATGAAAACCATAAAGGCCCATGGTGGGAATAAGAGCGCCGCCGCCCGGGTTCTGGGTATCGCATACTCCACCCTTTACGAAAAAATCAAGAAATATGGCCTCTCCTAAAACCGAATAGCAGTATTCGATTTTCGTATAATCCCCCTTCGATAAATCCTCAAGACCAATTCCGCACTAAGAATCCAACTAAAAATACTTCGTAAAATCAATATCTTACAATTCACCTCCCCTTCGTATGTTTTCATGTGGGTTGGTACCGATATTGCTAAATAAGGGCTGAAGCTTCAAAGGTCACGCATAAGGGAGGCCCAGAACTATGAAGGAAATCATCGACAGGGTGGTTGGCTTGGGGAGATCCGCAGATCATTTTGGTGGGGCTCTCTGGAAGAGAACAGAAATGGGATGTTCCGCCATGACGGAACGAGAACGGAAGCCGTTGGAGGTCGGTACGCTCGTGGGAGGCAAATATAAGGTGGAGAGGTTTCTCTTTTGGGATGGAAGGTGTAACCATTACGTTGCCACGATTATCGGGTCCAAGGGAATCTATGAGCTGAGGGAATTTCTCAACGATCAGGGTATTGAAGTGGAGAGGGAGATCATCGCAAAGCAGCTGTACCACAGGGGAATGGTACGAAGACATGACCTCCTCATCGAGGGTAACAGGAGCTATATAGTCCTGGATTACCAAGAAGCCCCTAACCTGGAGAATACTCGGAGAATCCTTTCAGACCGCGATCTCTTCTCCATCGCCCATAATTTGGTGGATACATTGGAATATCTTCACCGCCATGGGATAGCCCATATTGATCTCTCAACCAGGAACATCAAGGATATGGGTGAAACTCAGAAGATCGTCGATTTCACCGGTTGTCGAGTATTCAGTTCCCCTGCCACCGACGACCTCGGGGAGGCAAGGAGGGAGGATTTTTTGGAGCTGGTCGATTTACTTGAAAGATTAATGCTGAACAACATGAACGAATTGGGGGATTCATCGCTTCTCCAACTCGTCAATGGTTTGGAGGAGATGCTGGACTGCCCGCCTCTTTCAGCAGAGGATTTTAAAGAGAGGCTATCTCAGTGCAATCCCATGGAGGCAAACAGGGGGGACGACGGGGGTAAGGTTTGGGTGGATACTGCGGTCTGAATAAACGTGAGCGGCCCATCTCCCAAGGGGGTCCCTTAGAAGATATATCGGCGCATGCTGATATTCAGCAATAGTCCCACCCCCGCCATCATGGATAGGATGGCCGAGCCGCCATAACTCATGAAGGGGAGCGGAATTCCCACAACTGGCATTATGCCCAAGGCCATGCCGATGTTAATGATCACATGCCAGAAGATCAGGGAGACAACACCGAAAGCGACAATGGTTCCAAATCGATCCTTGGATCGGATACTAATATTCACCCCCCACGTTATGAAGAGGAGATAGAGCCCTAAGAGGATGAACCCCCCCAGAAGTCCCCACTCTTCGGCTAAAACCGAGAAGACGAAATCGGTGTGTTGGGCGGGGAGAAAGTGGAGTTTGCATTGGGTTCCCTTGAGAAATCCCTTTCCCAAGACCCCCCCTGAGCCGATGGCGATCTTTGACTGGATGATGTGATATCCGGCGCCCAGGGGATCGATCTCAGGCTTGAAGAAGGTGAGGATCCTTTTTTTCTGATAAGGCATCAGGAAATTCCACATAAAGGGGAGGATCGAGGTCCCCCCGAGGATCATGATCACCAGGGATTTCCATTTGATCTTTACAAAGAGGATAATGGAAAAACCGATGAGCAGGAGGCTGATCGCCGTACCCAAATCGGGTTGTTTCGCAACCATCAGGGATGGAATCAATAAGATGGTAAATGGGATGATGAGGTCCCTCAATAGATACCCATCCCTTTTGGAGAAGCGATCAAAATATTTTGCCAGGAAGAGGATGATGGTGATCTTGGTCAGCTCAGCGGGTTGGAAGAAGAACGGGCCTAGCTTTATCCACCGGGAGACTTCCGGATTTATGGCACTGTAAACGAATATAGCCATAAGCAAGACTAAGGAGATTCCGTAGAAGATATAGGCCAAATCCCGGTAAAATCGATAGTCGAAGACGGTGATGAAGAGAGCGAAGGCGAGGCCGATTCCCATCCAGAGGATTTGTTTAGCATACAAATTGGATTCCGCTTCGCCGAAGGTAGCGCTGTATAGGTTGAAAACCCCGATAAAGGAGATGGTAAGGACGAGGATTAGCAAAGGCCAATCGAAGTGGGTGAGCAATCTCCTGTCTATCATGTCCCAAGACCTCTACGTTCGATCATCGAATGGAACCCCTCGAATTGAGGGAATCCACCTCCTTTCTCCGCGCGATGAGAGGAGTGGATTTCCCCTCCTCCTTGATGATATGGAGATATTTTTTCATTACCTCTCTGGCGACGGGAGCGGAGGCGGAAGCGCCGTGCCCTCCGTGTTCCACTAGAACCACCACCGAAATGACGGGATTGTCCGGGGGAGCATAGGCCACAAACCACGCGTGGTCACGGTGTTTATAGGGGGTATCCTCCTCCGCCACGTCATCTCTTAAAGCAATGACTTGGGCCGTTCCCGTCTTGCCCGATACGGTCATACCCTTGATTCGAGCAATGCGCCCGGTTCCATGGGCTTCGTTTACCACGCCATAGAGGGCTTCTCGGATGATCATCAAATTTTCGGGGGAGAGGGGGATTTTGCCCATTGGAATTGGCGGGTAAGTTTTTACCAACTTCCCATTGGCCATTTCGATGCGTTCCACTGTTTGGGGGAGGTAGAGGATGCCCCCGTTTGCTATGGCGGAGATGGCGTTCAGTAGTTGGAGTGGAGTGACCAAGATATATCCCTGGCCGATGGCACAGGAAAGGGTTTCGCCTCCATACCAGGTCTCATCATAGACCTTCTTCTTCCATTCCGAGGATGGGATGAGCCCCGGCTTTTCGTCGCTGAGGGAGATTTCCGTCGGTTTGCCCAGGCCAAAACCCTTCGCATACTTGGCCAGGGTATCAATCCCCAGCCGTTGGCCCACTTGATAAAAGAAGACATCACAGGATTCCACAATGGCACGATGAAGGTTTACTTTCCCGTGCCCGCCTTTTTTCCAGCATCGATAGGTACGATTTCCAAACCGGTAGCTCCCCGCACAGGAAAGGATTTCTCGGGGAGAGATAACCCCTTCTTCCAAACCAGCTGCAGCGGTTATTACCTTGAACACCGATCCTGGGGCATATTGACCCTGTATGGCCCTATTCTGTAAAGGGTGAAAGGGATTACGGATCAGGGTTTCCCAATCATCGTGATTTATCACCCCCGCAAAGAGGGAGGGGCTGAAGGAGGGGTGACTGACCATGGCCAGGATTTTTCCGTTTTGTGGATTCATGGCCACGATGACCCCTTCTTTTCCGCGGAGTAGGGTTTCACAGGTCATTTGGAGGTCAAGGTCAATGGTGAGAAAGACGTTATTCCCAGGGTGGGATTCGACCCTTTGCAATACCTTTAACTCCCTCCCCATTGCATCTACTTCGACTTGTCGGCCTCCATCTATTCCCTTGAGAAAGCTTTCCCACTTTTGTTCGACACCGTATTTCCCAATGAAATCGCCCATTTGATATTCCCTGAATCGACTCTGCCTGAGTTCCTGGCGATCGATTTCCCCAAGGTAGCCCAACAGGTGAGAGGCCATATCCCCCCAGGCATAGGCCCGCCTGGGGGCTACGTCGACGATTAATCCGGGGAGATCCAACTTATGGGTTTCCAACAGGGCCAAATGTAGCCTGCTAATGTCAGATTGGATTCGAACTGGTTTAAACGGGGGCCTGTGCTTGTTGGCTTCCAGCCTTTTTCCCACATCTTCGGGCGTAATCTTCAATATGCGATGCAAAAACTCGGCGGTTTTCTCCATATCCACGATATCTTCCGGAACCAGGAGCACCTCGAAGCTGGGCCGGTTATCCACGAGAATTCGCCCCCTTCGATCCAAGATCATTCCCCTGCTGGCTGGTATCTCGCGGATTCTTATCCGATTATGTTTTGACAGCCTGGAAAACTCTTCCCCCTTGATGATTTGGAGATGCCACGCTCTTAAACCGAGCACCATGAAAGCAATAAGAGCGGTGATTAAAAATGGCTTATACCTGCGCTGCAAATCCTCTACGCCCTGAGAGTTCAATCGCATCGTATTTCACCCAAGGATATCTTCATTATTTGATCGGTTCCCCCTGCGGTAGGAGGGAAACGTATCTGATTAGAGCTATGAAGAAGGGTCCTACCAATCCCGTAATGAGGGATTTCGGGATAATGAACATAAAAAAGGAAGGGAGGAGATTTTCAATGGGGCTAACTAGCCCGAGGATCGAGATGATGATAAATCCCTCGATGATGCTCAATGAGAAGATGGTCCCCGCCTGGAATAGATGGGTTTCTACATAAAATCGGTCCTTGATAAGAATGGTTAAGAAGAAGATGGCGGTTTTGGAGAAGGTGTGGATGCCGAAGATACTCCCCGAAAAGATATCCATCATGTAGCCCGATAAGAAGGCAAGCATCGCTCCGGCAAGGGGGCTTGAATAGAGCCCGAAGTAGACGATCAATATGAGCAGGAGATCCGGTTTGGCCAGCTGATGGGGAAGCTCCGCCAATACAGTTGTTTGGACCACCAGGCTCAAGAAGATGAGGCCCATCAAGGAGAGATTTTTCTTCATGAGTTTCCCCATTTCATCGGACGGAATAGGGTTTTATGGCCAGAATTTCCGCGCTCTCAAGGGTACCATCAGGGGATATCCATCGGATGAGTCTCGGTAATGACGAACACCTCCTCCAGCTTTGCAAAATTGACGCTGGGTATAATTTCGGCTTGCTGAAAGAGGCCGTAGCTCTTTTTTTTGATCTTACTGATTTTGCCGATCACCAAGCCCTTTGGGTACCGACCTCCTAACCCAGACGTCACCACTCTATCCCCCAGTTGAATATCGTGCATCCGCGGTGCAAACTTCAAGCGGCAGAGGTTTTCCCCATTGCCTTCAACCAGACCCCTGGCTCTACCCCTCTGAATAATCGCATCTATTGAGCTATTAAAGTCGGTGATCAGGAGGACCTTTGCACAGTGGGGCGATGCTTGCAGGACGTGTCCCACAATTCCTTCCGGAGAAACAACAGCCATCCCTCTGTTAACCCCATGTTTGGTTCCCTTGTCAATGACAATCGTCCTGAACCAACTTGAGGGGTCTATTCCAATGATTTGAACGGGCAGCATGGTCCCGGGGATCTTCTTGCTGAACCGGAGGAGATTCCGTAGTCTTTCGCTGGCGATGGCCTTTTCCCTCAGGAAATTATTTTCCTCTCGAAGTTTGGCCACCGTTCTTTTCAGGGCTACATTTTCCCTTTTTAGGTTGACCAAAAGGACGTAGGAATCGAAGAGGTCACTAAGCGCTTCGGTGGAATACGTGACCGCCTTTTGGAAAGGGAACGTAATTTCCAGGAAGAGCCAATCGATAAATGCAAGCCTTTCCACATTATTGATTCTGGAGGAGATGCTGAGCAGGGCGGTAGTGAGGAAGATGACGGCAAAAAATGGGATTCGGTATCTCTTGAATATCGATAGTTCCTTCTCCACCATGGGCGCGAAAGATGTGCTAAAAGTGGACCGTTGTCAATTTGAGCAAGTCGAGATCATCGAGTACCTTACCCGCACCCAAAACCACAGCTGAAAGCGGATCGTCGACAATGGTGATGGGAAGGCTCGTTATCTCTCGCAACAAGACATCAAGGTTTCTTAAAAGAGCCCCACCCCCTACGAGCACGATCCCCTTATCCACGATGTCCGCGGCCAGCTCCGGGGGGGTACTCTCGAGGGTAATCCTAACGGTCTCCACGATGGTATTTATGGGTTCGGCCATAGCTTCCCGGATTTCTTCTCCATTGATCTCTAATGTCTTTGGAATGCCGCTTACGAGATCCCTTCCCTTTACGTCCATCGTCTTTGGGGTCTCTTCAGGATATGCGGTGCCGACCTCAATTTTGATTGACTCTGCAGTCCTTTCACCGATTAAGAGGTTGTATTTTCTCTTAATAAATTGGAGGATGGCTTCGTCCATTTTATCACCGGCCACCCGGATGGATTGACTCACCACAATGCCAGAAAGCGAAATAACGGCTACTTCCGTTGTGCCTCCACCGATATCCAAGATCATATTTCCCGATGCATCGGTGATGGGGAGCCCAGCACCAATAGCAGCAGCCATCGGCTCTTCAATGAGGTATATCTCCCGCGCCCCGGCCGATTCTGCGGATTCCCTCACAGCCCTTCTCTCGACGGGGGTAATCCCGGAGGGGATGCAGACGATAACCCTTGGCCGCACCAGGGTTTTTCGGTTATGGACTTTGGTAATGAAGTACCTCAGCATCTCCTCCGTGATTTCGAAATCGGCGATCACACCGTCTTTCATCGGGCGAATGGCAAAAATGGTCCCGGGGGTCCTCCCCAACATCTCCTTTGCCATTTTCCCCACGGCGAGGATCTTCATTTCGCCTTTGCTGTCCTTTTGCACGGCGACGACCGATGGTTCGGAGGATACGATTCCCCTTCCCTTGAGGTAGACTAAGGTATTGGCCGTTCCCAAATCGATGGCGAGATCATTGGAGAAGATTCCCCATAGGCTATCGATTACCATAACGCCCCCCCACTTGACTCGGGCTCAACGCGTATCTCCTCTTGTTGACAATCTGGCTGCGATGTGGTTTTCTACTTCAAGATTCAAATATTAAATTATTACCAGATAAATACCTGGGGTCAAGTAAATAAATGTTGATCGGGGAATTTCTTTATGTCGAGGTGAAGGGAGGGAATGTTTGATGCTCAAATACATACGGACCCATGCCACCTCGTGGATCATCAAGGTGGGCCTCTTTTTCATTATCATCGTTTTCGCCTTCTACTTTGGCTGGGGGCGTATTGGGGGAAGGCATGAGGGCATGGTGGCAGAGGTGAATGGACAGTTCATCACGTTAAAAGACTTTAATCAAACGTATCAAAATCTGCTTGCGCTCTATAGGGATAGATACAAAGACCGGCTTTCCGATGAGACTATTAGGCTCCTTGGGTTGAAAC
>Ga0209978_10001070_pt1 | contig 11172 bp, 9 predicted proteins | sample BentaG_FD_182805 | JGI IMG/M metagenome (GOLD analysis project Ga0209978, IMG submission 182805) | Deep subsurface microbial communities from South Atlantic Ocean to uncover new lineages of life (NeLLi) - Benguela_00093 metaG (SPAdes)... | ecosystem: Environmental > Aquatic > Marine > Oceanic >...
ACCAGCACTAGTATCTGAATTAACTCAAAAAGAAAGCTACGGCGCAGCCATGGGATTCCTAGCCACGATAATGGATATCGGCCAAACCATCGGACCAATTGTGTCAGGAATAATACTCGCATCAACCCTGAAATATATCGGCCTATTCGGATCCCTCGGCATAATAATCCTCACCACTACAGGAATATTCTTTACAACTAAAACAGGCAAAACCTAGCTTCTCCTTAGACCCTAAGAAACAGCTTGCATTTAACGTCTATTAGACGCCCATTTGGAACCTGTAGCAGGAATCCCCGTCAGAAATTGACGCACACCGGACTATCCGAATACAAACTCGCTGTGAAGATTATTTGCGTTGGCGAGCGCATTACAAAAGAAGTGAGCGGCTTCCTAAAATACTCCAATCAAGCTACACATCAGCTCATGAAGTATTCCACATTCAGAGTTGAAGACAGAAAAGTTTGGATTAAATGTCGGATGATTTTTTTCTTAGGCACGAGAAGGCGTATTCATGTTGTAAATCGTAACATATACCAAAACGCTTAATTTGGGTTCTCTCGTTCATAGGTAAATTCTCAGGAGCGGAAAAAGCTCTGCCCAAAATCATAGTTTGTCTTAAACAAGCAATAGACGTTGGCCAACTGAAGGCAGATCCTTCTACACATCGATTAGTCACAGCTGGTGTGTCACGGAAAATCAGTGATTTTGACAAGAATGCGTTAGAGGAAGCTGTTCGCCTTAAGGAAAAGCTTGGCGGCGAAGTCATAACAGTTACCGTGAGCGTGGAAGACGCCAAGACCTCAGTTCGTGAAGCTTTGGCGATGGGAGCTGACAAAGGATATTTCATCAACGATGAGGCTTTGCGAGATTCTGACACATTGGCAACTTCAATTGCGTTAGCAGAAGCGATAAAGAAAATCGGTGAGTTCGACCTTGTTCTTTGCGGTGAAGCGTCTATCGACGGTTTTTCAGCTCAAGTCGGCCCGCGTCTCGCTGAACTACTGAAAATCCCTGTGATCACGTACGCGCGTAAAATCACTTTAGAAGGCAACGTTGTAACTGTGGAGCGCGCTCTTGAAGATCGCTACGAGACAGTAAAAGCTAAGACGCCTGCAATAGTGACGGTAACCAAAGAGATTAACGAGTCGCGGATTCCTTCACTTATGGCGATAATGAAAGCTTCTAAAAAGGAAATCATAACATGGAAGCTCGCAGACATCAATGTTCAACCTGGAAAAGTTGGAGAAACTGGATCTGGCGTCAGGATCATGGATGTTTTGGCGCCTAAGGTAGAACGGAAAGGGGTCATGATTGAAGGAGAAAATCCTGCTGAGATTGCAGAGAAACTGGTGAAAGCGCTTATTCAGGAAGGTGTAGTGGGGAGATAGAAAGCGATGAGCGAACATAAGGGTGTTTGGGTTTTTTCTGAGAATTATGATCTGATGCTGGAACTGTTAGCCGGCGGAAGCCCCCTTGCAGCTAACCTTGGGACAGAACTTGCAGCTGTGTTGCTTGGAAGCGAAGTGGGAAGCAAGGCAGAGGAGATTATTAAGTATGGTGCTGACAAAGTTTTCGTAGTTGACCACCACCGCCTAGAAAGCTTCCAAACAGAAACGTATTTGAGCGCTCTAACAAACCTCGTTGTCAATAACAAGCCTGAGATTCTTCTCATCGGATCTACAAAGGATGGAAAGGAGCTAGCTTCCCGTCTTGCTGCAAGGCTTGAAACTGGATGCACTCCAGATTGTAGTCAACTATCCATCAGCCAAGAGGGACAGCTTGTGACTAAGAGAATCGTGTACAGTGGCAACGCCATCGTCACAGCTACATATCGTAAAAAACCGCAAATAGCAACAGTACCACTTAGAACCTTCGAAAAGCCAGAGCCAAAAGAAAGGAACGGTGAGATAGCAAATGTTGATGTTGACATTGAAGAGCCAAAGTTGGAAGTTGTGGGAGTCAACAAGATGGAAGTGGCTGACGTGAAAATCGAAGAGGCGCGGATAGCTGTCTGCGGCGGAAGAGGAATTGAAAAGAAGGAAGACTTCAAGCCACTTAAAGAGCTCGCTCAACTTCTCGGCGGCCAAGTTGGCAACACGAGACCGTTAGCTGAAGACCGAAAATGGTTCACGGGATGGGTGGGATTGTCTGGAAAGAAAATCAAGCCGACACTTTACATAGGCTGCGGCATCAGCGGCATGATTCAACACGTAGCGGGGATGCGAGACTCGCAGGTGGTTGTGGCAATCAATAAGGATCCTGAAGCAGCTATCTTTGAGTTTGCTGACTATGTTGTCGTTGGAGACCTGTACGAGATAGTGCCAGCAATAGTTGATGCATTGAAAAAGGCATTGAGTATGTGATTACTCTTCTACTTGTATGCCATGTATTCCTTTCCCAGCAGTTCCCTCGCTATGACTACTCGTTGGATGTTTGTTGTTCCTTCGGCGCCGACGCAGTAGGACATTATACCTCTTAACCCCATCTCCACGGGGCACTCTTTTGTGTAGCCGTATGCGCCGAACCATAGCATGACGTGTTTGCAAACGTCAAAGGCGAAGTGCGGAGTCTTTAGTTTGCACGCGGAAATCATCTGTGCAACCTCAAGCGGTGTGAATCGTTTTTCTTTGTATCGCTTGTCCATCATCCAAGCAGTTCTGTAAACGAGCGACCGTAAGGCTTCTAGTTCTGCCCAGTCATCTGCCAACTCGAATTGTATGCCTTCAAACTTACCAATAGGACGCCCGAAGGCTCGCCGTTCCTTGATGTACTCCATGCCCAAATCTAACGCCCGTCTTGCAGCACCCAAACACACGGCACCGATTAGAATGCGAGCGCAGTCGAATCCTTCCATGGTTAAGTAAAAGCCTTTGTCAATCTCGCCGATAAGGTGATGTTCTGGCAACTGCACGTTCTTCATCACAAAACCACCTGTTGAAATGGCCATTCTTCCCATGTCTTCAAAGCGTTTGTTAATTTCAACTCCAAGGGCATCCATGGGTAAGTAGAACCCAGTCATTCCGCGGTGGGCTGCTCCTGGTGGTGCAGGTGAAGTTCTCGCGTTGACGAAAAAGCCTCCACCCCACTTCTTAGCCTCTTCAGTTCCGCTAATATAGGTTTTTTCACCGTTAAGAACCCATTTGTCTCCTTGCTTTTTGGCAGTGGACCGGAAGGCTGCAACGTCTGATCCGCCGCTTGCTTCTGTGGAGGCTATGCCGATGAAAGCGTCTCCTTTGATGGCTTTTCGTATGACTTCTCTGACTTGTTCGCTGCAGTATTTGTCAACAACGTATCCCCAAGATGATTCTACAAGCCAGAAGACAGGAATTGCGATGCTGATATCAGCATAACCCAACTCTTCAGCTGCGATACATGCCGTAACCCAATCGGCACCGGTTCCACCATGCTCCTCTGGAGCAGTCATGATTAGCAAGCCAAGGTTTGCCATATCTCTTACTAATGATTGGGGGATTTCCCCTTTGGTGTCCATTTCCCTAATTTTATCTAAGGGTAGAAATTTTCTGCACCATTCCTGCAGTGCTTTGCGGAAGAGTTCTTGCTCTTCTGTAAAGCTGAAATTTACCATTTGCGTTCCCTCTTGAAGAGAAATATGCTTATATTTGAGCATATAAGGATTGTCAGAGTGCACGCTTGAAATTTTGAGTTATTTGAATTTAGAATTCTCTAGGTTGAAACTTTGGTTTAGATGTAGCCCGAGTTTTTCCTTTTCGATCCCAAGGGCAAGTCCCAAAAGCTGAGTATAGTAAAGCACTGATAGGGAAAGCTTGCCACCTACTGTGTCCGCAGCTTCTTTCTGCTTGGCATCATACATTATATGACAATAAGGGCAGGTATCTACAAGTCCATCCACACTACAAGCTTGAACTGCCTTCAGTTTAGAGCCAGCAAGACTCAACGCCGCATCCTTATGCGAATTCAGCAAAGCCGCCCCGCAACAATCCAGCTTCTCTGAATAATCTACGGTCTCAGCTCCAAGAGCTTTAACCAAGGCATCCAGCTTTCTAGGATTTTCCGCATTGTCCACTCGTCCGATTTCGCTCGGTCTAATAATTTGGCACCCAGGATGCACCGCGAACTTCAAGCCTTTGAGTGGCTTCTTGACGTTGGTTTTTACTGCATCAATCGTAACCTTGTCGTGGAGCAAGTCAACAACATGCCAGATTTTAACCTTAGAGGGGTATTGAAGTCCCTCTTCTTTAAGCAATTCCTCCACCTTCCTGTGCATCTCTTCATCATCGCCTATTCGGCATTTCGCTTCGCTCAGCATGAAGTGGCATTCGTTACAGGGCACGAGCAGGTCATCCAGGCCAGTTTGGCTTGCAAGTGCCAAGTTTCTTGCAGAAAGATACATGGCAGCAGGAATGTTGATGCTTCTCACGGGTCCCCCGCAACAAGACGCCCCCTTCAAGTCAACGAGCTCGATGTCGAAATATGGAAAAACCTGCCTAACTGACATTTCATAACCGTACTGAGCTGTTGGGATTTTGCATCCCCAATAAACTGCGACTTTCACTTTTCACCCTCCAAGAACTGTCATAAAAACAGCCTTAAACTTGTCATCTGGATATTGTATTTTCGGCAGTCCAAGAGTTTCTCTGTTAAAGGGTTGCATTTCCCTAGAGGTAACCGTTTGCACTTGCTGCATCAAACCTGTTTCTAGGATTTGAGCCAACATTTTCATGTATGTTTCCGGAACCTTTGCTTCCCGTTCCACTGCTAAGTTTCTCAAGGCCATAATAGTGTCATAGGGAGAAGCTTTCTGGGGGCACCTTTCTCGACATTTCAAACATGATGCACACGTCCAAATAATGTCGGATGAAACCAGTTCTTCAATAAACCCCGAGTTTACAAGAAGCATAATCTCGTGGGGTTTCAGTTCTAACAGTTTCAGCGACGTGCATCCACTGGTACAGCGCAAGCATTGGAAACATTCGTCAGGGTGAACATTCCACAATTTACTTAAAATCCTTTTTTGCAGCCCCTTATTGGACTTCACCATAGTCATAAGGTCAGTCAAGCTCATTATCTCTTCTCTCCTTGAACAGCAGCGACAACCTGCGCCAAAATTTGCGCTTCTCGATAATGTTGCATGTCTATGGCGTGGGTGGGGCAGGCAGCGGAGCACACACCACAGCCTTGACAAACTGCTTCTAGAACCTTAGCAATATTTCTCTCTTCACCATCCACGATTTTGCCTTCCATTGTAACAGCCTGATATGGACAAATTGATTCACAAATTCTGCAGCCACTGCAAAAAGTTTCCTCAACAACTGCAATCAGTGGCTCAATCTCAACTTCACCGGTTGCTAAAAGCTCTGCAGCTTTCATTGCAGCGCCACTTGCCTGCGAAACCACGTCAGGAATATCTTTTGGACTCTGACAAGTCCCTGCTAGAAATATGCCTCTAGTTGGGGTTTCTAAAGGTCGCAACTTAGGGTGCGCCTCCAGAAAGAAACCATCTGGACTTCGTGGAATACGTAAAATATTCTGCAGTTCAGCAAAGTCTGGCGAGGGCACGAGGCCAGAAGCGAGTACAATGAGGTCAGCCTGGATTTCGAGAAGTTTGTTTGTGCTCGACTCGTAAACGTCAAAGCGCAACAAATGGTTAGGTGAAGACTTGATTTCTGAAGGTAGTCCTTTCACAAACTTGATACCCATGTGACGAGCTCGTTCGTAAAATTCTTCATATGCTTTGCCAAACGCCCGCATGTCATTGTAGCAGATGCAGACGTCAATATCATGGCCCATCTTCTCCTTAACGAGAATAGCTTGTTTCAGCGTCACCATGCAACCGATGCGGCAGCAATATTCACAGAATCTCTTATCTCTGCTTCCAACGCATTGGATAAACGCCACGCTCCTAGGTGGCTTTCCTGTTGTAAGACGTAGCATTTTGCCTCCAGTGGGTCCTGCTGCGCTGGATAGCCTTTCAAACTCTAGATTGCTGATAACGTCCTTGTAGCGTCCATACCCTAGTTCAGGTGTCAGAGAAGGATTAAAAACCTCACATCCCACAGCTACAATTATGCCCCCAACTTCAATAGTGACATGTTCCTCTTTCTGTTGATGATTAATCACGCCCGCCAACTCGCACACTTTTTCGCATTCAAGACACTCGGAACAAACCCCGCACGCAAGACACCTGCCAGCCTCTTCTCTCGCCATTTCTTCTGTAAATCCTAACTCTACTTCTTTATTGCTTAATCTTTGGTCGAGAGGAAGTAAAGGCATCGCCAGCCGATGTTTTTCCTCTATCCCTACTTTGGGGACCTCTCCAATCTTCGAAACTTTCTTTTCCATCTCAGCCAGCAACTCTTCGCCTTTCAAATAATGATCAATGGAAATCGCCGCTCTTTTTCCTTGAACTATTGCATCGATAACTGTGGCCTCTCCCATAACCGCATCTCCCCCAGCAAAAATGCCTGGCAAATTCGTTTGCAAAGTGACAGGATCAACAGCAATAGTCTCGTATCGTGAGAGTTTCACGTTTTTTGGCAGAAGAGTTGTGTCAAGTGACTGCCCAACTGCTGGAATCACCGTGTCAACATCTATGACGAATTCTGAGCCTTCGATGGCGATTGGACGTCTTCTTCCAGTTTCGTCGGGTTTTCCCAACTTCATTTCAATACATTCTAGAGCAACAACGCACCCTTCTTTGCCCAAGATTTTCGTTGGTGAAGCTAGGAAGTGAAGCTTGACGCCTTCCTTTGTTGCCTCCTCCACCTCGGAAGAGTGTGCCGGCATCTCCTCTCTCGATCTTCGGTACAAAATGATGACTTCTTCGGCGTGTCGTCGTAAGGCAGTTCTTGCTGCATCAACGGCAACGTTGCCTCCGCCGATTACTGCAACTTTCTGTCCAATCTCAACATGTTTCTCCAAGTTTGCTTGCTTTAAAAACTCCAGAGCGGGTATCACGCCCTTTAATTCTTCACCCTCGATTCTGAGTTTGCGGCATTCTTGAACGCCAACAGCAATGAATATTACTGTGTAGCCTTGTTGGTGAAGCGAGTCTACCGTTAAATCCTTGCCAATTGTGACGTTGGTTTTGATTTCGACGCCCAAACGTTCGATTATTCGGATTTCTTCGTCGAGTATATCCTTGGGTAGCCGATACTTGGGTATGCCCACTCGCAGCATTCCACCGGGTTTGGGTGATGACTCAAAAACCGTTACGAGGTATCCCATTGTAGTTAGTTCATAAGCAGCTGTAAGTCCTGCTGGTCCAGAGCCGATTACTGCAACTTTTTCTGGGTATTTTTTAGGTATAGGTTCGGGCTTTTCCCTTTCTCGGCTTAAAACGTAGTCGGCTACAAACCGTTTTATGGCATTAATCGCCACTGGTTCATCCAATTTCCCACGTTCACACTCACTTTCACAAGGACGAAAACAAACTCGCCCACAAACCGATGGGAAAGGGATAGATCGTCTAATAAGTTCGTAAGCCTCTTTGAATTTTCCTTGACTTACGAGGGCTATGTATCCTTGAACATTGACTCCTGCGGGACATGCTACTCTACACAGCGGAGTCCCTCTTTTGTCGATTGTAAAAACGTTGGGTATTGCCTGAGGGAAAGGTCTGTACACGGCTTTTCTCGTCTTTAAGCCGAGGTCAAACTCGTTAGGCACCGAAATAGGACATACCTTTTCACACTCACCACAACCAGTACATTGCTCCACATCTACGTACCTAGGCTTTTTTCGAATCGTAACCTCGTAGTTTCCAACAAACCCCGTTACGTTTTCAACTTCAGCATACGTTAACAGTTCAATGTTGGAATGCCTACTTACTTCTGCCATTTTAGGTGTTAGGATACACGCGCTGCAGTCGAGTGTGGGAAACGTTTTGTCAAGCTGAGCCATTCTGCCCCCTATGCTTGGAGATTTCTCCACAAGATATACTTTGAACCCATCATTAGCCAAGTCGAGGGAGGCTTGGATTCCAGCAATTCCACCGCCTATGACGAGAACACTCTTCCTCGCTCTAATTTTACCCCTTTTTAGTGGTTCTAAAAGGGTTGCTCGAGCGACAGCCATTTTAATAAGTACCTTGGCTTTTTCAGTTGCTTTTTTTGGTTCTTCGCTGTGACACCACGAGTCTTGCTCACGAATGTTGATCATCTCTAGCAGATACGGGTTTAATCCCGCCTCGCTTATTGCCTTGCGAAAAGTTTCTTCATGCATTCTCGGAGAGCAGGAAGCTACAACTACTCCATCTAACTTGTGTTTTTTAATATCTTCTTTGATCATTTTCTGTCCAGCGTCTGAACAGAGGTATGTATCGTCTCTTGCAACCCTTACGTTTGGAAGCTCTGCGGCGTACGCTGTAACGCCCTTAACATCCACTACTCCCGCTATATTCAATCCGCAGTGGCAGATATACACACCTATCTGAGCCAAGACCTAACCACCTTTTTTGGCTGTAGAATATTCTAACAGTGCCATAGAACCTTTTATCTATTACTAATATGGCTAAAAAACGTCTGATAGCTTTTGAAGTTGCGGAAACCAAAACTTTAAAGCAAAAATAATATCTAACACCAAGCTAAATTCTTTCTGTTCCCAAGTAATAGTTTTGGTGTTCAAATCCTTTTGGAAAAAAAAGAAAAGTAGTCTAGTTCTTGCCAGTTTTTGATCAAAGTTTAATTAGCGTAAATCTGGTAACATTGTGCAGCTCGCAACCTCGTATTTGAAGGTATCGCTATGAAAATGATTCCTATCAACAAACCTCTCCTCGGCGAGGAAGAAGTTGAAGCAGTTGTCATAGTCTTGAGAAGTGGCGTTCTAACAAGCCGCACGAAGAGCGGCTCAACAGTAGGACGGTTTGAAGATGCCTTTGCAAAGTTTGTGAAAGCTAAACATGCGTTTGCTGTAAACAGTGGAACATCCGCACTTCACTTATCGCTCTTAGCCGCGGAGGTAGGACCCGGAAACGAAGTGATTGTACCCAGTTTCACATTTGTATCAACCGCCGAAACTGTGGTACTAGTAGGCGCCAAACCCGTCTTCGTAGACATAAACCTCGACACATACAATATTGACCCCGAGAAAACTGGAAAAGCCATCACAAAGAATACCAAGGCAATCATACCAGTTGACCTTTTCGGATTGCCTGCAGAAACAAAGCCCATAAAAGAAACAGCACAAGAACATGGCTTGGCAGTTATTGAAGACGCCGCTCAAGCTCACGGTGCACAATATGCGGGAAAACCTGCTGGAAGTTTCGCTGACTTGGCTTGCTGGAGTTTCTACGCCAGCAAGAACATGACTACTGGCGAAGGTGGTATGATTACCACAGACAGCGATGAATACGCTGAAAAACTGCCCTACATGAGGTCACATGGTGAAAAAGAAGAATATGTGTCGAGTATGATTGGACACAATTTCCGCATGCCTGAAATGGAAGCGGCAATTGGTTGTGTACAGCTTGAGAAGTTGCCAAATTTCCTGAAGCAAAGACGGAGAAATGCAGAAAGAATTGCGTCGAAACTAGAAGGCATCAAAGAACTGCAGCTGCCAACAGTGCCAAAAGGGTATAAACACAGCTGGTATCTGTTCACTGTTAGACTTAAGAACACAGATAATAAAAAACGAGACAAGACAATTGCCGAGTTGAGAAAGATGGGCATCGGAGCCACAGCCTATTACCGCGTGCCTATACATTTAATGCCTTTCTATAGCAAGTTCAGCAAACATGGTCTTCCAAACACAGAAAAAGCGGCAAGACAAGTCTTTTCGCTCCCCGTCCATCCCGCTGTGACTACAGAACAGATAGACTATATAGCCAGCTCACTGCAAAAACTACTCGAATAATTTCATAATTATAATCCAATGATTGTCAGCAACTCACCTGCGTGCTAGAGCACTCTTACTTTAAACACTAAGCTAGATGATGAACAACATTCCATTAGGAAAAAAGAAGCTGTAAAACAGTGAACCTACAAATAGAAGAATAGCATACAATACAAAAGATTCATCTCATAAGCTTAATCGCGCTGTCAGCATAATCATTCTCGTTGAATATCACAATGTAGCAAAAACTCTATCAGTGGGGGACCCCTTCAATAATTGGGGGATGATGTGGCCGTCCCAGACCGACATTTATGGATGAGGACCTCATGACGGGCAGACCCCAAAACAACTTCTTGGAAGTAAAAGCTGTGAAGAAAGAGAAAAAGCGAGTAAAGTTTTGTCCAAAATGTGGCTCCACAGACATCCAGTGGGCTAGTGGGTTGCCTCAATTATGGTCGGTCTGGGAGTGCAGAGATTGTGGATACCGAGGAGCTTTCATAGTTGAGGATGGCAGACTGGCGGAAAAGATTCGAGAAAAGTTTTTAAAAAGAGTTAAAGAGGAATAAAAGCCATATACTTAGCTCTGTAGAACGGTAACTGAGGAGAAAGTGTTGGTTTCATTAAGAACTCTCGCCCCATCACTGACGAGAATCACCATAGCAGCGGCAGTCGGCGCCGCCCTTCACATAGGACAAGGCAACCCCAAAATTGTTGACCAGCGAGCAGTTGACTTTTCAAGAGCTTTGCTGTCGCAGATGGAGATTGACGGCGAAGTGATTTCCTGTGAAGGACCAAAAGACAACGCTCCCGCCTTCACCAGAAGAGAAAAAGTAGGCATCGGACGTGGACCCAAGGTGGAGTTTGTTATGGATCCTGTAGATGGCACAACGGCTACCTCTAAGGGGAGGAAGGATGCTATTTCCGCTTTGGCGTGCGCTCCGAAGGGCTGTTTGCAGGTGCTTCCAGACGATGGATATTACTTCAAAGTGGCAACTGACTATCGCTCGAAAGGTAAGATTTCGCTTGAGATGTCTATTGAGGAAATTGTGCAGATGGCTGCTGAGCAGAAGAAGATGCAGCTTGAGAACTTCACTGTTATTATGCTTGAACGAGAGCGCCATAAGGAGATGTTGGAGAGGCTAAGAAAGTTGGGGGTTAGGATTATTTTGATTCCAGATGGAGATATTGCAGCGTCGGTTGTCACGTGCATTCCAAAGTCAGGAGTTGACTTGCTAATTGGGGCTGGTGCGGGTCCAGAGGCCACTATTGGAGCAACTGCTGTCAAGTGTCTTGGTGGAACGATGTTGGTTAAGGTTTGGAGGGATAGAAGAGATGATGCTAAGAGGCTGGAACGGTTGGAGG
>Ga0209978_10001071_pt1 | contig 11163 bp, 10 predicted proteins | sample BentaG_FD_182805 | JGI IMG/M metagenome (GOLD analysis project Ga0209978, IMG submission 182805) | Deep subsurface microbial communities from South Atlantic Ocean to uncover new lineages of life (NeLLi) - Benguela_00093 metaG (SPAdes)... | ecosystem: Environmental > Aquatic > Marine > Oceanic >...
CTAAATGTCCAGAGTGTGGAAAATCTCTCGTGAGGCAAAGTACGAAGTGCAGGTATCACTGTGAAAATGACAATTGTCCAGTCATATATGTTCGATATCCTCATGTGCCTGCCTTAAGAGTAGTTGTTTACGAGTCATCAACAAAAAAAGAAAGATTGCAGGCATAAGCGCATGCATGCAAGGACTCTGTTAGAGTTTCTACTTTATACCTCATAACTAAAGGAAAAATCTTAGAATTTTATATTTCCTAGACTAAGTTAGAAAGTAGAACCTTGGAAACTTTCCATTGCCTTGCGGATTTTGTCAGCAGTCTCGTCCAACTCTTTTCTTTTTGGTTCAAAGCCGTAGTTAGGACCAAATTTCAGTCCAAAGCCATCTCCTTTGAATCTTGGAATAACATGGAGGTGTACGTGAAATATGTCTTGGAAAGCCGCTTCTCTGTCAGCTAAGAAAAGATTAACTCCTTCACATTCCACTCCTGATCGCCTGAGACCTTCAGCAACATGCTGAACATGTCATAAATCTTGCTGAAAAATTACTAACCTTTACAGATGTGAAGGAAAAACAAAACTTCCTTGAAATAGGGTGTGGTAATGGAGCTGTATCGAAGCACATTGCCAGAAAATATCGTTTGAACGTCACAGGAACTGATGTAGATCCAGAAATGGTTATACTTGCACAAGAAAATGTTGATGATATACCGGATATTCGTTTTTTAGAGGCTGATGCGACAAATTTGCCTTTTCAAGACAGTGACTTTGAAATCGTCTTATCGTTTGGAGTCATGCACCATATATCTAACTGGCTAGACGCCCTAAGAGAAATAAATAGGGTTTTAAAACCAAAGGGTTATTTCATTTGTTTTGATTTTGTTTATCCTCGATGGGCAGCAAAAATAGGAGAATTGTTTAGACACAGTTACGGAATCCTGACAATTAATGATTTACGTTCATTTACCGAGAAGCACAATTTTTCTACGATTGATTCATCGTTGTCAAGAGATTGTTTGGCAATCCCTATGAAGCGGTATATCAGAAGACTTGACCATGATGATTCTAACTCTACAATTTCTAAGCAAAGAAAAAATTAGAAGTCTATGTATGTCCCTTTGTTTCACAGATAGTATGTAAAATATCTATTGTTTGATACGGCATCGTTAATATCTTACTTTCAATTCATAAAGTTTTTAAGCCCACATGCATATTTCTATGCGACAGGGGAATCTTGATTGAGTGGAAAGCAAACTAACTCTGTTGTATTCAAAGAGATTGAGCTGACTCCGAAGGCTGAAGAGGGGCACGTAGACTTGGAGAAGCTAGAAGTTAAGATGAACTTCAGGGTCATGACCCGAGAAGAGAAAATACAAGAAGCCAGCAAACCATTATACCTAAAACGATATGAGTAGGTCGCGCAATACTAGATTGAGACAGCGTCTTTCTGTAATGATAGCTTGAATACACTGAAATGATGCATGTCCTTAGAATTTTCTAAGTTTAGAACTTTCTAAACGAAGAAGAAAATTAGAAGTTTAGACATAAAGAGAATTGAGTCACATGTTGAAAGTCGTATCCTTTGATGTGGTCGGCACACTGGTGGATTCTTACTATGAAGACTATGTTTGGAAGGAAGCTATTCCTCAATTATATGCTAGAAAAAGGGGTATCAACATCGAAGAAGCAAAGACCTATATTCTGAAGGAGTATAAACGCATAAGCAATACCGACATCAGATGGTACTTGCCCGAATACTGGTTTAGACACTTTAACTTGGACGAAGATCCAACAGAAGTTTTTAGATCGCATGTCGATAAAGTTAAGTTTTATCAAGAAGTGGCGTCAGTTGTGAAAAGCATGAGCCAAAAATACGATTTGATAATTGTTAGTGGCGCTACAAGAAATGTTATTGAGGTCATGATTGAGAAGTTCAGACATTATTTCAAACATATTTGTTCTCCAGTATCGGATTGTCAGAATGTGACGAAGACACCAAAATTCTATAAAATGATCTGTCGTTTTTTGAGAATTGAACCTTGTGTCATGGCACATGTAGGCGATGAATGGTATTCTGATTTCATCGCTCCAAGGGAGATTGGTGTTAAGAGCTTCTGTTTAGATAGAACTGGAAGGAAAAGCGGAAGATTTGTGATCAATAATTTAAGGGGACTGGAAAACCACTTGAAGAAGTTATGACACCATTACATTTCATTAAGCGCACGAGCTTTTCTTCTTTCTAAAATTCCTTATATATTTATATTATAATAAGAAGAAATCGAAAGAAAAGGAGAATTTCTGATTTCTGAGTTTCCAACGAGGAGAGACTTTGGAAGTTTATGAATTTTCAATCGATGTTTCTTCCACAAGTCATAAAAATATAGAGAGAACACGCAGAGCATAAGAGGATAAGGCATGGAAATAGATTGGAATGTAGTCAAAAAAATGACTCTTTGGAACTATGAGGATTTGATAGATAAGATTTTGAAGGTTCTATCCCACAAGTTTATTCAAGATTACTATCACCATAACATGAAAGAAGCTGGGATCTATGTCAAAGAATTGCTTGGCTATAACAAAAAATATCAGAAGTCCATCATCAGAATGACAAATGTCTTCAAGAGGTTAGACAGTTTGAGAGTAGAGAATTATACTGATTTAGTGTATAAGGTTGAGACTAGAGAGAAATGTGAAGAATTTGTGAGAAAGACCAACTTGCCCTTCCAAGACCTGATCTATGCCCTGAACTACATTTTTCGTTGGGTATTGCCTTTTAGAAATGTGTATCTACGGCAGCTAGTTGATGACGACAATGAAGCCCACATGGACCATATTAAGAGACTCAGAGAACACGATATCAAGTTGAATTTGGATATTCTAGAACATGGCAGAACAAAAAAAGGGAGAGAAAAACTATCAATGGAGACAGGAATTTCCAAAGCTTTCATTCTAGATTTAGTCAACCGAGCTGACTTGACTCGTTTGCCCTACATGAGTAAAAAAACCGTAATCCATCTCTGCAATGCAGGATACGACACCATTAATAAGCTGGCTACAGTAGATGTTGAGAGACTAAAACAAGATATGAAGTCTTACTTTGACGAAATGGGAATCAGACTAGGCTCTTTTATTGACATTACAGGACTAGTAATGTGGGCAAAAGCCATACCAAAAATCGTGGAAATCTAAGTCCTCACACTACCTCTTCAAACAACACAGTTTTACACAACAACATGACAAACAGTGGTAAGGGACTCTCACTCTCCAGTTCATTTAACAACACCATACTTGAAAACACCGTAATCAATAATGAATGGTTCGGCTTTTACATCTGGGGTTCTGACAACAACAGCATAATCGGAAACACCTTAGCAAACAGCACGCATACAGACTTGTATTTCTATCGTTCTTCAAACAACACTATTTACCATAATAGATTCATTGATGATGTCTTAGAACTGCATATTTTTGAATCAACAAACGATTGGAACAACTACTATCCTTCTGGTGGAAACTATTGGAGCGACTATGAGGATAGATATCCTAACGCTATTGAGATAGATGACTCAGGCATATGGGACACACCATATGTCATAGATGGAAACAACGTGGACAACTATCCAATAATCCCAGAGTTTCCATCTTTAATCATTCTACTACTATTCATGATTGCAACACTCCTAGCAGCCTTAGTGTGTAGAAGAAAAAAAGAAGCCTGTCAAACTTGAGGATGTGGCTGAGGAAACGGGAGAGGTCATCGGGAAGGGTCTCAAGAAAGCTTGGAGTGTCACAAAAAGCTTTGGAAAAGGATTTGTTGATACACTTGAGAAGACAGAGGGACAGAAAGAGTCTAAGTCTCTCACGTGTCCATATTGCTGTGCCTCAGTGCCATCCCATTCCAATTTTTGTGCTAGTTGCGGAAAGAAGCTCTAGATTTTTGGTAATTCCCTATTACATGTGCTTTTCGCCTACCCTTCCCAGACCTGAAATAGAGAATTCTTCTATAACAAAAGTAAGTAAACGTTGAAATAATCCATCCTAAAACTAAGAGATGGTAAACATGATTAGTTTAAGAAAATGTGCAGTATTGATAGTCACATGTGTGCTACTCGGGGCTTCGCTTGCTTATGTATTTGCGACTCAACTACAACCATCTTCGCACGGAATTGGATTGCTCAAGAGCGCTGACAGCTTTGCTTACATAGGCGACTTTGTCGAGTATCAGATAAAAGTCTATAACCCCTCAGACTATGACGTGTACAACATCAACGTAACTGACCCTATGCTTGGACTTAACGACACAATTCCCTTCCTAGAGGCAAGAAACATGACAGGCAAAACCTACACCTTCCACAGGGAAGTCCTTGAAACCGACTCCAATCCCTTAGTCAATGAGGTTTTCGTTGAAGCGGTTGATTCTGCAGGGGCATACACTTCTAGTTCCTCTCAAGCAATTACAGTAATAGCTGAGCGCTACCTCACAATTACCAAGGTCGGACTCGAATGCGCCCACAAAGATGAAGCAATGGAATATACGATTACAGTGAACAACACTGGCGAACATGACCTCTTTGATGTCGTTATGGAAGATGAAATGCTCGGGTTCACTTGGAAAGGAGATCTGAACTCGGGAGAAACCAACATCTTTAACCTAACTTACACGATTCCCTGCAGCATTGAAGGCAACCTAACAAACACAGCTACTGTCTGGGCACAGCTAAACGAAACAACATTTTATGCTGAAGCATCCTGGATAACCAAAATTCTCCACCCATGCATTTACCCTCACAGTAAGGGATATTGGAAGAATCATGCTGAAGCATGGCCTGTGGACTGGATAGAAATCGGAGACACTAATTACACGAAAGAAGAGGCCATCGATATACTGGAAGGAGCTAATGCCAAGGATGCAACACGAATGCTCACTGCCCAGCTTATCGCGGCAAAACTAAACAGACTGTCTGGAGCTTGCCCGGATTTCTATTACTGTGATGAATCAGTGAATATTGACGAAGTAACCGAAGACGCTGATGAATTCCTAACAGAATATCCTATCGGCTCTGACCCTCAAGATGAGAACAGGCAAAATGCTCTTCACCTAAAGGATTTGGTAGATGCGTACAACAACTCCAAATGCGACTAGTTGCCTTGCTGTAAAAAAAGAAAATGGTTTCAATAGGGCTAGAAAAAGAGAAAGGGAGGTGAAGTATTGAGTAGATTTTTCGCTATCCTTTCCTCAGCTCAAGGTAGTCGGCGAAGAATAGCAAACCTTGTATTATGAAGTATAATCCGACGATCCATTGCAGGAGATCTGGAAAGACTATTACCAGAATGCCGAAGATTATGGCAATCAGAGCAAGCACAGGCTTTGAGAAAGTGACACCTATCTTCTTGAGTCCTCTTTCGATCGTTTCACCCATATTGATTCCTCGAAACTATCGTTACAGTCAAAGAGGGTATATAAAATTAACGAGTCTTCTTTCGAGCTGTCAGTAGTGAGCTGGGAGAGATTTGAACCCAGCCCAATTGGATATCTCCCGATTCACCCCCCCGCAAATCCCCCTTTTTTGTTCATGTTTCCTAATTACCTCGATCTAAATACACCCCAAGACTGTTCAATCCGCCCATTCACAAATTTTAATTTCTAATTTATAATTTCTAAACTAATTAATTTTTAATAAATTCTATTTATTATCCCCTTTTAGAATTTAGAAATTAGAAATCATATCGTTCCCTTACAATCATGAATATTGGATTATGTTACAAATCGATGCCAATCACATAGATAGGTAGTTGAATCACACTTAAACTGCATGCATGCAAAGTTTAATCCACATACAGTCGATGGTTCGCAATCGTTGGTTATGGAACTCACTTTTCTTGTGGGATCATTGAGATCGGATTGCTTTTTTGCCCGTTGTCTTGACGAGTATCTCCATTCTTGATCGGTTGGAACAATTTGGACATTTCAAGTACTTCCAACCACCCTTCCTGTTTACTCCGTGGGGGCTAAAGAAATCTGTTAATATAGATATTTCGAATTCGTAGCCGCATCTTGGGCAATGGTAAGCAGTAGCTTTGGCGTGCCAGGAGATAAGGATCAGCAAACCACCCGCTACCAAAGCAATCCAGACATACCAGTATGAGAGAAACAGGTAGATACCTGTAAACCCGAGAACCGTCAAATATATTGCAATGTAAATGAGTGTTTTCAACCAGTCTTTTTTTCTCGATTTACGATAACTGGACAACCTATATCTCCCTGCAATTAAATATCGTCGAACATCATGGATTTATTTTTTATCTCTTTGTCTTCGTGTGTGTGGGGTTCAAATCCCACCCACCCGCCCCCACCCGCAGTTTGATTACACATAGCGTAGCAAATGTTGGTTTACTACTTTCTTTTAGTTTTTTCTTATATAGCATTTAATATAAGAAATTCCTGAAAGATAATGGAATTCTGGTTCTTCTAGAATCTGTGAGTACTGAACTCACACATTAAATGCCCACCCACCCGCCACCACCACCTAAAGTTTGAAATGCACGATGAACAATGGCATCAGTTGAAAAGCAGACCTTTGCAGAGAAGGGAGACTGTTGGTCGACTAGCTGTCTATAGAACTTTTGATGGTGTGTATTCAAAGCTTCCAGAACGGAAATGATCATAAATTCAGATTTTTTTGTCCCTTGTCAGATTTGAGATTTGACACTCGTACACCTACTAATCTTACCTTTCTATTCTCTTGAAGATATTCCTGAGCAAGCTCTCCTGCTGTTTTTTGCAGCTCTTGCAGAAAATTCGTGAAGAAGGGCAAAGTCTTTCCATGAGTGAAAGTTTGAAAGTTTCCGAACCTAATCTTAACCGTGACCGTTTTGAAAAGTATCCCATATTTGACAGCTCTTTCATGGATTCTTTGACATGTATCATTTATTCTTTTCAAGATGATATCGGGATCACCTGTATTTGCCGCAAAGGTACTTTCATGGCCTATAGATTTTCTCATCCCTTTTCTATTTCCAACTTCTGATACGTAGATACCATGTGCCCATTGATGAAAACGTCTTCCCATGACTCCTAACTTGTCAATAAGTATAGAAACGTCAAATGCTGCCAAATCACCTATTGTTCTGATTCCCAACTTGTTCAATTTGCTTTCTGTTTTCTCGCCTATCCATAACATTCTTCTCACAGATAATGGAGCTAAAAAATTCTCCACATTGTCTTCAGTGACAACAGTCAACCCATCAGGTTTTTTGAAATCGCTGGCAATCTTGGCTACAAGCTTGTTTGGTGCAATACCTATAGAACAAGTTAGTCTTTCATTCCATAAAACATCATATTTTATGCATATTGCAAGTTGAGTTGCTTCTTCAAAGTCTTTCACTTTTGAGCTGATGTCAAGAAAAGCCTCATCAAAACCCCATTGCTGAAACTTGTCAGAATAGTTTCTTAAAATAGCCATGAGTCTCTTAGACACTTCTTTATATAATGAATAGTTGGATCTTACATAGATAGCGTTTGGACAAAGCTGCCAAGCTCTTGAAATTGGCATACCTGAATGAACGCTGAATTTTCTAGCTTCATAATTACAGGTTTTGACAACTCCTCTCCCTTTACCTTTATTCGGATCAGCGCCTACAACAACTGGCTTACCTTTGAACTCTGGATGTTCTCTCTCTTCTATAGCAGAGAAGAAATGATCCATGTCAACATGAAGTATTATCCGTTTATCTTTAGACGAAATTTTCATATTGATGGTCCTCTACTAAGAATCTGTTAAGATCAAAGGAAACAATCCTTACTCTGATCAGTCGAAGCGGAACACCCTTTGCTATCAAGTCGTTGTACGTTTTCTTCTGTTTATCCATTAACTTCGCATTACGACCACATTTAATCTCGACAATTTCCAGGCCGCCTTCAACGATTGGCAACTTGAAGACATTTCCTTGTTTCAGAGTTCCAATTCGCAATCTTGCTATGGAAGGACAAGCATTTTCTTTTATTCTCCTTGTTTTTCCTGTTTCTTTAAGCTTCAATAATAAGCCATCAGGAGTACAATGGTTCTGCTCTAAAATGCCAACGGCGCTGGCATATTTGGAAAGAAGCTCCGTGTTTGCATAGAAACCATGAATTATAAAGTCCTCTCTGAAATAATCGAATTTGAAAAGTTTTGTGTTAAAAGTCCATGCATGTTGTTTGTAGTCATTTCTGCTGAGTGCAACATGATCCCATTCCTCTTTTTTAATTAGTCTCGGAGCCAGTTTATTTCGTATAAAACTCCTTGCTAACGCCTCGCCAATGACTCCTTTCAAGCCATTATATTCAAGATGTTTAAACCGATACTGCAAAGCCAACGCCTAACCAACTGAAAGTCTATAACACTTTTGAGCTACACTTCGGGCATTTCCAGCCATTCTCTATTGCACAAATCATGCAGACTCTAGTTTTGCAGTTTGGCCATTCATAACTGATAACAACTTGATTTCTACACAGAGAGCAGTCTTTTAGGATAGTATCAGTCTTTGACATTTTTAGAACCTCAAGTGGCATGGAAAGCTTGCGATTCACGGCGTGCATTTGTGAAGGGAAGGCTATCAATGGGCTTGAGTCTCACATTCACTAAGAGAGCGATGAACCGCAAGCACTGAAATACTCAGCAGAATTTCTATTTAATGGCTGTGAGGCAACGAATAGTTAGAAAAGTGGAGAGTAGAGTGAAAGTTAGAGCTTTTTAAGAGAGCTGTTATAGAGTTTTGCACAAGGTGAAGCTGAGTTGAAAGAATACATGTGCGTAGAAGTCAAGCATCACAAGGATGTAGCCAAAACAATTGAGCAATTTCAAAAGAATGGTTGGAATCTCCACACCTATCAAGTGACTGGTCGTGACATCTGGATCAATCATTACTTGCTGTTTGAGAAGGGCAATTGAGAAGAATAGTCAACTCATAATCCTCTTTTTTCTTTGACTTTCTGCTTTATAACTACGGGGAAATCTTAGAATTTTATATTTCCTAGACTAGGTTAGATAGTAGAAACTTGGAAACTTTCCGAATATAGCCGATGGCTTACATGTTAGCCTTTTTTACTAATGTATTCAGCTGCAAAGAGAGCGCTTCCAAGCTGTACTCTAACTAAACTTCTTATCGGTATCACTCTGTAATCTAATTGGTCTTCAAGCTTTTTATCCCATTTTTTGATTTGCTGCAGAACTTCTCTCTCAACTTCTTTGTTATAAGTGTCCTTTACACAACGATAAAGCATACCCAAGGACAAAAGATCGTAGAATCTACTGATAACGTATGAATCAAACTTTTCAGCAACTGTTGCTTTCCGCCTCACTTTAGGATCGGTTTCAGCCCAATGTCTCCATGCTTTTATAACATCTGGAAAACGTTTCAATGAGTCTTCAATCGCATCAATGAATGGTTTCTTGTCTTTGTGACCCTTAACACCCGACTTCGCTTTTGAATAGCTCCTCTTGATGAAAGAGTGACGTTCTTCTGCAAGCTCTATACTATGGAGAATAGCCTTTTTTCTAATAACGTCTGATTCAGAGGTATCTCCAATTCTCGAATCATAATAATAGGGCATTTCACAGATCAAAGTAAAACTTCCTGCAACTCTTCGAGCATAGTCGTCGCTGCTTGTTCCATAGTTAATAATCTCTGCGGGATCTTTTTTACTATGCTTCTTCAAAAAGTCGTATCTTTCAACTGAAGTTGGCATCTTGAAAATCGCCTTCGCAAGCTTTTTCATGTAAGGTGCTTCTGGTTCTCCAAGATGTAGGGGTAATTTTTCATTTTTGGCCAATTTTTGGAACTTTGAGTAGAGAGGCTTGCAGCGTGATGAAACATAGAAATAGACTCCGCCAAAACCAGAGTTGTGAAGACTATACATAAACTGGGGTCTTGTATCTTCCATAACTTTCATCAGAGCCTTCGTTTCTGGGATTGGTTTGTCCCAAACAAGTGTTTTGTATTTGATTGGAAAAGTCCACTCGATTTGCTGGTATCCAGGAGGCCTGTAATAGTTTAATGCATAATGAAGTGGAGTGAAGGGTCCCTTGAACCATCCCTCATTTAGTCTTGCTCCATCTGGATCTGCACATTTAACAATGTACCATGTATAGTCTAGCCGGTCCAAAGATCTGTCTTTAGCGAGTTTCCAAGAAAGATATTCAAGTGTCATGCTACCGATAGGCTCATTTGGATGTGGAAAACCGAAAAGCAGCGCTGATTTCTTTCCTTTACCGATTCTTAGAGCCTTTATCTCTTCGTCTTTTCTCGACTTGCCAATCTCAAATATCTCCACTCTTGAAGGATGTTTCTGAGCTAACTCTTCAGAGCTTGCGTTCAATTCATCAACCGTGAGAAATGTCTTGTAGTCAGGAACTTCTTCTACAATATTTTCAAACATACAATTCAACCAGTGAAGAATACTCACAGATAAAACAAAGAATTTGCCTGTCCATCAGTGTAATATCTCCCTTCTGTCTCCTAAGTGCCTTTCATCAGCCTCTCAGTTCCCTCTAGTCTTTCTATAGTGATTGTTTGAACACACCTGAATGCTGTATGATGGAACCTTTATCCACAAATGTTATTTTTGAAAAATAGTGCGCGCGTTAACCAATTGAAACGATGTTAGAAGTTTTTTCCATAAGGACTAAAAGTGAGAAACTGCAATTATTCTGCTAGTTCATCAGGGTCTTACGTGGGTATGGGAATGGAGGAAATGGACAAAAAAGCTGTTTCTGGAATTGTGTTGACGTTCCTGTTGATAGGCGTGTTAACGTCGGCATTTAACATTCAACCAGTTAAATCGAAGTCTAGAGCTTGGACTATTGATGGCTGGGCTGTCCTGTTGGAGATGAACGAGTTTCCTGAAGGCTATACCGACATGCCGGTTGGCTTTATCAATTCTGAAAGAATGCAAACGGCTTTGTTCAGCTTAGGCTGGCAAAGTGATCATGTGCATGTTATACACGATAGTCTTACCATCTCGGTTGTACAGGAAGCAGTTGGATGGTTAGTTAATAACACAGGCTATGGCGAAATCGCTTTGTTATACATATTTACACATGGAACGTGGATGCGTAACGTTCTTCTGTGGAATGATTGGTTTCCTGTTGAATGGGAAAAACTGAATACGTCAAAAAAGGTTCTTATGGTTGAT
>Ga0209978_10001072_pt1 | contig 11162 bp, 10 predicted proteins | sample BentaG_FD_182805 | JGI IMG/M metagenome (GOLD analysis project Ga0209978, IMG submission 182805) | Deep subsurface microbial communities from South Atlantic Ocean to uncover new lineages of life (NeLLi) - Benguela_00093 metaG (SPAdes)... | ecosystem: Environmental > Aquatic > Marine > Oceanic >...
ACTTCTTAACCAATTCCTGTGAATGGGGCCTGGTAAAATTTGAAAAATACTCATCGTAGGTAGATGCTAATGAGTTGTAATCCTCTTTTATTATTTCCGGAGGCATCAATCTTCTAGAGACAAGCAAAAAGAAAATCTTTAGATAAAAATGCAGTTTGCTGATCATCTTTGGCTAACAAGCCCGTCTATACTGCCGCCTAAACATCTGTTTTCCATAACCTTCCCACTATGGCTAGAGGATTGGGCTTGCCTCAGACTTTATGACTTATTATAACTTGTTTGTCAGCTTTAATGATATCTCAAAACAGAGAGAAGCTTTCTGCTTGGGCAAGGGCCTGTTGCTGACGCAATTTAGTATGGAGGATAACAAATAGCCAGATTGTTTAATGAGTTGACAATCCGCCCTTTTGTTTAAGGGGGTGACAAAACGAGCTTTTGTTAATTCAACTCGCACAACTCGCTCTAATGTGGAACGGTACTAGATTGACAAAGACAATGCCATCACATAAAGTGCTTACAACTGCTCTCTACTCGAGAATTAAATAAAAATGAGGAGGAGAACATGGTGACAGATAACACCAGCAAAACAATTAAGCTGAAAGATGGCCGAATGCTGGGATATGCCGAGTATGGCTCTTCTGATGGCAAGCCGGTCTTCTACTTCCATGGACATCCTAGTTCATGGCTTGACTGGCCGCTTTTCGATGCCGATGACTCCGCTACGGAGCTGAACGCCCGCATTATCGCAGTTGATCGTCCAGGCACGGGTCTCTCCGATTTCAAGCGTGTTCGAGAGATCTTGGCCTGGCCTGATGACGTGATCGAGCTGGAAACTATCCGGTACGATCCCGCGCCACCGGAGCCCGATATGGGGTTATTTGACACCTTGGTAGGCATTCTACGCAAGGCCGACCCAGATGCAATTCCTGTACCTCTACTGTTGACTGCGACTACGGATGCGAAACACTTCTCGAGGCTTGGCATTCAGACATACGGTTTCACACCCATGAACCTACCTAAGAAGTTTATCTTCTTTGAAACCATCCACGCCGCTGATGAGCGAATTCCGGTAGAAGCAGTAAATTTTGGTGCTAATGCGGTCTATGAAGCCTTGCAGCTTTGTGGAGAATGATAATCTGCCTTACAAATGCTGTCATCTAGGTGCTCATTATTCTCTGAGTCTACCAATTCTACTCTGGCAACTTTTATCATGAGCTAACAATAAGCCATAGCGTAGAGTGAACTCCAAACAGGGAGCTTTGTAGTAGCTCATTGTCCTTCACATTGGACCCCTCGATGTTAGCCTCCCACTCTGGGAGGTCTTTTCTTTTTATCAAGCTTTCAACTACCTCAGGGTGAAAAGGATGCAATTGCTTCCTCAGATGTAACAAAAGCCCCTTTTGTTAAGCATCGAAATGCTCAACTAACATTCCGCTAAAAAGTGCAATGGGGGTAGACTTAACAAGATACTAGATCGTTACCACGGCTAACATTCTGCAGTTTTGCCACATCCAAGTGGACAATCTGGCGGATTGTTACTCCTATGCATGAGAGCCAAATGCCTTCTGAAAAGTGCTCATCTCAAGCGTTAGGCTTTTCTTAATACCCTACCCTCTCCAAAGTTATAACTACAATCTGGGCTGATGGGGCAAATTTGCCATCCCCGCTGGTACGGATGGGCCATAGACAGTAGCAAACACCTGCCGTCTATAATGTAGAAAAGGCATTGTAGATGTCACACAACACACGTAAACGCAATAGCTTGAACAACTGCTAGAGTGACAAGCTTTCCAAAAAGCGAATATAACGCCGAAGGTGGATAAGCTGTTTGTTATCTTACAATCACCGGAGAGAAAATGGAGGTCATTTAAATAAATAACAACAGACGGTCGACCACTGGCGATGTCATGAGGTGTTGCAGTGTAAGCAGGTCTACAGTCCTAAAGTGGATTAAGTCTGAGAAGCACAGTGCCTATCTTCACCCGCAGGGGCAGTATCGTATCTCCCAGGCTGCTCTTGTAGATTTGTTGAAGGCGTACAACACACCCATAGATAAGGAGGCAGTTATCGTAGCAAAAACAAGTGCGATATTTTTGTGAGAAATCAGGCGTGCTTTGTGACCTGGTTGTGAGTCGAAGTCCCTAAACTAGAGATATAACAAAAGAAAAGGTCAACGATGTCCTCCTGAGGTTCAGAAACCTTTATATCTGGCTCTCCTTTTCGATTCGTTTTGACCTTACAATGAGCATAAATATGGTGGATTGCTGAGATAGAAAAATGTTCTGTAATGAAGAACATCAAAAACAACAGTACGGGAACACCCATCTTCACAAAGGTAGGCAGAGAAAACACACGGTGCTGGAAAGGGTGACCGAGAGGGTCTTACATGCTATGTCATTAGCAGTTGAAGCGAGAGATCCCCACACAGCCGGTCACCAACGGCGAGTAGCTAATCTGGCCTGTAAGATCGCTAAGGAAATGGGCCTCTTAGAGTGGGATATTGAGAGTATCCGGATTATGGGACTCCTTCACGATGTGGGTAAGACAAGTGTGCCAGCAGAGATTCTCAGTAAACCGGGCCAGATAAACCAGTATGAATTCAGCATAATTAAAACCCACCCACGAATCGGTTATGAAATACTAAACAGGATAGAATTTCCACGGCCGATTATCCTTCAAGCCATTCTCCAGCACCATGAGAGGTTAGATGGATCTGGCTATCCTGAGGGGCTTTCTGGTGAAGACATCATCCTCGAGGCAAGAATTTTGGGAGTGGCTGATGTCGTTGAGGCCATGTCGTCTCCCCGACCTTATCGGCTAGCTCTAGGTTTTGATCGTGCTCTCGAAGAAATTTCACAGAAAAGGGGCATTTTGTATGACCCTGAAGTAGTAGACGCCTGTTTAAGGCTCTTTCAAAAGAATGAGGTGGAGAAATGGCTCTGGAAGTGATCTTATAATAAAAAACACATGTCCTTGTAAAGGGTGAGGAGTAGAGTTCAAGATGCCAAATCTACTTTTAAAAGAAGCTCAGGTGGAAGAGCAGCGGCCCAGGCTGCGAAAACATTTAATCCAGCTTGAGGTAATACAATTAATTCCGGAAGCAATGGCTAGGAAATACTCTGTCATGCCTCTGGAGGTAAACGGCAATGTCTTGAGGGTAGCTATGGCAAATCCTGCAGATATCCTGGCCTTAGAGGCCCTAGCAATCTGGAGTGAGATGCACATAGTACCCGTAGCGGCTAGTGCTGAGGAAATTCAAGAGGCTATCGATTTCAATTATCAATCATATGATGAAATAGAGAAACAGATTTCCGCTATCTCGTTACCTAGTGAGACAACCGAAGAACAAATTACGCCCGATACTGTTGCCGATGCACCTGTAGCCAAGGTTCTCACACTGGTTATAAATGAGGCAATAAAAGCCCGGGCTTCTGACATCCATCTTCAGCCTGAGGAAGATAACCTGCGAGTACGCTATCGTATTGATGGCACTCTTCACGATACACTTTCCCTACCTTTGGCAACGGCTACCCTGCTTATTTCTCGAATTAAAATTCTGGCCAATATGAATATTGCTGACCACCATCGTCCTCAAGATGGTCAGTTTTCAGTTAAACCAAAAGGTCATCAGGAAATAGATATTCGCGTTGGTACTATACCCACTGTATATGGTGAGATGGCAGCATTACGCCTTCTCGATAGACGCAGAGCTATCATGACCCTGTCACAGCTGGGATTTCTTCAGGAAAGTGAGGCGAAGTATGAAGAGATGCTCAAAACTCCCTATGGTATGATTTTAGTCAGCGGCCCTACTGGTGCCGGCAAAACCACCACTCTTTATGCTTCAGTTAATAGCCTTGACTACAATGGGCGGAACATCATTACTATTGAAGACCCAGTAGAGTATCGATTCAAGAGTATTAATCAGATTCAGGTAAACCCTCGGGCTGGTCTTACCTTCGCCAGTGGACTCAGATCCATAGTGCGTCTCGACCCCGATGTAATATTAGTTGGTGAGATACGTGATTCCGAAACGGCGAATATTGCTATCCAGTCAGCTCTTACCGGGCACTTGGTACTATCTTCAATCCATGCCAATGATGCCATAGGTGTACTCTTCCGTCTTCTTGATTTAGGTATCGAGCCATTTCTGGTAGCTTCGGCACTTATTGGTATAGTCGCACAACGAATGACACGACGGATCTGCCCCGATTGCCGTCAACTGGTTAATGCCCCTTTGGTAGAGCAGATGGCCTATGGTAAGGAAACCGGTGAGGAGCGAAGTGAGTTCCTTAGCGGTAGCGGCTGCAAATCATGTGCTTATACAAGCTACCAGGGGCGAACCGGAATTTTTGAAATACTGCAGATAACTGATGAAATAAGGACGATGCTGCTGAACGGTGCCACCGCCACTCAGCTACAAACTCAGGCGATTAAAGAGGGGATGATACCTTTAATTAGAGACGGCATGCTGAAAGTAAAAGCAAATATCACTACCCCTGCCGAAGTCCTGCGTAATGCCTACTCCATAGACTAGGAATAGAGCCATCTGAGGTCAGCCAAGAGAAGCCTAAGGGAAAACGGAGACTAAATGGTTTATCAATACGTAGCTTATAATCAGAACGGAGAGGTGGTCAAAGGAAGGTTATCAGCCGCCAGCGAAGAGGCAGCCACTGAGCTATTAGGCTATGCTGATTACCAAGTAGCTAGCCTCAAACCATATGTCCCGTTCCTTAACCTGGATAAACTATCAGTAAGCCTGTTTCAAGTAAAACCGGCTGAGATAATACTTTTCTATCGCCAACTAGCCATGCTTCTTGAATCTGGTATAGGCATTGCTGCTTCTCTGGAGTTGCTGCAGGAACAGGTAGCCAACCGCACTCTAAAGAAAGTTTTAGGTGAAGTAATCTCTGATATTCGCAGTGGCAATCAGCTCTCAGCAGGTCTAGAGAAGCACCCCAAAGTCTTTCCTCAAATGCACTGCCGTCTGTTAAGCGTAGGCGAACAGAGCGGAGACCTTGAGACAGTACTGAGACAGGTAGCTGACTATATGGAGAGGGAAGCCACTACCGCCAAAGAGACTAAGAATGCTCTTATGATGCCAGCCATTACCACAATTATAGCTGTTGCGGTGATAGGCCTATTGGTGACCTTTATTTTACCATCTTTTACCAGTTTATATGGCTCGCTTGGTGTTGATTTACCACCGATAGCCAAGATACTCATTACCACTGGCGAGAAGACTCAGAGTCATGGGATGTATTTTTTATTGGCAGTGTCTGTCATCATTGGCTTGCTCTTTCTCTATATCAGGACTCCGGGCGGCAGATACAAGTGGGATAAACTGCTCCTTAGTCTGCCACGAGTGGGGCGCGTGAAGCATCTTAGTGAACTCGCCCGCTGTTGCCGAAGCATGTCGTTATTGTTCCGTACCGGTCTGCCCTTGAATGAAGCTATGACCCTGCTTATTCGGAGCAGCGGTAATAGAGTGATGGCTAAGGCGCTCAGTGATGTCCAGCAAGATATGTTGAAAGGTGAAGGCTTGTCCCGGCCAATGGCAAAGAACAAGCTTTTCCTGCCGCTGATGGCGCAGATGGTCAAGGTCGGTGAGGAAACTGGTAACCTTGATACTACTCTACTGGCTGTAGCTCGAAGCTACGAGGCTGAAGCCGAAGATAAGACTCGCTCTCTCATCACACTTATTCAACCAGCGATGACGCTAATTGTAGGCGGGATAGTTGGTCTTATTGCCTTAACCCTGACTTCAGCCATGTATTCTATGTACGGACAAGGTTTCTAGCCACTTAGTGAGGAGAAAGAAGGCAATGCAATTGTTTAGACTGCCAAGAATCCCTGCTTGTCGCGAGTCAGGGGTAACCCTCATGGAAACAGTAGTGGCTCTGGCTATTCTGGGTACAATTGCTGTTACCTTTCTCAGTGGCTTGGTTACTACCTCCAAAGCTGCCTTTATCGCCGATGAGCAGACTACCGCTGAGAGCCTGGCTCAAAGTCAAATGGAGTGGGCTAAGAATACCAGCTATTCATATAACGCCACTGATTATTTCCCAGCACCAATACCCAGTGGCAAGGATTATATCAATTATTCAGCAAACATTACTGCCGAGCCTCTACATGAGTCCGATGACGGTATCCAGAAGATAACTGTTACCGTGAAACATTTTGATGAAGAAATAATTAAACTGGAGGGTTACAAGGTAGATAGATGAAGCTGGGTGAGAAAGGTTTTACTTTAGTTGAGTTGTTAGTGGCTATTACCATTATGGTTCTGGCAAGTGGTGCGGCAGGTGCAGCTATATTTCAGATTTTCAGGGGTACTGAGCGTAACAGCAACCATATGACTGCAGTACGCCAGGTACAGAACGCTGGCTACTGGATTAGCCGCGATGCCCAGATGGCACAGAGCGTGAATCTGACATCACCAAATTTTTTGATGCTAAGCTGGACCGAGGCAAACAGTGGTGATGAATACCAGGTTGTTTATACCTTAGAAAATATGCCTGGGAGTGAGCTTAAGGAGCTGCGGAGAAACCAGTCCATTAACGGAGGAGGGAGTACTGCAACGCTTGTGGCACAGTATATTGACTCTGACCTCGAGAAGACTACATGTGAATCTGCCAATGGCACCCTCACCTTAACCGTAATGGCCACTGTGGGCGAGGGCGCACCGATGCAAAGTGAAACCAGAACCTATAAGCTTGTCCCGAGGCCAAGCTAACCGCAGTAATGGATGACAGTTGATGAAAAAGATATTGAATGAATCGGGGAGAAACGAAAAAGGCCAGGCCCTGGTTATAGTTCTTGGCCTTCTGGCTATAGGTGGACTGACTATTGCCCCACTATTAAATTACATGAGCACCGGACTCAAAGCAGGCCAACTCTACGAGAAGCAGATGGTTGAATTTTATTCCGCCGATGCCGGGGTGGAGCTGGCCCTATGGAATCTAAAAAATTTCGAGCTGGAAGTGCCAGAAGGTGGACAATCAGCGTTAGAACAATTTACGATGAATGCCAAGACTGTGGATGTTACTGTAGACAATATAGATGGCCAAACCTATAGGATTACATCAATTGCCACTAGCAATGATGGTTCCGGTACCACAATTGAAGCTTATGTCATGGCGACTGCGGGATTCTTCGATCGTGAGTTCGACAAGTTTGAAGGTAATTTCCAACTAGGTGTCGGTGAGTCGTACGTAGGCAACGTGTGGTCTCAAGGTAATGTCCAGCTAGAGGTTTCAGGTAACCTCACTGGCTACGTCTATGCTCAGGGAAATGTCCAGCTATACTCCGGAGCTCAAATCACTGGCAATGTCATGTCTGAGGGCGATGTCCAGCTACAACCCGGAGCTATAGTCATCGGCAATGTCTGTGCTGAGGGCAACATCCAACTAGATGTCGGGGCCCAAATCATTGGCAACGTCTATGCTCAGGGGAATGTCCAACTATACGACGGAGCTATAATAGACGGCGATGTCCATACTGCCGATAGTGTCCAACTGGATGGCTCAGCCACAATCACTGGCAGTATCTATTATTCCTATCCGGGATGCCCGCTGTCTGAGGGTAGCAGTGAGGTACTGTCCTGGATTATAAATCCATAGTAGGAAAAGTCAAGTGATGAGATTAGGTAAAACAACCTTGTTAGTTATAACTGCCGGTGTTTTCATTATTGCATTGGCTGGTGTGGGTATGGTTTATTTTCAGCAGGTTCACGAGCAGAATCACCTGAATGAGCAGCTTGCCTTGGCTCAGTCAAGGTTAAGCGGGCTTCGACTGGAACAGCTTTCTTCCCAACAGGCAGAATTGGGAAAGCAGCTGAGTCAGGCTACATCACAATTTGAAGCGGTCAAGACCATACTTGCTCAGCCAATTGGGAGCATTGCTGTCAGCAATATCTTGTTCGATATTGCCGAAGCTCATGGTCTGGAGGTAACTGAGATAACCGCGCCTGGCCTAGCTATTGAAGGCTTGGAAGGGATCACCTACTCGGTTATACCACTTAGCGCAACAGTTGAGGGAGACGTACCCAACCTGGTCAATTTTGTTACCAAGCTGAATAGTCATCTTGCGACCGGTGTCGTCAAGTCAATAACAATAACTATTCCGGAAACGGACAGTGAAGAGAAGGCATCAGCTGACATCCAGCTAGTTGTTTACACTTATCGCGGTGACTAGCCATGGCTAAGAAGACTATTACTTTATATGTTGATGACGCCAGCCTCCGACTAATGGTAACTGATGGCAAACGGATAGAAAAATGGGCTGAGTCACCATTAGAGCCGGGCTTGGTCGAGAACACCGTGGTTATTAGGGAGGCAGAAGTTGCTGCCAAGATTAAGCAACTGTTCAAAGCACTGAAGGTGAAGTCCAAGAAGATCATTTTGGGCGTGAGTGGACTCCATTGTCTAACTCGGCCAATCACCTTACCTCAGTTACCTAAAGTGATGCTAGATGAAGCGGTGAAGCGAGAAGTGAAAAGAGTGCTACCAGTGCCTCTGGAACAACTTTATATCTCATGGCAGACTATCCCAGCTCGGGAGGGGAAAACACAGGTCTTCCTGGCGGCTATACCCTGTAAGACGGCTGATGCCCTGCTCACAGCGCTGCATCAGGCAGGGCTTGAGCCCAGCTTTATGGGCATAAAACCCTTACTCCTAGCTAGAGTGGTAAAGGAAGTAACGGCAGTAATTATCGATGTCCAGAAAACCGAATTTGATCTCGTCATTATGGTAGACGGCGTACCCCAGCCCATCCGCACCATACCCTTTCTCAATGAAATACTGTCCTGGCAAGAAAAGTTGACCACGATAAGAAATGAGCTTGATAGAACCATCCAATTCTATAATTCCAACAATTCAGAAAAGCCCCTTGCCTCCAGCATACCTATATTTGCTTCTGGAGAACTGGCTAACGACTCAGAGCTATGTCAAGCCTTATCAGACCAGCTTGGGCACGCTCTTTTGTCACTATCATCACCATTGGAGTGTCCCGGAGGGTTTGACCCGAGCCGTTTCATGGTCAACATCGGCTTAGCTCTCCAGGAGCTCTCATCTGGGAAGGGGAAGAAGGCCGCATCCTTAGTCGCTAATTTGAACGCTTTACCCACCCGTTACCGACCTAAACCTATTTCTTTAACCAATATTTTTGCCCCGTCCGGTGCCGCCATTGCTGCTGGTTTACTTGCTTTCTTGGTAATGCTTACTCAAAGTGCTACCGCCGATATTGCCTCAATACGTGTCCAATTGAATACTGCTAACCAGCTCCTCCAGCAAAGGCTATCGCAGAAGCAAGAGCTGGCGGATAATATCGCCGAGCTGGAGAAGAAAATTACCGAGGTAGAGGCATCCCGCGACAGTTTTACCGCCGCGCTTGGCAGTGTTGAAAAGCAAAGTGCTGGAATTAATCACGGCTTAGAAGTAACCATAAAGAGCATACCGAACACCATAAGTCTGAGCAGCATCAGCCATGACAACAGCATATTGACCATAAGCGGCCGGGCACCGAGTGAAAAGCAGGTTCTAAAATACATTATGGAGTTGGATGCCAGTGGCAGGTTTGGCGAGATTACTATTACAAATATGGGTAGAGCTGAAGGCGAAGGGATGGATTTTACCTTACTCAGCCGTCCTCAAACGCAGAGTGATGGGGTTAGTAGTATAGAGGTAGTGTTAAGCAGCTTACCGACTGCCATAAGTCTGACCAATGTTAGTTCCACTGACGGTGCATTGACCATAAACGGCAGGTCACCAGATAAAGATAAAGTTTTATCATACCTCCAAGATTTAGAAGCCAGCGGTAAATTTTCCGAGATTACTATTAGCAATATGAGCAGAAATGAAGACGCGGGAATGGATTTCGCCTTAATTCTTAAGGCAGGAGAGTGAGCCAATGGATATTTTGTCAGCGGTTCATTTAGCAGCAGCAAAAGGTGCCTCCGATTTGCACCTAATTGCCTACAGCCCACCACTACTACGCATTGATGGTCTGCTGCAGCCGGTAGCTGATATGCAACCAGTAGCTCCCGATGATATAAACCAGGCTTTTGAGCAGATAACTTCAGACAAAGAAAGGGCGGATTTCCAACGTTGTCTGGAGTTGGACTTCAGCTACAGTATCCCTGATGTTTGCCGACTTCGATGCAATGCGGCTAAACAACGCAGGACGATTAGCCTTGTCATCCGCCTGCTGCCACTGATCATCCCTACTCTAGACGAACTACAATTGCCTGAGGTGTGTAAGGAGCTAGTTCTTAAGCGTCGAGGGCTGGTAGTGGTTAGTGGACCTAGCGGTAGTGGCAAATCGACCACTCTGGCAGCTATGATTAACCACTTGAACAGTATTGAAAGCCGCCGTGTGGTTACTATTGAAGACCCTATAGAATATATCTATTCAAACCAGAAGTGCACCATAACACAGCGGGAACTTGGTAGTGATACTCTGTCTTTTGCCGAGGCATTAAAGCATGTGTTAAGGCAGGATCCAGATGTGATTCTAGTTGGCGAGATGAGGGATTTAGAGACGGCAGCAGCAGTGCTGACTACAGCTGAAACAGGACATCTGGTATTAACCACCGGTCATGCCCCGAGTACCTCACAGACTATTGAACGAATAATAGACCTGTTTCCTCCCCATGAGCGTAGTTTAGCTCAGTCGCGGCTGGCATCAGTGCTACTCGCCGTCCTGTGTCAGGCACTTATCCCTAAAGCTGATGGCACAGGAAGGATAGCTGCTGTTGAGATTATGCTGACTAACCCAGCGGTAAGAAACACCATCAGAGAGGGCAGAATTTATCAGCTGCCTAATGCCATCGTTACCCACGCCCGATCAGGCATGATGCTACTTGACCAGGCGCTAGTCAACCTTTACCACAAGGGGACAATTTGCCATGAAAATCTGTTCGCCTTCTGTAATGACGGTGATGAAGTGACAAGGCTTATCAGCAGGGTTGAGGCACGGTAACAATAAGCCAAATTGTTAAATCAAGAACCCCCTGGGCATGAAGAATGTAGTTACGACTTTGGAGTGCGAGTTCGGGTGGCGCATGGGCGCATTCACTTAGTCTTGGAAACTAACCTCATATCCCTCGCGAACAGGCGGAGCTGCGAAGACATCTTTGAATTTGTTTAGCTGCTCTTGATAGT
>Ga0209978_10001073_pt1 | contig 11158 bp, 14 predicted proteins | sample BentaG_FD_182805 | JGI IMG/M metagenome (GOLD analysis project Ga0209978, IMG submission 182805) | Deep subsurface microbial communities from South Atlantic Ocean to uncover new lineages of life (NeLLi) - Benguela_00093 metaG (SPAdes)... | ecosystem: Environmental > Aquatic > Marine > Oceanic >...
TTAAAGCTTCAGCGGTGCATGTGTTTTAAGCCAGAATTTTGCAGGATGAATTAACCCGAAAGGAAAGACTTTCGAGTGAAACGATTAGCTATCAGCTTATTTTTTGTTTTGGTGGTAACCTTGAGCTTATTCGCTGGCTGTGCTGGGGAGAAGTCACCAGCAGGGGAATTAGAAGGTAAGCTCCCTATATTCCATGCTGGCAGTCTGACCATACCCTTTGATGAAATCAATAAGGAGTTTAACCAGCTCTATCCTGACATAAAAGTTTTGACTGAGCCAGCCGGAAGCGCCACCACTATCCGTAAGGTTACCGAGTTGGGCAGAGAATGCGGCGTTATTGCTTCTGCCGATTATACCCTCATACCTGAGCTGATGTTTCCTGAGTATGCCGATTGGTATATATCCTTTGCCTACAATGAGATAGTACTGGCCTACACTGATAAGTCCCAGTTTAATGACAAGATAACGGCTGATAACTGGTATGAAATCCTGCAGCGTCCCGGGGTAAACTATGGTCGCAGTGACCCGAATCAAGACCCTTGTGGCTACCGAACGTTGATGGTATGGCAGCTGGCTGAATTCCACTATAAGGTTCCCGGACTCTATAACCAACTTCTTGATGCACCTGGGGATAGGATGAGGCCAAAATCGATAAACCTTATCGCCTTACTTGAATTGGGCAACCTTGACTATGCCTTTGAATATTTATCTGTTACCGTACAGCATAAGCTAAATTATATAGAACTACCCCCGGAGGTTAACCTCTCCAGTGAGCAGTTCAAGGACTTTTACAGTAAGGTTGAGGTAGAGATTGCCGGAAAGCAACCAGGGGAATTTCTATCAGTGAAGGGGGCACCTATTGTCTATGGAGTGACCATACCGAACGACTTTCCTAATCAGGAGCTAGCCATAGCCTGGGTTGATTTCCTGTTGAGTGAGGAGGGGCAAGCTATTATGGAAGCAAACGGCCAGCCACCCATCAAACCGGCCGGGACTAATGATGCGAGTAAATTGCCAGCAGTACTGAAAAAGCATGTCAGGTAAGAGAGTCTTTAAGTGTAGAGATGATTGACAGTCTAATGCAACTAATCTATGATATATATTTGAGTGGCAGCGTAGCTCAGTGGTAGAGCAGAGGACTCATAAGCCTTTGGTCGTGGGTTCAAATCCCTCCGCTGCCACTATTTATTCAAAAAACCCTCTTAATTATACCACCTTCTATCTGACTTTCTGTGGGGTTCGTGCCCTGTCTTCTGACATTTCCAAGATCCCCATTTGTAGAGTTCCTCCGTTACCTTCGGATAATACTCCGTGATAAAATAGTACTGGGAGGAGTCTTAAAAATGGCAGCTGTTTTATCCAGGCAGGATATTCACCACTTATTACGGCAAGAGTCGCCTCTGGTAGAAGGCTACATTAACCTTGAGGAGCAGGTGCAACCTAATGGTATTGACCTTACCCTCCGTGAGATAGCCTTACCCCAGTCATCAGGTAAAATTGGAATTGAAAATAGCCAGAGGCTGGTATCTGATTTAGCTCCGTTGGTCTTTGATGGTTTAGGCTTCATTGACCTGGTGGCAGGCGTCTACATCATTACCTTTAATGAGGTCGTCCACCTGCCCAAGAACATTATGGCGCTGGCTAGACCCAGATCAAGCCTGCTTCGTTGTGGTGTCACCGTGGACACAGCGGTATGGGATGCCGGCTACTCAGGTCGTTCCCAGTCTCTAATGATAGTCTATAATCCCCGAGGTTTTCGCCTGCAGAAAAATGCCCGGATCGTGCAAATGGTTTTCTTCCAGTTAACCGAGGAGACAGAAGGCTACCGGGGAGCCTACCAAGGGGAAAACATAAACCGTTCCTCAACCTGAAGAAAGAAGTTAAAAAGACCGCTCTGGATTACTAAACCCAGAGCGGAGAAATTCCTGGTGGAGACGGGGGAGAGTTGAACTCCCCGTCCAGAAGAAGCTGCCCAGAATATACTACAGGCTTAGTCAGCTATTTGCTCTCGCCTGACCAGCCTCTGCTGACCGAGTATAGCCAAGCCAGCTGATGTTTCTTTCATCACCTTTATCAGCGTCCGGGTGACGGCACCCCAATTTGTCGGCACCCAATCCCAACCCATTGGAGCAAGGTCAGGTTGGATGTGCTGCCTCTCTAATTAGGCAGCAAGAGCGAATTCAGGTTCGCCAGTTATTTTTGCCACTTGTTTTATGAGGTTAGTGGCACCTCAGCTTGCAATCCTGCAGCATACCCCTCCTGTCGAACCCACGCGTCCCCATCTATTGTAGATGGCTTGAGAGTTAGACTACCTCCTTTAAACTTTCTTTCTTACCAATCGTCCAAGCTCTCTTTCTGTCTCACGACGAGCTATGGACTCTCGCTTGTCATAAAGCTTTTTACCCTTTGCCAGCGCTACCTCAACCTTGGCCAGGCTATCTTTAATATATAACCTAAGTGGGACCAAGGTAAAGCCTCTTTCTCGCACCTTGCTGGTAAGCTCATCAATTTGCTTACGGTGCAGTAATAGCTTCCGAGGCCGGATAGGCTCGTGGCTTAAATAGCTACTTGCCTCATAGCGAGCAATATGAACGTTTAACAGCCATAGTTCGCTAGCCTCAGGTCTGACATAGGCATCCTGCAAATTTATTCTCCCGGCACGGATGGACTTTATCTCACTGCCGGAAAGCACGATACCAGCTTCTACCCTATCCTCTAAATGATAATCACGATAGGCTTTACGATTGGTAGCTACTGTCTTTATTACCACACCCTTACTTTATATTATATCACTATTAAAGGTCAGCTCAAAAATAGGTGCCTAAATTGCTTTGTCAGGGTTAATTCCGCCCCAGAGTAATATAACCGTCAATTTGCTACAGCTAATCCCGGACATTACCATAAAGAAGATTAGTAAAGAATACTGTGGGATGGGTGGTGCTTATGGCCAAGAAAAGGTAAACTATAAGCTGTCCAAGGAGAGTTGTAAGTTACAGATTGAGGTTGCTATGACAATAGATAAAGCTAATAAATACTGGGGGCTAACTATTATTCTCCTGGTAGTTATCATTGCTATTGGTGGAGTAATAATCTGGACGAAATACAGTCCAGGTCAGCCTGTTGAAATCTTTATACCCCCTAGTCAGGAGCTACAGGGCGAGGTTTATGTTGGTGGTGCCGTCAATAGCCCTGGCTTATATCCTCTGAAAGCGGGGGACAGTATTGAAGCTGTCATTCGAGTTGGCGGTGGAACTACCGATAATGCCGACCTCAATAGTCTTAAACTCTATGTGCCCGAATTAGGCGAGATATACTCACCACAAAAAATAGATATTAATCGGGCTGAAGCATGGCTGCTTGAGGCTTTACCGGGAATTGGCAAAATCAGGGCTCAAGCTATTATTGACTATCGTCAGCAAAATGGCCCATTTCACAATATTAATGGATTAACCAAGGTGGAAGGCATAGGCACTGCCATCTTTGAGCAGATTAAAGACCTGATTACTGTAGCCGACTAATACTGGGGATAAAGATAGTGACCCTTATTTATCTTAGTTGTGCCTGGGTAGCTGGTATCTTTTTAGGGTCGAAGCTTAATCTCCCCTTAGCTTTTATCCTTATTGGTCTTATTCCTCTCCCTCTACTCTTTGTCCGCAAACACACCAAGCTAATAATCTTAGCCAGCCTGTGTCTTATCGCTTTCTTTGGCGGTGCCTATCGATTTCAGTCAAGCCTACCCACCCTGCCGTCTTACCGTGATTGCAGCACGGTAGAAGTCCAGGGAATGGTAAGCAGTGACCCTGAGGTCAGCGATAAAACCAGCCATCTTTACCTCTCAGCCAGAAGAATAAAACTAGATGAAGAATGGCAAGAGGTATCAGGAACAGCTTTACTGATTGTGCCCAGATACCCTGCTTATAGTTACGGTGATATGCTCCTGGTAATGGGAGAACTGGATGGCAATGGCGATGAAAGTTATGAGCCCTATTCTGTCATGTTTTACCCTGAAATAGAGATACTGGAGAGGGGGAAGGGGTTCAAGCCCCTGGAACTGGTTTACTCAATAAGAAAGAATTTATCTCAAACCCTAGGTAAAGTTTTACCTGAGCCACAAGCCTCCCTAGCCCAGGGTATCGTTTTAGGCCTTCGGGGTGAAATCCCATCATCAGTCAAAGAGGCCTTTGCCCATAGTGGTATTGCCCACCTCTTGGCTATCTCTGGTCTTCATCTCAGCATCATAGCTGGTATCTTACTTAGTATTGGCCTATGGCTCTTTGGTCGGAGACACTATACTTACATCTGGCTGGCTCTGGGAGCAATCTGGCTTTATGCTTTACTCACCGGTATGCGTCCACCGGTGGTTAGAGGGGCCATTATGGCTAGCCTGTTCCTCACTGCTGAACTTCTGGGCAGACAGCGTAGTGCCTTTACCGCTCTTGCTTTTGCCGCTGCTATTATGGTCGGCATCAATCCACAAATCTTACCGTTTGCCTCTTTCCAGTTAAGCTTTCTGGCTATGTGTGGCTTAATCTTTATCTTCCCTCACCTCCGAGCTATTGGTAGGAAAGCGGTCAATACTACCCTGGGTGAAGAGGGAGCGGCAGTGTCCATAGCTAATATCACTGTAGATAGCTTCAGTGTAACTCTGGGGGCAATCATAGCTGTGTGGCCAGTTATTGCTTATCACTTCGGCATCGTTTCACTGGCGGCTCCTATTACCACACTCCTTGCCCTGTCGGTATTGCCCGGCATCATTATCACGGGAGCTCTGGCTGGAGGCTTGGGACTTATTATCCTGCCTGCTGCCAAGGCTATAGCCTGGCTGACTTGGTTATTCCTATCCTACTTGCTCTTGGTAGCCAATACTTTTGCTGCTTTGCCCCTATCCTTTCTCAAGGTAGATTCCATTAGCGGTAATCTAGTGTTGGCTTACTATCTGGTGCTAATTCTAGTCCTCTGGCTTGTTAGACGCCCTAAGCAGACCAGTACCCTAACCACCAGAGCTTTAACCTCGGCAAAGGTAGGCATAGATAAAGCCACCAATTTTGTCTCAAGACTACCTAAGAAGTGGGTTATCCCACCCCTGCTGGTGCTGGCTATTCTTACTTCGGTGGCTGCAGCCACTATGCCCGATGATAACCTTCACGTAAGCTTCCTTGATATTGGCCAGGGCGATGCTATCCTGATTCAGACTCCAGCCCACCAGGACATTCTTGTTGATGGTGGCCCCAGCCCACAGGCAATAAACCTGGAACTAAGCCAGAAAATACCCTTCTGGGATAGGACTATTGACTTAGTCATATTGACTCATCCCAGTGCTGACCATGTCACCGGTCTGGTAGCCGTCCTCGAGAGATACAAGGTCAAACAGGTACTCTACCCTGATTTGGCTTTTGAGTCTGATGTATATGATGAGTGGTTAAGTCTTATTGAAGAGAAGGGTATTGAAAGGATTATAGCTCAGGCAGGACAGCAGATTGATTTAGGTAGGGGAGTGGTAATTGAGGTGCTCCATCCCCAAGACCCTCTCTTAACTGGCACTGAATCTGATATTGACAATAATGGAGCGGTACTGCGCCTGAGTATGGGTGAGGTGAGCTTTCTGCTCACTGCCGATATTAGGCAATCGGCGGAATTTGAGCTTATTACTCAGCGAGCTAATCTAAGCAGCACGGTGCTCAAGGTTGCCCACCACGGCTCGAATACCTCCACCGTTCCTGAATTCCTCTCCGTGGTTAATCCCCAGCTGTCCGTTATCTTGGTAGGTGAAGACAACCACTTTGGTCACCCCAGTGATGCAGTTATAGAGCGACTTGAAGAAAAGATTGGCTTAGAAAACATCTACTGCACCGATAAACAAGGCACCATAGAATTCACCACTGATGGAGAAAGGCTGTGGGTGAGAACAGAGAGGTGAGGCAAGCTCTAGAGACTAACTAGATGAAAGGTCTATGATGGATTGAGGTGTATGTATTCTTGACAGTCACTATATTGGGCAGTAAAATTACGCAGAAGGCAAAGCAAATTATCGGGCTAAAGAGAGGAGGTGACCAAATGCAGGGACAGGTAAAAACAGGTGTAGAGGTTAAAACAGGATTCTTTCCACTGGGCTTCTTCTTGTTCTTTTGCACACCAACCATTGTGGTTGATGGTAAAGCACATCGAAAGTCTTGGGGTACTCATTTCTTTGAATTGGAACCAGGGAGACACACCATCAGAATTTTCTTCAGTTATCTGTTCATGCCTGAATGTGGGGCTAATTCGATTGATGTGACTGTAGAGGAAGGAAAAATTAGCAGGGTAAAGTATTTCATGCCCCCGTGGATGCTTGCTAAAGGTTCTATTAAGGAATTGCAGAAATAGTCTTGCATTACGCCCTTTACCGAACACAGGGTTGCTGACTAGGCAAATTCTGAGTTCGTATATTGTGACATTATACGCAATTGTTTGCGTAAGGAGGTATGAAGATGGGAATATCTGATAAATTGTTTGGGAAGAAGAAAAAGGGGGGGAATTGTGCTGCCTGCGGAAAGAAGCTGTTGGAACTGGAATCTGGCCCCGGGCCATTATTCGGTGCAGCACATATGGATTTTACCCAGGTGGTTGGACGCATAGGGCTTGAGCTCCAAAGACCTGGTTATGTCTGTGAGGATTGTGGGGCTACTATCTGTAGGGGCTGTATTACTCTAGGGGAACTTCCGACCTGCCCAAAATGTGGCTCAAAGAGTATGAAAAGTCTACTTTGACAGACACTAAGCGACCAATAGCGTATAACACAGTGTAAAAGGGTTCGTTCTACTCCGCCTAAATTTAGCTTTGGCACTAACCTTTTCTTGTCTTCTGCGTTATAACATAGTAGGTTGTAGATAATAAACAGGGGGTTGTCTAATGAAGAAGTTGATAATAGGACTGGTGCTGGTGGCGCTTCTCCTGGTACCGGTTGCCTGTGCCGGAGCACCAGAATCAGAGCCATCACTAATGCCAGCACCACCACCATCACCGGCAATGCCACCGGGAGAGGAACGAGCCTATCCAGGTAAAGGCTTGCCTTCAACAGAGGAAGAGCGGATGATTGTCCGCACCGGGGATATGTCGCTGGTGGTGGATGATGTGGTTGATACCGTGGATGAGATAGCCCGGCTAGCGGTAAACATGGATGGCTGGGTGGTATCATCCCGAATCACCGGTCAGGAACAGGAGATGAGGGGATGGATTTCCGTCCGGGTGCCTGATGGGCAATTCGAGCAGGCACTGGCTGAGTTTAGTGACTTGGCAGTAAGGGTAAACTCGGAGAGCACCGACAGTCGGGATGTAACCGAGGAATATGTTGACTTGGAATCCCGACTCAAGAATGCCGAGGCATTAGAGAGACAATATTTAGCCCTTCTGGATAAGGCAGAGGAAATGGAGGATATCCTCAAAATTTACGATAGTTTATCCCGGGTGAGGAATGAGATAGAGCAAATCAAGGGTCGGATGCAGTACCTGGAGCGAATCACCTCAATGAGCCTGATTTCAGTGTCTCTGGAACCAGTAGCTACCACTAAGCCGCTGGTTCGCGCCGGCTGGAGTGCCTTGGAAGCACTTAAATCTGTTGTCCGAGGGGTTGCTATCTTCGGGGAGGTCTTATTCTATGTGGTTATCGTGCTGGCAATCTTTAGCCCGGTGTGGGGGGGCATTATCTGGTGGTGGCGCCGTCGCCGCAAGAGGAAGCAGCAGGCTTAGTGTCCTGAATATGTGATAGCCGTTCGGTGATTTCTTGCTGACTTATACCATCAATGGCTATCACTTTATTCCTGGTGGTGTGACCCTTAATAATGCCTATCCTGCCTTTGCTGACATTTGATGCTGGGAAAGGTGATTAGCTCCTTATTGGCTTTACCTTTAACCGGTGGCGCAACTACCTTCACCTGCAAGGCTTTGCCACTAAGGCCCACCATCTGATTTCTGGTTGCGTTGGGAGTAACACGCACCAAAATGCTGACTCCACTCTCAGAAATGGACACAATTACCTGGGTTATTCAAAAGTTTCGGCTCGACTAATAGCAAAGGCAATAGAAGCCAGAAGTAAAATTACCGATAAGGAGAACCAGAACAACCAAGTAAATTCCGCACCCACTTGGGAGATTACTTCAGCTGCGGTAATAATACCCATAACGGCACTTAGCCCACCAAGAATACCAAAAGCCCAAGCCAGTATACCCATAATAGCACCTCCTTCTTTATCTCTTAGCGGTACTACCTAAGACTAAGCCTTGGTAGTGCCCTTTCCTTCATTTTGTAGGGTAGTTACTATATAATAATCAATAAGCCAGAGCAATATAAAGCTAGTGAACAGTATAGCATTTAGCTGGTTATAAAAGGAAGGAGAATAGTGGAATATTCTTTTGAGTTAGGACCAATAAGGCCACCTAGCGAGGCTCACTCCCTGCTTATCAGATTAACCAGAAATTGCCCTTGGAACAGGTGTAAGTTCTGCCACACCTATAAAGGGGAGAAATTTGAGCTCAGGTCAGTAGAGGAGATAGAGCAGGACATAGAGACAGTCAAAGCCATACACGATAAAATAAAAGAGATTTCGTGGGAAGCTGGTTATGGAGGGGATGTGATAAATGCGGCTGGTTTGGTGCTTAGTAACCTGCCTAATCAAGCCTTTTATAATGTGGCTCTGTGGCTGTCCACCGGTGGTGAGAATGTCTTCCTGCAGGATGCCAATAGCTTAATAATGAAAACCAGTGAACTGGTTGAAGTGCTCAGCTTCCTCAAAGAAACCCTCCCCAGTGTAAAGAGGATAACCAGCTATGCCAGGTCAAAAACAGCTGCTAGAAAGAAACTAGAAGAATTGGTAGAGCTGCACCAAGCCGGGTTCTCTCGGTTGCACATCGGCCTGGAATCAGGCTATGACCCTTTACTTCAATTTATGGATAAAGGAGTTACTGCTGCCGAACATATCAAAGGCGGCAGAAAGGTGGTGAAATCGGGAATCTCGCTGTCTGAGTATGTCGTCCTGGGTCTTGGGGGAGAGAAAATGTGGCGAGAACATGCCACTCAAACCGCCAGGGTACTTAATGAAATAGCCCCCGACTTCATCAGGGTCAGAACCTTAACCATTAATAATAGGATGCCCTTGTATGAGGAAATAGAAAGTGGCAATTTTATCCGGGCAACTGATGAGAGGATTATAGAAGAAGAAAGGCTGCTTATTGAAAACCTGGAGTGTTTGTCAAACTATGTGAGCGACCATATTACTAACCTGTTACAGGAGCTTGAAGGCAAGTTACCCGAGGATAAGGAAAATTTGCTAGCCATTATAGATAGATTCCAGTCGCTGTCACCTGAAGAAAACGCCAACTTCAGAGTCGGCAGAAGGGTTGGAATATATAGCCGCTTAGATGACCTGTATGATTCTTCCAGGCGCCAAGCAGTAGAGCAGGTAATACACAGGCTCAGTCGGGGTAGTAACCAGGTAGACGAAGAAATAATATACCGCTTAATGGAGAGATTCATATAAGTCATGGCCAGTCTGGAACAGGAGGTTGGAGAATTACTTCGCCAGAAAAGGCTGACCCTGGGGGTAGTGGAATCAGCCACCGGTGGGCTAATTTCCCATCGGATAACTAACGTCCCTGGTAGTTCCGACTACTATAAGGGGTCGGTTACTGCCTATAGTAACGAGGTCAAGATTAAGGTGGTCGGGGTAAAAGAGGATACCATCAAAGAGTATGGGGCAGTAAGCGCTCAGGTAGCTGAGGAAATGGCACAGGGTGGTAGAAAAATATTAGCCGCAGACATATGTTTGGCTGACACTGGCATTGCCGGGCCTAGTGGTGGCACCTCGACAAAACCGGTGGGACTATTCTACATTGGTTTGTCATATCGGGCTGGAACCTACAGTCAGAAACATATCTTCAAAGGTAACCGTGAGCGAAACAAGCGCAGCGCCGCTGAAGTTGCCCTCAGCTGGTTAAAGGAATACCTGACCAGTCTGAAATAGGTTAAAGGAATAAACTGATGCTACAGGAAAAACAGGTGGTTACCTGCTTTCTTGAATTTGAAAACAAGGTGCTACTCTTGCGGCGTAGTGAACGGGTTGGCAGTTATCAAGGAAGATGGGCTGGAGTTAGTGGCTATATTGAGACAACTGCTGATAAACAAGCCCTGGTCGAGATAAAAGAAGAAACCAGCCTATCGGGTGAGGACATTAAACTGATTAAGAAGGGCAAACCACTGGAGGTTAAAGATGAGAAGCTCGGCGTTAAATGGGTGGTTCACCCTTATCTTTTTCAGATAAAAGACCGGGATAAAATCAGGATTGACTGGGAGCATAAAGAGGTGAAGTGGATAGACCCCAAAGACATAGGTGACTTTGAAACCGTGCCTATGCTCAAGGAGACCCTAGCCCGAGTATTATCTTAGAGAGGTGTAAAGGTGCTAAAGAGATTAGTAGCAATAGTTTGTGGCATTCTGATAGTGCTGGTCATGGTAGTGGTGACCTCTGCCTGTGCCCAGAAGACTGAACCCAAACCTGAACCGGAGTATGCTGGCTCAATCACCGAGCAAATTCTGCTGGCAATAAATGAGAATGACTACCCTAAATACTCGGAGCACTTTGACGAAGCCATGAAAAAGGCAATGCCTGAGGCGGTTTTCCAAGAGACCAACGCCCTGATAAAGGCAAAAATTGGGGACTATGTATCAAAGGAGTTCTGGAAAGCAGAAGATACGGGGGCATATACCATTATTTATTATAAAGCTAAATTCACTGATGAACCTGGAGATGTTATAGTCAAGGTGGTATTCCAAGAGACTGCGGGGAGAATATATGTATCCGGGTTGTGGTTTGACTCCCCAAAGTTACGTAAGTAGTTTCTCCATATAACAAATAACCTCATCTGGCGTAAGTAGCCCATTCTCAGTTACTATCCCCGTAACTAATTCCAGCGGTGTAATATCAAAGTAGGGGTTTCTAACCTTAACTTCAGGCGGTAGCTTCCCCGGTTTAACCACCTCCCATACCTCCTTTTCCTCCAGTTCAACTTGGTCACCCCTAAGTCTGGAGTCAAACTTAAGCGTCTCACATAAGATATAGAAGGGAACGCTGACTCTTTCAGCAACCAAGGCTAGCTGATAGGTTCCTATTCCATTAACAATCTTGCCG
>Ga0209978_10001076_pt1 | contig 11150 bp, 9 predicted proteins | sample BentaG_FD_182805 | JGI IMG/M metagenome (GOLD analysis project Ga0209978, IMG submission 182805) | Deep subsurface microbial communities from South Atlantic Ocean to uncover new lineages of life (NeLLi) - Benguela_00093 metaG (SPAdes)... | ecosystem: Environmental > Aquatic > Marine > Oceanic >...
ATCTTAGATGAAGTCTCAATGATAGATATTTTATTGATGAATAGTCTGTTAAAAGCGGTTCTTCCCGGTACTTTTTTAATTTTGATTGGTGATGTAGACCAGTTACCTTCTGTAGGCCCAGGCAATCTCTTAAAAGATATTATCGATTCTGAGACTATTCCGGTAGTGAGATTGACCAAAATATTTAGACAAGACTGGAGAAGTTTAATCATTGTAAATGCCCATCGAGTTAATGAGGGGAAATATCCTATTATTAGAGGAGAGAGAGAAAGAGATTTTTATTTTATAGAAGAAGAGGACCCTCAACTTGCTGCTCAGAAAATAATCAACCTTTGCACTGTTCGTCTTCCCTCAAAATATAAAATAGACCCGGTAGATGATATTCAGGTTCTCTCCCCTATGTATAAAGGAGAGGTGGGTGCAGATAATTTAAATTATAGTCTAAGAGAGGCATTAAATTCTAAGGGAAAGGAAATTAAATACGGGAATTATTCTTTTAGAATAAATGATAAGGTTATGCAAATTAAGAATAATTATGATAAAGAGGTCTTTAATGGTGACATAGGGAGGATTAACCATATCAATGTTGAGGATCATATTTTAGAAGTAAATTTTTATAGGAGAAAGGTTGGTTATGACTTTTCCGAATTAAATGAGTTGGTGTTAGCATATGCCATTACTGTTCATAAAAGTCAGGGTAGTGAATATCGGATAGTAATTATCCCGGTAATGACTCAGCACTATTTGCTCCTGCAAAGGAATTTATTATATACTGGGATTACTCGAGCGAAAGAAATGGTAATATTAATCGGGACTAAAAGAGCCTTATGGATTGCCATTAAAAATAATAAAACATTTCATCGAAACACTTCATTAAAGGAAAGATTGAGAGAAATAGGTGAAGAAGAATAAAAACTCAGGTAAGGAGAGACAAAGATTATGGTAAATGAAGATATTATGAAATCATTAGCTATTAGGACTGAATCAAAGATTATTCTTTTGGTTGCAGATGGGATTGGTGATATCCCCTCGAAGAATAACAAGACGGTGTTAGAAACAGCTTTAATTCCCAATTTAGACAAATTAGCTTCTCAAGCAGTCTGTGGTTTGACTGATCCTATATCCTGCGGGATTACTCCCGGGAGCGGACCAGCTCACCTCTCTCTATTTGGATATGACCCACTTAAATATCAAATTGGAAGAGGGGTTTTAGAGGCCTTGGGAGTGGGAATGGAACTTACACCTTTCGATTTAGCCTGTAGAGGTAATTTTGCTACCTTAAGTGAGGAAGGGATAATCACAGACCGTCGGGCAGGTAGAATTGCTACTACCTTAAATGAAAAAATCTGTAAAATTATGCAAGATAAAATTAAGCGAATAGGGGAAGTTGAGGTAATAATTACCCCGGGTAAAGAACATCGATTTGTGGTGGTATTTCGAGGAAAACATTTAGAAGAAGGTCTTTCTGATGCTGATCCTCAGGTAGTAGGGAGGGAAATAAAGTATGCTCAACCTTTACAACCCGGGGCAAAAAAGACTGCCGAGATTATAAACGAATTTATCAGGAAAGCTACTGAGGTATTAAAAGAACATTATCCTGCCAATACAGTTTTGTTGAGGGGATTTGCCAAACACCCCGGTTTACCCACTATGAATGAATTGTTTAAATTGACTCCAGCTGCCATAGCTACTTATCCTATGTATAATGGATTAGCTAAATTGGTGGGCATGGAAATCTTAAAGACGGGGGAATCGATAAAAGAAGAGTTTGAAACGTTGAAAGAAAATTTTGAAAAATATGATTTCTTTTATCTTCATATAAAAAAGACTGATAGTTACGGAGAGGATGGAAAGTTTGAAGAAAAGGTTAAGATAATTGAAGAAGTAGATAAATTTATTCCTGAGGTACTTAACTTAAAACCGGATGTTCTGGTGGTTACCGGAGATCATTCTACTCCTGCCATATTAAAGGGGCATAGCTGGCACCCCAATCCCTTTATCTTATTTTCTCCGTATGTTAGGGTTGATGAAGTTGATAAGTTTAGTGAAAAAGCTTGTGCCCAAGGGGGATTGGGAAGATTTCTAGCAGTAGATGTCCTTCCTTTAATGATGGCCAATGCCTTAAAATTAAAGAAATTTGGAGCATAATTTAGGAGAACACTAAAAAACAAAAGGTAAATGTTTGATTTATAGAATCTATAAAATAAAATTAACAAGAAGGAAAAAAATAAAGATTTAATATTTTTATAAAATTTATAAAAAATTAAAAAGAAAGGATGAAATAATTATATGAAAAAGAAATTAATGATGATTCCCGGACCTACTCCGGTTGATCAGTCTATCTTAGATGCCTTAAGTAAAGAGACTGTTTCTCATTTAGATCCTGAGTTGGTAAAGATTCTAAAAGAAACTCTTGAGGATTTAAAAGCTGTGGTTATGACAGAAAATGGTCAACCTTTTATCATTCCTGGTACAGGCACTTTGGCAATGGAGACAGCTCTGGTTAATTCCTTAAAAGAAGGTGATCGTTTATTGGTAGTTTCTCACGGATTTTTCGGGGATAGATTTGTGGAAATTGCCCAGAGTTATGGTTTTGAGGTAGAAGTTTTAGCTTCCGAGTGGGGTAAGATTGTCGAAGTTGAAAAAATAGCTCAGAAACTAAAAGAGAAAATATTTTCTGCTATAACTTTAACTCATGTAGATACTTCTACCGGAGTTTGTGCTCCTTTAAAAGAAGTAGGAGAGGTTGTAAAAGGATTTCCTGAAACTTTATTTATTGTAGACGGAGTTTGTGCTACAGGAGGGATTGAAGAGCGTATGGATGATTGGGGGATTGATATCCTCTTTACGGGTAACCAGAAAGCAATTGGTGCTCCTCCCGGATTGGCAAATTTAGTATTTAGTGAAAAGGCTTTAGAAAGAAGGAATAGTTTAGGGAAAATTTCTGCCTTCTATATGGATGTTAATCGATGGTTGCCCATTATGCGTGAACCAGCCGGCGGATATTTTTCTACTCATGCCATAAATATGATCTATGCCCTTCATCAAAGTCTGAAAATAATATTAAATGAAGGTTTAGAGGAAAGATTTAGAAGACATAAAAGATTTGCCTTAGCTTTTCAAAGGGGATTGGAGGAATTAGGGTTTAATTTGCTTCCTTCCCAGGAAATTCGAGCAAATACTCTATCAACAGTATTATATCCTCCTGACATTGAAGATTTATCCTTCAGGGAAAAATTATATGAAGATGGAGTCTTAGTATCTGCGGGTAAAGGAGTATTAGCAGGCAAAATTTTTCGTTTAGGACATATGGGCAATATAACTGAAAACGAGGTGGTAGCAACCTTGAGCATTATTGAAAAAACTTTATTTGAAATTAATTATAATTTCAAATTGGGAGCAGGCATTGGAGCTGCCGAGAATATCTTATTTGCCAACTAATAGAGCATTTAGAAATAGGTGATTGTTTGAGAAGAAAAATATTTTTTGGGATATGGTTAATCATTTATTCAATTATGATTTTTATTTTTTCTTCTCGACCAGAGGTTGGGGTAGAACAATATTTTTATGGACAGGATAAAGTAATGCATTTTGTTATTTACGGTATTCATACTTTCCTTTGCCTGTTAACTTTAAGTGGTAGAATATCGTTATTAAAATTCATTCAATATTTCTGGGCCTTAATTTTCTCTGTTTCTTATGGTATATTCAATGAGATTTACCAATATTTTATCCCGGAAAGAGAATATTCTTTTGGAGATATTGTAGCCAACAGTCTGGGTGTAATTACTTTTCTTATTCTGATATATGTTTTTAATGTAACATTTTGTGCCAGGCACAAAATGTTACATTAGGAGAGGATTATGAGGAAGAATATATTTGTCCCTTCAAAAGGAGAATATGTTAGAGGCAAAAGACCGGTAGTAGACTGTATCTTATGTTCAATTGTGAAGAATAATTCTAAAGTAGTTAATTTAGAAGTATTTAGGAGTAAAAGTTTTATTATAGCCGTTAATTTGTATCCTTATAATCCTGGCCACCTGATGATATTTACTCATCGACATATAGAAGAAATTGAAAAATTATCACTTTCAGAAGTTAAAGAATTACACAAATTAACTATTATATCTTTAAAAGTTCTGAAGAATCTCTATAACCCTCACGGATTTAATATTGGATACAATTTGGGCAAAGGAAGTGGGGCTAGTATTAAACATTTACATCTTCATATTGTGCCTCGCTATGAAAATGAATTAAGTTTTATAGATGTATTGAGTGGCTCAAAGATAATTGTGGAAGAACCTAAAGATACTTTGAAAAGACTTAAAAGCGAATACAAAAAATATGCCGAGGAATTATTAGATCAGTCAAATAAATAATTTATTCTAATCTAACTAGTTAGTCAAAAAATATTTTCTGAGGTAGTGAAGAAGTATTAATTTATGAAAAATATTTTAATTTGTGGTCCTCCTGGAGTGGGGAAGACTACTTTGATAAAGAAAATATTGGAAAATTTAAATTTAAAAGCAGGAGGATTTCATACAGAAGAAATAAAAGAAAATGGCAATCGGGTTGGTTTTAAAATTATTTCTCTTGATAATCAGGAAGGAGTTCTGGCTCATATCAGTATAAAAGGAGCGAAAAGAGTGGGGAGATATGGGGTAAATACTTATGATTTAGAGAATATAGGAGTAAAATCCCTTAGCCGAGCCCTTAAAAATGATGATTTGATTATAATTGATGAAATTGGAAAGATGGAAATCTTTTCAGATAAATTTAAAGAGAAAGTCTTAGATTGTCTAAACTCAGAAAAGTTTATTCTTGCTACTATAGGTATAGGAGGGGATAAATTTATTTCCCAGATAAAAGAGAGAGACGATGTTATAATATTTAATATGAACAGAAAGAATAGGGATGAGCTAATGGATAAAGTATTACATTTGATTTTAAAAGAAAATTTAAGATAAAAAAATTTATTTATAAAATTAAAAAAGGAGGAAACAAGAAATTGAATTTATTAAAAAAATTATGTGAGACACCAGGAATTTCTGGTTATGAGGAGAGGATTCAGAAAATTATTAAGGAAGAATTAGAAAAAGTAACTGATGAGGTTAAGGTAGATAAATTAGGAAATATTATTGGGATAAAAAGAGCTAAAAAAGTTTCAGGTGAGTCTCCTCCTAAAAAAGTAATGATTGCAGCACATATGGACGAGATCGGTTTTATGATTAGTTTTGTTGATAAAGACGGCTTTTTAAGATTTGCTCCAGTGGGGGGATTTGACCCCAAAACTTTAATTGCCCAAAGGGTAATAGTTCATGGGGAAAAAGATATTGGAGGAGTAATTGGTTCAAAACCAATTCATATTATGGAAGAAGAAGAAAAGAAAAAACCACCAAAGATTAAAGATCTTTTTATAGATGTAGGTCTGAAAAAAGATGAAGTTTCAAAGATAATAAAAGCAGGGGATTTTGTCACCTTAGATAGGAATTTTAAAGAACTCAATGATAAGATAATAACTGCTAAAGCCTTTGATGATAGAGTGGGAGTATATGTAATGATTGAAGCGTTGAAGCGGATTAAAGATTGTTGTGTTGATATATATGCTGTCGCCACCGTTCAGGAAGAAGTAGGACTTAGAGGGGCAATTGTTTCTTCATTTTCTGTCGAGCCTGATATAGGTATTGCCCTTGACGTTACCATAGCTTCAGATCTTCCCGGTACCAAAGAAGAGGAAATGGTGACTACTTTAGGAGGGGGGACAGCCATTGCTTTAATGGATTCTTATACTATTTCTAATAAAAAGATAGTTGATTTTTTAAGAAAGATAGCCGAAGAGAACAAAATTAAATATCAGACTGACATATTACTGGGAGGAGGAACTGATGCGGGGGCAATACAAAGGAGTAAATCGGGAGTGCCTGCTTGTACCATTTCTATTCCTACAAGGTATATTCATTCAGTAGTAGAGATGTGTCATAAAGAAGATGTTGAGAATTCTATCAGATTAATGAGCAAATTTTTAGAAAATGCCCATAAGGGAGAGTTTTGATTAGTATATAGTATTCAGGATATAGTATATAGTTAATATCAATTAGCCAATTTACCTATTTGCCAATTGTACAATTAATTAATTGGTGCATTGGTAAATTGGGTAATTGGAGAATTAATTAGTAAATATAAAAATTATTTAAGAATAGATGAGTAAAAATGGAGAAAAGTGATGTTTTATTAAAGATTTATAAGAGTTTATATAATTTTTTTGGTCCCTTGAATTGGTGGCCCGGAGATACTCCTTTTGAGATAATGGTGGGTGCAATTCTTACTCAAAATACTTCCTGGAGTAATGTGGAAAAAGCAATAAATAATTTAAAAAAAGGAAATTTGTTAGACCCTCAGAAACTTTATCGTATAAACCAGGAAGAATTGGCCCAATTGATAAGGCCTTCGGGTTATTATAATATTAAAGCGCAAAGATTAAAGAATTTTGTAACTTTCTTTATAGAAGGGTTTGATGGTTCTTTGAAAAATATGTTTTCAAGTGATGGTGAGGAGTTAAGAAAAAAATTATTAAAAGTTAAGGGAATTGGGCCTGAAACGGCAGATAGTATATTATTATATGCCGGGGGAAAACCATTTTTTATAGTTGATGCTTATACAAAAAGAATATTTTCTCGCCATAAGTTAATTTCGGGAGATGCTTCCTATCGTCAAATTCAAGAATTTTTCAGTCGAAATTTAGACAGTGATGTAGAACTGTTTAATGAGTTTCATGCTCAAATTGTAATGTTGGGGAAGACAATATGCACCAGCAAAAACCCTGATTGTTCTAAATGTCCAATCTCTTATCTGGATTGTTATAGTTAATAAATCAATTTTTAAGCAAAGGAGATAAAAGATTATGTTGGAAGTTGTAGAAACTGAAAAAAAATTGCTTGATGATTATGCAGATATTATTGGAAAGGAAGAAGTTGAAGGTATTAAAAAATTAGCCTCACCCTTAAAGGGGAAAAGGGTAGTCCATATAAATGCTACCTCTTTTGGCGGGGGAGTAGCGGAAATGTTGTCAACTTTAGTTCCCTTAATGAAAGATGTAGGTATAGAAGCTGAATGGCAGGTAATTAAGGGTTCAGATGATTTTTTTAATGTAACCAAGTCTATCCATAATGGATTGCAGGGAATGGATGTTCCTTTTTCCGAGGAAATGAAAAAAATATTTTTAGACAATAATCGACTCAACGAGAAATTGTTTGAAGGTGAATTTGACTATGTAGTAATTCACGATCCTCAACCAGTAGCAATATTGAATTATCGTAAGAAAAAAATTGGGAAATGGATTTGGCGATTTCATATTGACCCCACAAATGCTCATGAAAAAGTATGGCAATTTATTAGACCATTTATAGAAAAATATGATACTGCTATCTTTACCTTAAAGAAATATGTGAAAGATGATCTTAAATTAAAAAATATTGCTATAATTCCTCCCGCTATTGATCCTTTAAGTCCTAAGAATATGGAATTAGGTCAGGAAGAGATTAAAAATATTGTAAGAAGATATAAAGTAGATCCAAATAGACCAATCATAACTCAAGTTTCTAGATTCGATCCATGGAAAGATCCCATGGGAGTTATAGATATGTATAGGATAGTCAAAAGAGAAATTAAAGATGTGCAATTGGTCCTTATTGCCTCTATGGCCCATGATGATCCGGAGGGCTGGGAATATTATGAAAAGACTGCCCGACATGCTGGTGAAGATTATGATATACATCTTTTATCTAATTTAAATGGGGTAGGGAACCTGGAAGTTAATGCCTTTCAACGAGCTTCTGATGTAATTATCCAGAAATCTTTAAGAGAAGGATTTGGGTTGGTGATTACAGAAGCATTATGGAAAGGAAAGCCTGTTGTAGCGGGAGATGTAGGAGGAATTCCTTTACAGGTGGATAATCGACGTACTGGATATTTGGTTGGTGATATTTCTGAATGTGCTGAAAGAGTTATACATCTTTTAAAAGATTCAGAAATTGCAAAGAAAATGGGCATTTCAGGAAAAGAATATGTTAGGAAGAATTTTTTAATTACTCGTCTATTAAAGGATTATTTAAGTTTATTCAATAGTTTAAAATAAAAAATAAATTGCTTAAAAGAGCAATTGTTTATCCTGTATATTAAAATTAATATCCCCGAATTTACTCCTCTTTTTTCAATTTGAAAAAATTGAAAAGAATTATTAAAAAAAGAAGGATTTTTTACAAGCGATGTAGAATAATAAAAAAAGATACTTGCTTCAGTGAAGAAAGTATCTTATATGAAATTTAATAAATTAAATGGAGTATAAAAGGTAGTAAAATATTTAAATTATGGATAATATTCGTCGCGGCAATAAACAATTAATTAAAGAATTAAATAGAGCCTTAGTGGTGAATACAATTTTGAATTTTGGACCAATTTCCAGGACCAAGATTTCAGATATTACCGACCTGGGGTTGTCCACTGTTTCTAATATTGTGGCAGATTTAATTAAAAAAGACCTTATATATGAAACAGGAGAAGAAGAGTCTAGTGGAGGAAGAAGGCCTATCTTACTTGAATTTAACTGCAATGAGAGGTTTGTATTGGGAATAAAGATTGGATTAGATGGCATTGTTATTGGTTTGATTAACATGAAATCACAGATTTTAGATAAGATTTTTACTTTCAGTCCGGTTAATCAAAGTGAAGCTACAATATTTGAGATTTTGATTAAGGCAATTGAAGATTTAATTAGTAAAAATAAGATTAATACAGATAAGATAATTGGTTGCGGAATTGGTGTTTCTGGTTTTGTTCATCAGAAAGAAGGTGTTTTAGCATCTTCTAAAATATTAGGTTGGAGAAAAGTAAGATTCAAAGAATTCCTCGAACAGAAATTTAATTTTCCTGTTTTCGTGGATAAAGATGTAAATACTCTAACTTTAGCAGAGAAACGTCTTGGAGTAGGAAAAAAAATAAAAAATTTTGTTTGTATTACTATTGGTAAAGGAATTGGAGCAGGGATAGTAATTAATGGAGATATATACCATGGAAGTTATGGCGGAGCAGGGGATTTTGGTCATATAGTTATAGATAATAATGGTCCACTGTGTTATTGCGGAAAACGAGGTTGTTTAGAGGCTTTTTCATCAGATCAATTTATTATTAATAAAACAAAGGAAGCTGTACAAAGTGATGAAACTACTCTATTGAAGGCTTTTTTAAAAGAAGAAGATGGATTGGATTCTATCTCAGTGGATATGACTCTAAAAGCTGCTCGAAAAGGGGATGTAATTGCGAAAAATATTTTCCAGGAAGTAGGAAGAAATTTAGGAATCGGGGTAGTAAACCTTATTTCCCTCTTTGACCCTGAAATAATTGCAGTAGGTGGGGAAGGAGCAAAGGCTGGCGAACTAATCTTTCATCCCATGCGAGAGTTGGTCATAAATAATTTTCCCCAGAAGAAAGAAATTAAGATTGTTCCTCTTCAACTTGGTGAAGATGGATGGCTTATTGGAGCAGCGGAATTAGTATTAAGTGAGGTTTTTAAAAATCCTATTTTTAAATCTCAAGGAAAAGTGGCTGTTAAATCTGTTATACGTTGGTAATTTAAAATTCGTATCTCGTATCTAGTATCTCGTATCTCGTGAAGAAGATAGAATTCAGGAGCAAGGAGCCAGAAGTTAGAAATAGTTCTGTCATTGCGATTGCCACGCTCCAATGAATCAGAGCTCGCAATGACAGAGTATATAATAAATTACTAACTGATGACTTAGCATCTGAAAACTGACAACTGTTAACTGAAAACATGTATTTAAAACTAAATACTAACGACTATCCACTATCGACTATATTAACCAGCTAACTAAGTAACTAACTAACCAAAGGAAAAAGGAGGTGCTATGTGTTAGAAATTAGAAATAAGAAATTGAGAAGAATGTATTTTTAAAAATTAAGGAGGAATAAAAATGTTTAAGAAAATTACTTTTATGTTATTAATAGTGTTATTAATTGGAATGCTCACATCAAGTGTATTTGCAGCATCTAATACTTTGACTGTTCTTGGTATTTGGACTGGTAAAGAAGCTGAATCTTTTAACAAAATGGTAGCCCCATTTGAAGCTGAGACTGGCATCAAAATTGAATTCACTGGAACGCGAGACCTTCCCGCAGTGTTAACTACTCGAGTAGAAGCCGGTAACCCACCTGATGTGTCAGCTCTACCGAACCCAGGACAGATGATTGAATTTGTCAAAGCTGGAAAATTAGTAGATTTAAGCACTTTTATGGATATGGATGTACTGCGGGGTGATTATTCACCTACTTGGTTAGATTTGGGGACTTATAAAGGAAAATTCTGTGGGGTATTTATTTCTGCTGACCTTAAAAGCTTAGTCTGGTATAGTCCTAAAGCATTTGCTGCTGCTGGTTATACGGTGCCAACTACCTGGGATGAGATGGTTGCTCTTTCAGATAAGATGGTAGCTGATGGTAAGACTCCTTGGGCTCTTGGATTAGAATGTGGTGCTGCAAGCGGATGGGCTGGAACAGACTGGATTGAAGATATTATGCTCCGTACCGTAGAGCCAGAGGTTTATGATTTGTGGGTTGCCCATGGAATATCCTGGCTAGATGATCGGGTACAAAGAGCTTTTGAATTATTTGGACAAATTGCTCTTAATGAAAAATATGTCTATGGTGGCACCAATGCAGTGCTTACTATTAATTTTGGTGACTCACCAGATGCTTTATTTACTACTCCACCAAATGCTTATATGCACAGACAGGCAACCTTTATCAAAAGCTTTATACTTGACCATTTCCCCAATTTAGTCCCTGGTGAAGATTTTGATTTCTTCCCCTTCCCGCCCATTGATTCGCAGTATGGGACACCAGCTTTAGGAGCTGCTGATTTGTTTGCTATGTTTAATGATACTCCAGAAGCACGGGCTTTTATGGAATATATTGTTTCTCCAGAGGCACAAGAAATATGGGTTGCTGAAACAGGGAAACTTTCTGCTAATAAACGAGTAAATCCTGCTGCCTATCCTGATGACTTAACCCGTAAAGGTGCCAAAATCTTAAGTGAAGCTTCAACTTTTCGCTTTGATGGTTCTGATCTAATGCCTGCT
>Ga0209978_10001077_pt1 | contig 11149 bp, 10 predicted proteins | sample BentaG_FD_182805 | JGI IMG/M metagenome (GOLD analysis project Ga0209978, IMG submission 182805) | Deep subsurface microbial communities from South Atlantic Ocean to uncover new lineages of life (NeLLi) - Benguela_00093 metaG (SPAdes)... | ecosystem: Environmental > Aquatic > Marine > Oceanic >...
ATTTCAAGTGTCATTTTTCCTTTCAGAAAAAACACGATAAACATGTTAAAATTAATATTATACATTTTCTCGATCTTTCTCTAAAGATCTAAAATTTATAACTCTCTTAAGATATATATCTTTTTATTAAACTTCTTATTTTAATGAATGATAATAGAGAATTCAATAATTCTAATAACTTTTTAAATGTTTTTCCTGGTTCAGTTTGGGATAATTGTTATGGTGTTGTCTATCTCCTTACGGATACTAATATTGATGGTGCTTTACCAAATAAAATGTACTATATTGGTGTTACAATTAGAAAATTACGAAGAAGATTTTTAGAACATCTTAGGTCTACAAAGAATGGATATCTAGAAAAAGCTTTCAATCGATATCATAAAAAATTTAAAGTTGATACTACAAATGAAAGTTTTTCTTCGACTGATGGCAATGAATTTACAATTGAGGTTATTGATAACGCAAAGGATTTTATTGAACTAGGCGAAAAAGAGATAAACTTCATAAACAAGTATAAAACATTTATTTACGATCATTTTACATTAATAAATAATGAATTCATTCCATTATATGGGTATAATTTAACTCGTGGAGGTTACGGCAGACCTGCACTGTATGGATTCTTAAGTCCTAGATACATTAATATTCCTAAAGATGATTTTAAAAAATTAATTACTTTAGGATACCGTACACAAGAAATAGCCCGTGAATTTAATATTGCTTTATCTACCATACATGCCAAAATAATAGAATTTTGGGGAGATCATGGGATTATTAATATCAATTCTGCAAGAAAAGCATTTGGTGGATGGGACGCATTTAAATCGAGGGGTAATATTGATGTTAATTTAGAAGAATTAATACAGCTAATCGAGGATGGTGCTTTTATGCATGAAATATGTGATAAATTGGATGTTTCTAGAATTGCAGTAGTACATAGATTAGAACAGTTGGGGGCTTCGGATCTAATACATGCACGATTTATTTTTGGAGGTATGGAAATTTATAAAAAACGGTTAGAAGAGGTTTATGAGCAAACTTTAATTAAATATGGTAAGGAATTGAATTATCAATATGTTCAAATTCCTGAAAATGAGTTAAAAAATTTAATAGAAAAAGGCCTTGATGAATTTAAAATTGCAGAGTTATATAATACAAGCAATGTTACTGTTAGAGCGAGAGTAAAGGAACACTGGGGTATTACTTTTTTTGAAGCTACTTTATTATTTAGGATTTTTAAAATGATAGATGAATCTTACTTAGAGACTTTAGTACGGGATAGACTTTCAGTAAAGGATATTGAACGACTTTTCTATATAAAATTAATTTTTGAAGGACATACTCCAACATCTATTTCTAAATATTTTGGTTTCATAAGAACAGCAATTTCAAATAGAATTAAAAAATCGTTAGGTATGACTTTTAATGATGCTCAAGATGTTTATTTTTATAAACCAAGAATAATAGAAGCGATTAAGAATGGCGAGAGGAACGCAGTGGATATTGCTAATTTGTTAGATGTAGGAAGTAATACTGTCGTTTCGCACATGAAGAAGATTTGGCGCTCAGAATTTATAAACATATACGATTCAGATTATCCTAAGAACTCCCCCCGACATTTTAATAATTTATTTCAGTATATAGTTCGATTTTATAATGAAAAAAAATAAAAAAACGCTTTATACTTCACCTAAACCTTCGTAAAAAGGGTCGATATACAAGTTCCACAATTGATACAATTCATATCTAGCAAATATTTTTATCATCTGATTTTATATCTTATCATATGAAAGAATTGAGTATTAAGAAAGTAATTATTCATAGATCAGGGATTTCTTATTTTATTTTAAAGGGTTTGATGATAGGAACAGGATCTTTTGAACTAGAGTTTAAGATTGACGAAATGGACGACGTGTTAAAATCCCTCTTCGTCTTGGATACCAGCGAAAAAGGTTATATAAGCTCGATATCCTACGATGCAGCTTTAGATACTTCTCAATTGCTAAAATCTATTATGTTGGACATTCCTGATAAAAACTCTTTTTCTTCGTTAATAACTCAAATTAAAGGGGCAAAAATTAATCTAGCGATAACTGGAAAAGAATCCATATCGGGAACCATAATGGGAATAGAAGAAGTTGAAAAAATGAGCAAAGATGAAAAAATTATTGAAAAATTATTGATAATACTCAAGGATGATGATGTTATCTCCAAGATCAATTTTACTGATATTAAATCTTTGGATATTATCAATGAAGATATAAAGAAAGACCTCAAATTTTTTCTCGATACTGTAATATCTGGTAAAAAACAGGATGCAAAAAAAATTGTTATCAACTGTGAATCTGGCGGGAAGGATGAGGTCGAGAGAATCATTTTTGTCTACTTTATTCGAGAAAGTCCAATTTGGAAAACTTCATATCGTTTAATAATGAGCAAGGAGCAAGCACTGGAAGAAAAATGTCTACTCTCTGGTTGGAGTCTTATTGAAAATACAACTAATCAAGATTGGGAGGATGTTGAGTTATCCTTAGTTGCGGGAATGCCCGTTTCTTTTAAATACGAATTTTATCGCCCCATATTTATCCAGCGTCCCATAATCCGCCCCCCAAAGGTGTTAAGTGCAAAACCTACTGAAATCGAAGAGGGGATTGAAATGGAAAAATATGAGGACTACGCTATGGCGGAAATGGCTGCGAAACCAAGTGCAATGAGAAAAATGGCTAAAGCAGGTGGAAGAGGAATGCCTCCCCCTGCACCTAGAGGAGGCGCTTTAGGCTATGGTGGTATGCAAAGCATTATGACCGACGATGCTTTACTTGATAAAGTAAAATCCCAAACAAAAATTCAAACAAAAGACTTAGGAGAATTGTTTGAGTATAATATATCAAACCTAGTTTCGATAAAGAGAAAACAGTCGGCTTTAGTTCCTATTTTAACAGAATCTATAAAAGCAAGACGAGTTTTACTGTACAACAAAAATGAACACGATCGAAATCCAAATGCTTGTCTTGAAATCACAAATAATACAAACCTTACCCTTGAAAGAGGCCCAGTCACTATAATCTATGATGATAATCTAGCAGGAGAAGCAATCGTCCCTTTTCTAAATAAAGAAGATACTCGACTATTGAATTATGCCGTTGAACAAGCCGTATTAATAACCAACGAATCTAAATCTGAAAGTTTAAGCGTTCACAAAATTACTATTGGGAGTGGATATTCCTACGAATATTATTACACAAACCAAATAACGACCTATAAGGTAAATAATAAAACTAACAGTGAGAAGATACTTTACTTAGACCATCCTAAAACAGATGGGTATAAATTTATCGAAAAACCTATCGATCCTGAGGAAACTCTAAACTATTGGCGCTTCAAAATTACATTAAAACCTAAGGACGCAATCACCTTTAAGTTAAAAGAACAACGCGAAGATTATTCGAGCTATTTTATAAGGAATTGGTCTAAAAGTGACATTTTAAAGAGAGTAGGGTTTTATGTAAAGCAGAAATTTATTAACGAAAAGCTTGAAGCTCAATTAAAAGAAATTGCTGATCAGATACAGATGCTAAACGATAAAAAGAATAAAAAAGAAAAATTGTACGAGGAACGAGATACTATGTCAGAAGAACAATCAAGACTGAGAGAAAATATTTCTGTACTTGGAGATGATAACCAATCTATGACTTTAAAAGAACGATATGTTAAAAAATTAAACGACCAAGAGAGTAGATTCGAAAAAATATCTGCAGAGATGATAAAACTCGACAAAGAAATTGATTCTTCAAATAAAACCATTGAAAATAAATTGAATAAATTAAAAGCTAAATAAAAAGCTTTAAAACTTCAACTTTTCTTTTTTATTACATTAATCATAGATTCTTATGATAAAAAAAAATAAATTATATCAAAAATAATATCTTACATTGTTATTTTAAAAGGTGTGAAATATGAGTATTGACGATCTCCAAGAACAAGTTGAAAAATTAAAAGAAGAAATGGACCAACTCGAAGAAGTTTGTGATACCCTCCCGGAATGCGCTGAGGACGACGCGTGTGAAACGTGCAAAACGTACAAAAAAATTGACGGTCTTAATGACAAAATTGAAGTATTAGAAGAAAAAATCGAAGCCCTTATGGGAGACGATGAAGAAGACGATTAATTTTAAAGATAATATTTTTTTATTTTATTTCTCCTTATTTTAGATTTTTTAATTCCTCTATAGCTAATTCAATTCCTTTTTCGAAGATTATTTTGGGAGAAAATTTAAGTATTTTTTTTGCCTTTTCAGGATTCGCGTAAAATTTATTAACATCGTATGCCCTATTTTTCGCGTATTTAACTCTACTCGAGCTTTTCGTTTTTTCAACTACTATTTCGGCTAATTCTTTTAACGATATTGGGACTCCTGTAGAAAGGTTAAAATCATTAAATAAATGTGAAGAATCCTTAATTTCTTGAATACAACCCCAAATCCCTTGAATTGTGTCTGTAATATACGTAAAATCAAATACTTCCTCTCCCGAACCGTTAATTATCAAATCTTTTCTATTAAATGCTTGCAATATAAATTTAGGAATAACTCGATCCAAATGGTCATTAATTCCGGTATATACGTTTGAAAATCTTAGCACTCTTGTTTTTAATCCATAATTTTCTGCATAGACTCTGCAAAGTTCTTCACCAGATAATTTAGAGACACCATAAACGTTAATCACTTTACGAGTTGAAGTTTCAACTACTGGTAATTTAGTGGATTCACCGTAAACTTCTCTCGAAGACCCAAAAATCACCCAAGGATGTCCATTTTCAGAAAATAACTCTCTTGCTGATTCAAGCACGTTGATAATTCCTCCTATATTAGTATTGATACACTCTAAAGGATTTTCGTGAGCAAGTTTTACCCTACTTACTGCTGCTAGATGAACAACACCATCCATACCTTTAATTTTTACCTGCAAAGCTGAAAAATCTCTAACATCATCCAATGGATTCTCTTTTATATCATAAGTAACGATTTCTATTTCCTTTTCTCCTAATAATCGTTTTAAGGCAGAGCCAATGAAACCTGAGCTTCCAGTTATTAAAATTTTCATATTATTATTAATTAGATCGGATATTAATTAAGACTTAACATATCTGTTTATTTTATTGAATTAATATGGATGGTTATTTGAAAAAAGGATAAAATTTTGGAATAATCATTGACATTAAATGTCTAAGTATTTTTTTTTAAAAATAAAAAAAGTAAGAGATATTTAAAAGACGGATGTTTAAATACCCGTCATTTTGTAAAGTTGTCTCATGGCCATTGAAAGGACATACGTCTGAATTTGTCTCGAGCCTCCAATAATTTCTGCGATTCTTGAGATCCCGAGCAAGTCTTGCATAAGGGTATTATCACAAACTCCAGCTCCGCCCATTAAGTTTGCTGATTCATAGCAAATCTCTGCAGAGAGTTTAGCAGAATGATACTTGAACTGACTTGCTGAAGCAACCAATGCTTGAGAGATATTCTTTGGAAGCGTTCCCCCGAATTTTTCTTTTTTGCTATCGTAACTTTTAGTGAACATTAACAATCCTAATGTAACATTCATTAATCTGGCCCACAGGTCAGTTAAAAGAAAGCCTACTCCTTGAAATTTAAGGATTTCCTGGTTGAATTGTTTTCTATTATTAGCATATATCGATGCATGAGTAAGAGCGCTCCAACACTGGGAAATACAATCAATTGCGATTCCAATTCTTTCAGGGACAAGTCCTTCGAAAAGATGTTCACGTCCCTTACCGACGCCTCCTAAAACATAGTCTTTTGGAACCCGTAAATTAGTAAAGGTTTCTTTTCCTAAATAGACTTTTGGTACGGTTGGAATATTTACGCGATCACATTTCCAACCTTCCCAAGAAGTATCTATTAGGAATTGTGCCATTGTGTTCCCGTTGTTCTGTTCTGCTGTGGCATAGGCGACAACATAATCAGATTTAGGGGCATTAGTATTATATATCTTTTCTCCATTTAGAAGGAAGCTACCGTCGTTCTGTTCTTCACACGTAGTCAACATGTGTACAGCATCAGATCCTCTTTCCGGTTCGGTGATTAATATAGCTCCTGGAGTTTGGCCTGTCACAAACTTTTTCAGAACCTCTAACCTTATAGGGATATTATCATGATGTTCAAAAAGAGGGTTAATTGCTAAGATAGTGGCTCCCCCTGCCATAGAAAATTGTGGGTTGAAGAAAACCATAGCAAACGATCGCATGAATTCCATTGTAGTTCCATGTTCAACATAGTTAACGTCAATCATATCAAAATTATGAGATCTAGTTATGTATCCTTCTGCTCCAAATTCCGGAATCCATTCGTAAACATCTTCTTCAGGGCCGTGCGTAATATTATTCTTTTTTTCGAAACGCATGCAAAACTTTTGAACCTTCTTTAAGAAGTTAAATTCTGGGGGGTCCAATACCGTCATTAAATTAGTATTTAAAAATTGGTACCTATTTTTTAAACTTAACTTCGACAAAATCTCGTCGGTTATGGCTTGTGTTGTATATCTTTTCTTTTTATTTTCTTCCATTCTTTTTACTCCTTTTTTGTTAATCCATTTGAAATTAATTAGAGAAATAGTCTTACTTGGAGGAATATGATTTCTCTTTTTAATTTTGTTTATTGTATAAAATAAAAAAAAAAGTAAAAGTTAACGATTACTCTATATCCCTGTCATCTTATATATGGTTCTCAATGCCATGCTGAGAATGTATTGCTGGATTTGCCGGCTTCCTCCAACGATTTCTTGAATTCTGGAGATGTTTAGCAAGTCGTGCATAAGAGTGTTATCCGACAAACCAGCGCCTCCCATTAGATTTGCTGCTTCGTAGCAAATTTCTCTGGATAGAGCACATGTATGGTATTTGTATTGGCTTGCTCCCGCTACCATAGCTTGAGCGAGATTTTTTGGCAGTTCTCCGCCATAATGTTCAACTTTAGAGTCGTATTGTTCACAGAATCGTAATAGCCCTTGAGTCACATTAGATAACCTAGCCCACAAATCTGTTAACAAAAAGCCTACGCCTTGAAATTTTAAAATTACTTGATCAAATTGTTTTCTATTGTTAACATATATCGCTGCGTGAGCAATTGCGTTCCAGCATTGAGATGTTGCGTCGAGAGCAATACCTATTCTTTCAGGGACCAGACCTTCAAAGAGATGTTCTCTTCCTTTTCCTATACCTCCTAACACATAGTCTTTAGGGACTCTTAAATTCGTAAGATGCTCGTGACCAATCCATACCTTATTTACCCAAGGGATCATTACACGTTTGCAATCCCATCCATCCCAAGAGGTATCTATTAAGAATTGAGCCATTGTGTTCCCGTTGTTCTTTTCAGCAGTTGCGTACGCGACCACATATCTCGCTTTAGGGGCATTAGTGTTATAAATCTTTTCACCGTTTAAAAGAAAACTACCATCGTCCTGCTCGTAGCAGGTAGTCAACATATGCACCGCATCGGATCCACGTTCTGGTTCGGTGATCAAAATAGCCCCTGGAGTTTCACCAGTAACGAATTTCTTTAACACCTCTAATCTAATAGGTATATTCTCGTGATGATAATAAACAGGATTAATAGCTAGAATCGTTGCTCCCCCGGCCATGGAAAACATAGGGTCAAAAAAGCTTAACGCTAGGCATCTCATTAATTCTATTGTTAAACCACTAGCTGGAAAATCCAAATCAATTTCTTCGTAAGGATGAGCTCGCGAAATCAAACCTTCTTTTCCAAAATCGGGAATCCAATGGTAAAATTCTTCATCGGGAGCGTGAGTAATGTTATTCTTTTTTTCGAACCGTACACAAAACTTTTGAGCTTTTTTAAGAAAGTTCATTTCCCTCTGCTCGATAATCGTCATTAAATTAGTGTTCAAAAACGCGTATCTGTTCTTTAAGCTCAACTTCTCGAGAATCTCTTCATTAATAACTCTATTCATAAATTTAGTTTTTTCTTCTTCCATCCTTTCTATCTCCCACTTTTTATAATTTTGTACATTTTAATAGGAATATTTCTACTAGGAAAAAAGCTATCTAACTTTTTAATATTACTCGAAAATGACAATAGCCCTTTGATTTTTTTACAATATTAAATTTTTCAATCGATTCGAAAATTTCTTAGCAATAATCAATCCGGTTTCGAATGGGCAATTTTTCTTAAATTGAATAATTGAAATAAAATTTTCAATTCCTATCAAAGATAAGATACCGTATTCCTCGAGTGAGATTAATTCATGGATTCTTGAATTTCCAATTATAAATCTGCTTTCTAACAACCGTATTATATCGGATAAAACGTTGGGGCTAAGGTAAGAAACTATAAGTCTTCCAGTTTGAGTTAATAAAGCAGAAGAGATTACAAAGGAAGAAAAAGTATGGAGTTCTTTGAAGACTTCAATCAAATCCTTTTGAATCTCTTCTGAAACTAGTTCTTTACTTTCGATGATTTCATCGACATTTTTATCAAAATCTTGATATTTTGAGATTTCGCCGTCAAAATTCTCAGTTAATCGCGTAAGATCGAATTCAGATAAAAATTCGCTTTTAATCGCCCTTAATTGGTTTCTTAATTCAACGAGATTATCCGTTCTATCGCTGAATAACGCAAACATTAATTCGCTGGAGTCTGCTTTTTTTACTTCAAAGATAAATCTAAAAGGCCCTACTTCAATTTCTGATAATTCTTTTGTTTTTAATGTTTGCTTAACAAACGAAAAAATAGCACTTAGAAAGCTACTCGTAAGTTTAATATCAAAAATTTCTTCATAAGTTTTATGAAAAAGGAGTTCCCCAGTAGATTTCATTATGAAGATATTTTTTATCATAGAACTTCGAAAAAATAATAGTTTTTAACTCTCTAATAGAGATTTTATAATCTTTTAATAATAGTTTAGATTTAAAAACTCTTGTATAAATCGGTATTCTTACATAAAAGCAACAAACTAACGCCTTTTTTGTCAAGATTTAAAGAAAGATGAATATCTATCTAATTTCGTATTTTTTAAAGAAAAGAAAGAATTTAGAAGCCATCAAATTTAGCCCACTCGTCGTCGTCTTCAGCTTCCTCGTCGTCATCATATAAAACCTCAGATTTTTCTGCTTTTACACCTTCAGCTGCTTCTTCTTCGTATTCGTCATAATCATCATCAAAACTAATTGCCTTATCTAAATCGGCCGCTACTTCTTCATCGCTTAGCTTTATTTCTGGGATAGGTTCTTTTTCGAGTTTCTTCTTTTCGACAAGTTTAAGATAATCACCGTGAATTTTAATTGTTATAGGAGTTTCTTCTTGTAGCAGACGTACTACGACCTCCTCGCTGCTTGATGTATCATGTGGCATGCGCATAACAATTGCTCTTGATCCATCAAAAACTCCACTTATAATTTCAACGGTATCGCCAGATTCTAAATATTCTGTTACACTTCTTGGAAGCAAAACGTGTTTCAACTCAGTTAAATTAATATTTTGTACGATTCTTCCTTTTATGTGAGGTATACCTTGGACAGCTATCTGGACAGATCTCTTTTGAGGAGCTTCAAAGAATACATAACCGGGTAATAATGGGGATACGAGCATCGCTCTAATATCAGGAACCGAATCCAAGATTTTAAACCGATAAAAAATTTGTCGCAAAATGTTGCTTTCTTGGTTAATTGTAGTTCTTACTGCAAATAGAGTAGTAGCGGGCTCACTTCCATCACCCTCATCAATCTCGGTTACGACAGTGATATTATCTAATTCCTTATCTTTATTCTCATTATTTTCTGCTTGGTCCTCTTGATCAACCATATTTCTTCACCTTTTCCTTATTTGAATTATCCAAATTTAAGATGCTTAAATTACGATTTCTTAGAACAGAAGTCTAAAATATAAAGGAAATTCTAAATTAAAAAATTTTGCTTTTTAAAGATATTTAATATTAAAAACAGAATTCTACCTAATTTCAAATCTTATGTTATTAGAAAGGAATATTATTGATATCTAATATTTCTGGAATTCGTCTATTTCTTTCAAGCCAAGATATTTCTGCATTAGTATATCGCCAGGTAATCTCGCATTTTCCGGGTTTATCTGGAGTTACCGTTTCCCAATCCCAAGGTGAAACTATTACTAAATCACCTTTCCTTATCCAAACACGTTTTTTAATTTTACCACGAATTCTTCCTACTCTATGTTTTCCGTCTTCACAAAAAACACCCATTCGTTCGTTACCATATATATCTGTAATTCTACCAAACATTTCCCCAATCCTTTTAGTAGGAAATTTCACACGCGTAATAACAGGTGGTACATAGGGGCCTCTACTACTTTTTCCTCTCTTTACTTGTTTTCCCTTCTTTTTAGCCACAGTTTATCCCTTTTTTTTTAATTTTGTTTTCTTTGTTACTAGATTTTATCTTCAGGCATATATTCTCCTTTGATAAATACGATCTTTATAGCTTTGTCACTTTCGTTTCGAATGTTGTGCATTTCTTTTGGTTCAACCAAGAAGATACTTCCTTCTAATGCATTTATTTCTTTATCGTTAATAATCATAATGCCATTTCCTTCAACAAAATAGAAGGTTTCATCAATAAAGTTGTGTCCATGAGCTATCTCAGCCAATTTATCTCCTGGATTGAGCAGTATAACTCCCCAATCAATGCTTGGTCCCCGCATTAAGTACTTAACCCCAGAATCTCCGCCTCTATACTGAAAATCGTTTTCGTTGACGTGTTTAATTTGTTATCACCAAAGCTATAACTTATTTATTCAAATCAAATTATCTAAATTAAATTAAGTTAAAAATCTTATTAATTTTAATTCTAAATAGGTAGGTAATATGTTTTTAGATTTCAATTTTGCTAGCATACCACACATCATTTTTGGTGCTGGAAAACTAAGCGAAATTTACGACTTAATCCCAAAATTTGGAAATAATGTTCTATATGTAATCGGAGGATCGTCTCTTAAACGATCGGGAAAATGGGCTGAAATTGTAGAAGAAATGCAAAAGAAGACAATTAATTTCTCAGAAGTTTCGGTTAATGGAGAACCAACCCCAACTTTAGTTGATGAAGCAGTAAAAAAGTTCAGGTACCAAGAAATAGATA
>Ga0209978_10001078_pt1 | contig 11141 bp, 13 predicted proteins | sample BentaG_FD_182805 | JGI IMG/M metagenome (GOLD analysis project Ga0209978, IMG submission 182805) | Deep subsurface microbial communities from South Atlantic Ocean to uncover new lineages of life (NeLLi) - Benguela_00093 metaG (SPAdes)... | ecosystem: Environmental > Aquatic > Marine > Oceanic >...
ACCTAGCCGGCTCAGGGCCGACTTTATTCACCCTGGTAAAGGACAAGGCTCAGGCTGAGAAGCTGTATATTCACCTCCAACGGCAAGAAATGCGACCATATCTGGCGGAAACTCTAGCCGCTATAGACCAGATAGAGTGAAAAGCCTATAATTATATAAACTTAGCAGGAGGTATTAAATGGGCAATACACCGGAAAATCTGCAGGAAGCTTTTGCTGGAGAAAGCCAGGCTAACCGCCGCTACCTGTTCTTTGCTGAGAGGGCGGAGGAGGAGGGCCATCCCCAGGTAGCCAGGCTGTTTCGGGCAGTGGCTGAGGCGGAGACGGTTCATGCCCGTAACCACCTTGAGAATATGAGTGGCCTAAAGTCGACCAGAGATAATCTGGGAGAGGCTATTAGCGGGGAACTCTACGAGTTCACCAAGATGTATCCCGGCTTCATTGGGCAAGCCATAGCAGAGAATAAGAAGGATGCCCAGATTAGTTTTGCTTACGCAAACAAGGTGGAGAAAATCCATCACGGACTATACGAAGAAGCACTTAAAGCCCTTGAGACAGGTCAGGAGCTAACAGATGAGCCTTACTTTGTCTGCCAGGTCTGTGGCTATACTGCAGCCGGTGAAGCCCCTGATATGTGCCCGGTATGTGGCGCCCCCAGCGAGGACTTCAAGCGTGTGGAGTAGGGGAGGGGTTTAAAAGGGCGAGACCCCCTCTGGAAATTTTACTTCCCCTAATCTAACCACCCCTTAACCAAGTCCTCCTCATCCTGCCGGCTGGTTACCTTTCCATCCAGTCTGGCTTCATGCAATAGCTGGAGTATTTCTTTGAGGTGGGGGCCGGGGGCAATACCCATTTTTAGTAGGTCGTCGCCGATAAGGATTGGTTTGACATAACGTAATTTATCCAGAAATAACTGGAGGTGTCGGCGAGCGGTGGGAGAGTCGCTGGCTGATTCATTAGCTATAATGGCTGAGTCGGAATAGCCATGGAGGAGGGAGTAAATACGGCTTGGGGTAAGTTTGGGGTCAGCCAGTGACTCAAGTTTATCCTTGAGACTATTAGTATCGCGGAGCGTTTGGGCCTGTGATCTGGTTAATTTGAGGTGTGAAATCAACTGTTTATTTTCCTCATTGGTCAGGGGATAAGCCAGCAGGGCCAGATAGAGCCCAACCGGTGGTAAATCGGGTAAGCTAAGTTGTCGAGCCTGCCTGAATCTTCCCGCCAGCCAGCCATCCCCCTTTAATGATGGATGTACTTTGGCTAATACGCCCAGCTCTCCCGCCCGGCGCAGGATTTTCTCCGGGAATTCTTCCTTTAATATACATTCCAGCTCATACTGTATCCGGTTGCCACTAATGGTATCCAGCATGGGTATATTTCGCTTAAGTAATTTTAGTGTATTTTTTTCTAGCTGGAAGTCGAGCCGTTGCTCATAACGTAAGCCGCGCCAGATGCGGGTGGCGTCATCAGCAAAGCTGTTCTTATGCAGGATTCGGATAAGTCCATGCTTGAGGTCATCTCTACCGCCATGCAGGTCAATCAATTCGCCGTAGTGGGTGGGGGTGAGATAAATAGCCATAGCATTAATAGTGAAGTCGCGCCGAAAAAGGTCGCTATCAATAGAGCCGGGCTCCACGCTTGGCAGTGCACCGGGTTTGGCGTAGGTCTCTGAGCGGGCAGTAGCGAAATCGACGCTCCACTTACCCCACTGGAGTTTAGCGGTGCCGAAACGGGGATGAGTGGTAATTTTCCCCTGTTTAAGCTGAGCTAACTGCTGTGTTAGATTAATGGCATCACCCTCTACCACTAGGTCAAGGTCAAGATTGGCTTGTCCCAGGAGCAGGTCACGAACCACACCGCCAACAAGGTATAGTTTTTGCTCTTGCTTAGCCGCAATCTCGCCGACAGTTTGCAGAAACTTAACCAGCTTGGCGGGTAGCTGTTTTTGAATTTGACTGGATAGATTAATAGTCTTTGGCATTTTGGTTATAAAGTCCGCTATTTGATAATCCGCATTATAGCATAGGTTGCTGCTGAGTTCACAATCAACCTTACCCATTGTTATTTGTCAGTTATTTTCTTATAATGGACACAATCTAGGTGGCAATTATGGAAGTGGTATCAATTGTGGGCATGACTGGCGCTGGCAAATCAGAGGTATCCAGAGTATTTGAGGAGAATGGCTTTATCCGGATAAGGTTTGGAGATGTTACCGATGAGGAAATAAGGAAAAGAGACTTGGAGCCAGGCGAGGAGAGTGAGCGCCTGGTTAGAGAAATGCTTAGACAGGAATACGGCATGTCAGCTTACGCCAGACTGAATCTATCCAGGATTGATGAAGCCGCAAAACATTCGGATGTAGTTATTGATGGGCTTTACTCCTGGGAGGAATATACCTTTCTGAAGAGTTATTATGGCGAGAAATTTTACGTGGTAGCCGTTTGGGCATCGCCAAGAGCAAGGTATTCCCGGCTAGCCGGTAGATTAAACCGGCGGCTGACAGTGGAAGAGGCTGCCAGCCGGGATAGGGCGGAAATTGAGAACGTTGATAAGGGTGGACCTATTGCTATGGCTGACTTCACCATCATAAATGAATCTTCCTTGGAGGATCTGAGGGAGGAAACGAAAAGAATTATCACTGGATTAAGATGAAAAGATTGACCAGGCCAGAAATTGATGAGTATTTTCTGAAGATAGCTTCGGTGGTGGCTGAGCGCTCAACTTGTCACCGGCACCATGTAGGGGCGGTAGCCGTAAGGGATAAGCACATACTGGCTACTGGCTATAATGGTGCTCCTTCTGGCCTTAAGGACTGCCTTGAGCTTGGCTGTCTGAGAGATGAGATGAACATACCATCGGGAACAAGGCACGAAATATGTCGGGGTATTCATGCTGAGCAAAATGTAATTATACAGGCCACCCTTCACGGTGTCAGCCTTGAGGGAAGCACCATCTATGCCACCCATACACCGTGTAACTTGTGCGCCAAGATGCTGGTGAATGCCAAGATAAAGCGATTTGTCAGCTTTGGCGCTTATGATGATAATGCCTTTATTGACTTGTTTACTGAAGCTGGAATAGAAGTTGACATAAAGAAAAGACCTTCACTCCGAATAAGCTATCTGGATTAATTCCTTGACTAAGGTGTTAAAATTAGTAAAGGTTGGCTGATTAAGAAAATGTCAATGCCGCAGGCTAAGGTAATCGTCAATCCGGTGGCTGGAGCTAATTCAACACGCCGGAAGTGGCCTCACATCAATAACCGGCTAAAAGATATTGGGCTATCCTTTGACTATGAATATACTGAGGATGTGGGGCATGCTACAGAGCTAGCCAAAGCAGCAGCTAACGAGGGCTACCAGAATATTGTGGCGGTAGGCGGTGATGGCACGGTGCATGAGGTAGTCAATGGCATACTCTCTTCAAACTCAACTGAAATACCTCTCGGGGTAATAAGCACCGGGACGGGGAGCGATTTTATCCGTTCCGTTGGTCTGCCACGGAATTATAATAGTGCTTGCTCTTGCTTAATTGGCCAGCGAAGGTTAGTAATTGATGTCGGTGTAGTTGAGTATCAATGTAAGGGGCAGACTTTACGACGCTTTTTTGTAAATGCGGCCGGGGTAGGCTTTGATGCTTCGGTAGTGGAGGCAACGGAACGCTTCCCCAAGTATCTTGGTGGCACTATCCCTTATCTGGCAGGGCTATTCAGGTGTCTACTTGGCTATCGTAATAAATCAGTTAACCTTTGCCTTGAAGATAGGGTTGAGGCTATGCGCGTCCTGGCAGTGGTGGTAGCTAACGGGTGCTATTTGGGCGGAGGAATGTATGTGGCGCCTCAAGCCAAGCTTAACGACGGTTTGCTGGATGTGGTGATTTTGGGCGATGTAGGTAAGTTTGACCTGATAAAGTCGTTGCCCATGATATATAAGGGAACCCATGGTAAACACCCCAAAGTCAGTATGAAGAAGGCAGCAACTATTACAGTCAAATCATCAGAACGGGTTTTAGTGCACGCTGATGGCGAACTTTTGGGAACCTGCCCGGCTTCCTTCTGGTTGATGCCGGTGGCATTGAATATCGTAGTTTAGGCACAATATTCAATCTATGTTTTCTTCCTGATAGGCTCCGCGATAGCCCTCTGTTTCTCGGGTTAGCTGCCAGAAAACAAGTTGTACAATCCTGGCATTCCTCTGCAAGCGAACTCCCTGCGGATTATAGACCACCATAAGAGACCGGGCACGGCCATGGTAGCCAGCATCCCATACTGCAGTATGGACAGTAACACCGCAGCGAAGCAGGCTCGACCTGGGGAAAGCCAGTGCCATAATATTCTTAGGCAGGTGGACAATCTCATTGTAGGTAATAATATAAGCAGCGGGCACAAGTTGAATGGAATCCAGCCCATCGAATACTAATGGAGCCAAATCAGGTATCAGTCTCTGGCTATTTTCAACCGCTATCTTACCTGATGATTGGAGCAGGGCTACCTCACGCAGGGTAAGGTCAATGCCATTGGGTTGTAGCTGTTCTTCAAGATTAATATGGCCTTCTATTAAAGATGGCTCTTGCTGCAGTAGCTTGTGGATGTCTTCCTTGGATAAAACGGCTGTCATTTCTAATCAAGTATTTTACCATACAGGTATAAATATATGTAACGGTATTGACAAAATGCATAAAAGCTCTATACTAGAATAAACTTCAGACTTCATAAAAATTTGGTAAAGAGGAGAAACTTATGGCAGTAAAAATAGTTACCGATAGCAGTGTTGACCTTTCGCCTAAATTAGCTGAGGAGCTGGGGATTACGGTAGTGCCCTTATATGTGCGTTTTGGAAATGAGGTCTACCGTGACCAAATCGATATAAGCGCCGATGAGTTTTACCAGAGATTACAACATGACCCAGTTCACCCTAGCACCACTCAGCCTACCCCTCAGGATTTTACCAATGCCTACGAAAAAGTGGCACCTAAGGCTGACGGGATTGTTTCCATCCACATCTCGGCTAAGTTAAGTGGCACCTGTAACTCTGCACTTCAGGGTAAGAAGATGATAGAAGAGGCGGGTCCTGTTTGTCCTATTGAGGTGGTTGACTCAGAAACACTGACGATGGGTTTGGGAATAATAACTATAGCGGCGGCTAAAGTGGCTAACGCTGGAGGGAATGTGCAAGAGGTGGTGGATAAGGTAAAAGAGATGATTCCCCGTATACATTTGCTTTTTACTCTTGATACCCTCAAATACCTGGCTCTCGGTGGGCGTATTGGCAAGGCAAAGGCGCTACTGGGCTCAGTATTAAATGTGAAGCCGATACTTGCCATCAAAGATGGGGAAGTGGTACCGGCGGGGCAAGTCCGCAGCCGCTCTAAAGGCATAGACCGGTTATTTGACTTTGTGCAAAGCGCCGCAAGTATTCAGGATTTAGCTATCATATATAACACCACGCCTGATGAAGCACAAACCCTGGCTGAGCGAATAGCTCCCGTGTTTGCCAAAGAGAAGATTATGATTGCCAGGTTAGGGCCTTTGCTAGGGGTACACGCTGGCCCGGGGGCAGTGGCTATAGCCTTTGCTGAAAAAGGATAATTAAAAACTGGCAGCGGAGGGATTCGAACCCACGACCAAAGGCTTATGAGTCCTCTGCTCTACCACTGAGCTACGCTGCCACGAAGGATTATTGTAGCCATTCAGGGTTTTAGTGTCAAGCAATTCTCGCTTGCCACTACAGATAGGAGCAACGGATTGTTAGGTTGTTGGGTGGGTAGGGAGTCACAGTTGTTAAGTAGCCTCAGCTGAGCCTTCCTCAGCTGCTTCAGGTGCTTCTGCAGTTTCCTCAGCAGCGGGCGGCTCTTCTTTTACCTCAGCCTCGGTAAGCCTCACTTTGACTGCCTGTGGACGACCATCTCGTCCCTGGCCCTTCTCAAATTCCACTTCCTGCCCTTCGCTAAGACTATTAAATTCCACTCCTTCAAGGTCGTTGCGATGGAAGAAGAGGTCTGCGCCCTCCGCTGTCTGGATGAAGCCAAACCCTCGGTCCATGAGTCGTTTGATTGTTCCCTTAGCCATATGATACTCCTTTTTAAACTTGAGTTTAGTCCTCTTTGGCGGGGATGTCAATACATACCGTTAAGGCAACGATAAAACTTCAGGCTATCCTCAAACCTCACTGACCTTGTATATCGTTCTACCATCTGAATAGACTCCCACCTGCTCAGCCTTTTGATGTGTAAGCTATCTACTCCTCTTTATTACGTGGACACCGGTGGCTTTAAAGGTAGCATAGACCTGCTTACCCTTTTTTAAATCTAATTCTGCAGCTGACCTTTTGGTAACCAAGGCAATTAACGGAAAACCGCAGTCTATTTCTACGCGGGTAAGCGGACCAGCTGGAACTATCCGAGTTATTTTCCCGATAAACGAGTTTCTGGCGCTGCTTGAGGCTGATGATAGGGCTAGGGTAATATCCTCAGGTCTAACACAAGCACACACCTCTTCTCCAACCAAGTAATCGGAAACCGCTTCTATAACCTTGCCGCCAGCATCTATGGTGACTAACCCTTCTTCGCTAGCTGCTATTACTCCGTCTATAATATTCTCGATACCTATAAACTCGGCTACCTCTCTATTTCTAGGGGAAGTGAGCACCTCCGTTGTCCCCCCGGTTTGATGGATTTCGCCATTTATAAGCACGCCTATTCTATTGGCTAGGCGCTGACCCTGAGATATATCATGGGTAGCCATTATTATCGTGGTATTATACCGATGAATAATATTTGCTATTAACTCCTCGATTCTTGATGTGGAAGCCGAATCGAGGTTAGCCGTGGGTTCATCCAGTAGTAATAGTTCTGGTTCAATAGCTAACGCTCTGGCTATGGCTACCCTTTGTGCCTCTCCGCCGGATAATGTTCGGGCATTTCTACCCTTATAGTCTGAGAGAGCAACCAACTCTAGAATATTATTGACCCGTTGGCGAAGGCTACTTTTCTCCACTCCTCGCCATCTCAAGCCATAGGCGATGTTATCATATACACTCGCGTTAAAGACTACCGGCTTCTGAATGACAAATGCCATCCGGCGACGTACCTCTAATTTCAGTTTCGCTGATTCGGTAGTATCTAGCCCATCGAAATATATTCTTCCCGATGTGGGCGTATCAAGGAGGTCTATCAGGCGCAGGAGTGTAGTTTTGCCAGCACCGATAGGACCAATCAGGGCAAAGACTTCACCCTTGTCAACCCTTAGGTTGATATTTTTCAGGATATCTTGCTCGTCATATCTCTGGCATAAATCTATAGTTTCTATTAAAGGCATTGTTACCTCTGCTGGATTCTATTTAAGGCGGTATTAACGATGAGGGCGATAAATATAAGAATTATGCCCAGTGCTATTGATAACTCTAAATCACCCTTGGTTGTTTCCAGTGATATTGCGGTGGTGATGACTCTGGTGAACCCTTTGATATTGCCGCCGACCATAAGGGCTATTCCCACCTCCGAGATGGCTCGGCCGAACCCCATTACAATAGCCGCTATAACCGCGAATCTTGCCTCCCTCAGGACAACAATAGCCGTCTGGAAGCCACTGGCGCCAAGGGAACGAGCCGTATCTACTATTGCCTTATCCACTCCACTGAGAGCGGAAATGGTCAGACCAAGCAGTATAGGTGTGATTAGTATCATTTGTCCCAGCACCATAACCGGTGGCGTGAACAGTAGATTAAGCCCGCCCACAGGCCCAGCCCGGGAAAAGAGGACAAAAACAAACAGACCAATGGCGACAGTGGGTATGCTGAAGAATGTCTGAATTAGATTTATTAAAATCCTCTTGCCCGGGAAATTGTGGAAGTGAATGAGATTGCCAAGGGGTAGGCAAATCAGAGAGGCAAGGAGGGTAGAGGTCACTGAAATCATCAGTGACCGCCCGGCTATCTCCATAACCTCCGGGTCAAGAGAGACAATAAGTTCTATAGCCTTAGTCAGGCCATGCCATATTTCAACCATCAGGCCAACTCTTACTTCTTGGCACAGACATCATACTTGCCAGTGCAAGTGAGCTTGTCACCACAATTAGGACAGTGGTTCCAGTCTGACCTTATCTCGAAACCGCACTTCTTGCACTTTACCACTACTGCTATGACCGGCATTTCACTCCTCCTTTAGAGTTTACTGTTATTCGGGTTCTGCCCCGGCGCAGGGAGTAAATAGCTGTGTGCCATACTCCTTAACGCCGTAATTGCCGATAACCTCTTGTATCTCAGGTGAGGTGAGGAAGCTTATCAGGTTATTAGCCATATCAATTTTAGCTTCAGGCATCCTCTCTGGATTTATGGTGATGGCCGAGTAGACATTGAGCAGTATGTCACCTCTGTCTATTATCGGCACCAGCTCCAACCTGCCCTGATAAGCTAAATAAGTGCCCATATCGGTCAGCGTATAGGCCTGTTTCTCACTGGCCATCATCAGAGTTGCCCCCATACCACTCCCGGCCTCAATATACCAGGTGCCTGCTTTTCTAACCGCTTCATAATCGTAGCCAGCTTCTTGCCAGATTGCTTTCTCTTTGGAGTATGTTCCGGAATCGTCTCCTCTAGACACAAAGCTTGCACTTCCAGTGTTCATTAGCTTCTTGAAGGCTTCCACAGGGCTTAGGTCTTTAATACCTGCCGGGTCAGCCTCCGGCCCCACGATAAGGAAATAGTTATAAGCAAAGGGGACTCGCTGGACACCGTGACCCTCGGCTATGAACTGTTCCTCGCGGGCTTTGGAATGAATGGTAATAATATCCACATCCCCCCGCCTACCGTACTCCAGAGCCCTGCCGGTACCGGCATACATGATATCTAACTCGATATTATATTTCTCCTCAAACATAGGCTCAAGGTACTCCCAGAGACCGATATCATACAGGCTGGTGGTGGTGGCTACCCGGAGCCTTTGTGGTGAGATTGGTCCGGCTCCTTGGGCAGTACAACCGATAGTGCTAGCCGGTAGACTTAAAAGGATAGGTATAACTAGTAAGCAATAAGTTATCCTTTTCACTGTTTCACCTGTCCAGATTTTCGCTAAACGTACCACCAAAAAATAGAAAGCACCTCGAAAGGAGGTGCCCCGGCAGTAGCCGTTAGTAAGCTCTCCTTTCCAAACACGGGAGGCACTGCCGTTTCCAGCAATACCCTATCGGCCAATCTCCATAGGCTTGCCTTCAGGAGAATTGGCTCGGAGAGATATTCAATTTTTCGCTTTAGCATTGTATCACATCTCCGTCAAACTTATCAAGACGGTCTTGCCATTGTTGACAGCCGGGCAGGTATGATAAAATCGGGCGAGCAAGATGTCCATCTCTAAAAAGATTCAGCAAAGCATGGCGGAGGGGTCATGGATAAGGAAGATGTTTGAGGAGGGAGCCGCCCTTAAACAGCGCTATGGTGAGGAGAACGTCTTCGACCTTTCTCTGGGCAATCCGGTGATGGAACCTCCCGTTGAGTTTAAACGGGAACTAAAGAGGCTGGCGGAGCATCCCTTGCCCGGGATGCATAGATATATGCCAAATGCCGGTTATCCTGAAACAAGGGCAGCGGTAGCGGCACAGCTCTCAATTGAGACCGGCATCAAATTCACCATGAAGGATATTATCATGACCTGCGGCGCTGCGGCGGCATTGAACGTGGTGCTGAAGACAATACTCAATCCGGGGGATGAGGTCATTATATTCGCTCCTTACTTTGTGGAGTACCGCCACTATATTGACAACCATGGTGGGGTGGCCAGGGTTCTGCCTACAGATGAGCAGTTTGTCCCCAAACTCGATGCTCTTGAAGCTGCCATTGGGGCTAAAACCAGGACGGTAATCATAAACTCCCCCAACAACCCCACTGGCGCTGTCTATACTGAAGACTTTGTACATCAGCTAGGGGAGTTATTGCGCAAGAAGGAGACTCAATACGGAACACAAATTTTCCTCATCAGTGACGAGGCATACCGCAAGATTATCTATGATGGATTGAAATACCCCCCGGTCTGGCACCACCACCCTCAGAGCATCGTCGTCACTTCCCATTCCAAGGATTTGGCGCTGCCCGGTGAACGCATCGGCTATATTGCCGTGCATCCCGATTGTAGTCAACAAGGGGAGCTAGTGGATGGACTCATCTTCTGCAACCGAACGTTGGGGTATGTCAATGCCCCAGCCCTGATGCAGAATATAGTGCGGCACCTGCAGCCGGTGACCGTCTCTGTGGCTGAGTATCAGAGGAAGAGAGATTTTTTATATGACCACCTGGTCAAGCTGGGCTACTCAGTGATAAAGCCCCGAGGAGCTTTCTACATGTTCCCTAAATCTCCGCTGAAAGATGACGTTGCTTTCGTGGCAGAACTACAACAGTGGAAGGTACTGACTGTGCCCGGTCGTGGCTTCGGGACACCAGGATATTTTCGGATATCATATTGTGTTGATGACCGGACACTGGAAGGTTCCTTAGTTGGTTTTAAGAAGACTGCCCTAAAATTCAACCTAAGTTAGTCCCTCATGAAGAAGTAAGACTACTTTCCCCGTTTTTCATAATCGGGGCACCAGGTAACATTAGGGCGTTCCGGGTGATGGCAAGCAGTGCGCCAATTCCACTTGCAACTATCACATAGGAATATGTTCATGCCTAGTGTTTTCTTAAGCCTGAGTTTAAACCTGTGTCCCCAAGGGGGATTTGCCCTAGAGTTCATCTTTAGCCTAAAATAGCCTGAAATAAAAAGCTTTTTAGTATATCAGGTTAGATGCTATCTTGCAATAAATTTAATATTCCATCTGTAGAACATTTGTGGTAAAATATAGCGGGTTTTTTATAAAGCTAATAGGATAATTTACCATGACTATGTCCAAAGTTGGAAAAGAAAAACAACTGAATATAGAGCAGATTACTTGGGGCGACTTAACCTGGGTCAATATTGAGAATCCAACGGAACGGGAGACAGAATATCTGGCTAAAAACTACTCCTTCCATCCCCTGGATTTAGATGATTGTCTCAGCCGAATACAGCGCCCCAAAATAGACAAATATAAGGACTACCTGTTTTTAGTCTTCCACTTCCCGGTATTCAATAAAGAGGCACGGGTAACTACCCCCAGTCAATTATCGGTGTTTATTG
>Ga0209978_10001079_pt1 | contig 11138 bp, 19 predicted proteins | sample BentaG_FD_182805 | JGI IMG/M metagenome (GOLD analysis project Ga0209978, IMG submission 182805) | Deep subsurface microbial communities from South Atlantic Ocean to uncover new lineages of life (NeLLi) - Benguela_00093 metaG (SPAdes)... | ecosystem: Environmental > Aquatic > Marine > Oceanic >...
TTAAGGAGCAAACCATCTTTCCTGAAATAGAGTATGATAAAATAGACAAGGCGCGGGGACTAGAAGTATCAATTATCACCACGGCTAAAACAGATGAGGAAGGCAGGCATCTGCTGGAGTTATTAGGCATGCCTTTCGCCAAGGATTGAGTAGGATAGGAATGGCTAAAATATCAAAAATTGTAAAATCGGAGCGTCCTGCCAAATATAAAGTGCAGCAGCATAATCGGTGTTACTTATGTGGTCGGCCTCGTGCCTATATCCGCAAGTTTGGCTTATGTCGAATTTGCTTTCGTGAACTGGCTCTCGCCGGTCAGATTCCCGGGGTGAGAAAATCAAGCTGGTAACTAGGGGGTAAAGTGACTATCTCTGACCCAATAGCCGACATGTTAACCCGAATACGCAATGCCATTATGGCAAGGCATGATTCTGTGCTGATACCAGCGTCAAGGATGAAGCTGTCTATTGCTAGAATCCTTAAAGACGAGGGTTTCGTCTCTGATTATGAGGTACTCAGGAGCAAACCGCACCGGGTAATTAAGATTTACCTCAAATATGGTGACAAAAACCAGCCGATCCTTTCTGGACTGGAACGAGTAAGTAAGCCTGGGCTAAGGGTATATGTTCAGCAGAAAGAGATCCCCCGTGTTTATGGTGGTTTGGGCGTGGCTATTATTTCTACGCCTAAAGGGGTGATGACAGGACAGCAAGCCTGGCACCAGGAGGTTGGTGGTGAACTTTTATGCTATGTGTGGTAAGTAAGTTGGGGGGTAATGCATATGTCTAGAGTGGGGCGGATGCCGATAACTGTGCCATCGGGTGTAGTGGTAAGCATTAAACAGGACGAGGTCATGGTAACCGGACCTAAAGGGGAGCTTAGTCGCCGCTTCAATCCTGATATGTCTATTACCCTAAAGGATAATAGCCTGATAGTGTCGCGACCTAGTGATAGCAGAGTGCACCGCTCCTTGCACGGATTAACCCGAAGCCTTTTAGCTAACATGGTGGAGGGAGTAACTAGCGGCTTTGAGAAAAATCTTGAAATAGTAGGGGTAGGTTATCGGGCAGAAAAAGTGGGAGATAAGCTGGTAATTCGTGTCGGATATTCACACTCGGTAGAGGTATCACCATTACCCGGTGTGTCCCTAGCTGTGGAAGGACACAATTATATTAAGGTTACCGGGACTAATAAGGAAGTAGTTAACCAGATGGCAGCTGAAATTCGTGCTATTCGCCCCCCTGACGCCTACAAAGGTAAGGGCATTAGATACGCTGGGGAGCTAGTTCGCCTTAAAACAGGTAAGACTGTAGGCAAGCAGACGTGATGGGAAACGACACGCTAAGAGTAGCCCGTTATAGAAGACACGCTCGAGTCAGAGCCAAGGTGGGAGGCACAACCTCTAGACCTCGTCTGTGTGTTTTCCGTAGCTTCAACCATATTTATGCTCAAGTTATTGATGACTCACGAGGGCATACGCTAACCTCTGCCTCAAGCCTCGACCCAGAGATAAAAAGTGAGGCAGCTGGCAAAACAAAGACAGGCAAATCTGAGCTTGTCGGTTCTCTGATAGCTAAGCAAGCATTGAGCGAAGGGATAAAACAGGTAGTTTTTGACCGTGGTGGATATAAGTATCACGGTCGAGTTAAAGCCCTAGCTGAGGCAGCCCGGAAGGAAGGGTTGAAATTTTAGGAGGATGGTTTTAGGGTAGATGAAGGAACCGCTAAGCAAGATAGACCCAACAGACCTGACGCTAAATGACAAGCTGGTCTCTATTAATCGTGTGGCTAAGGTAATGAGAGGAGGGAAACGCCTCAGTTTCAGCGCTCTGGTGGTAACCGGAGATGGCGAAGGTCATGTAGGCATTGGTGTGGGTAAGGCTAACGAGGTACCAGCGGCAATTAGCAAGGCTAGCGCTACTGCCAAAAAGAATTTGATTAAGGTGCAATTAGCTAGGACTACTATTCCCTATGAAACAAGGATTAAGCTCGGAGCCGCCAAGGTCTTGCTAAAACCAGCGGCACCGGGCACAGGTATCATTGCCGGTGGTAGTATCCGAGCTGTGCTTGAGGCAGCCGGAATCAAGGATATTCTGACTAAATCATTGGGCAGCTCAAATAAAATCAACGTGGCTAAGGCAACGATACTCGCCCTTAGCCAGCTTAAAAACCCAAAGGAGGAGCTCGCCATACGCAAGCCAGCCCTCGTTAAAACCGCCGAAGAAGGCAGTTCTCCAACGGAGGAAGCTGGGATGGGGGAGGAGCAGTAATAGTGGCTAAGCTGCGTATCACCTGGATTAAAAGTGGTATTGGCTATAATGAGGTTCAGAAGCGAACCTTGAAGGCTCTGGGTTTTCATCGACTGAACCAGAGTGTTACCCATAGTGATTGCGCCTCAATACGAGGCATGATTAATAAGGTGAAGCATCTAATTAAGGTGGAGGAGGAAAGCTCGTGAGGCAGGATAAACTCTCGCCAGCGCCCGGTTCCAAAAAGAGCCGGAAGCGGGTGGGGCGGGGGGATGGTAGCGGACATGGCACCTATTCAGGGCGAGGTTGTAAAGGGCAGAAGTCTCGTTCTGGCTATAGAATGAGGCCTGGCTTTGAAGGTGGGCAGTTGCCTTTAATTAAGCGCTTGCCGCGAAAGCGTGGCTTCGTTAATATTTATAGGACAGTGTATAGCGTTATTAATATAAATAAACTCAATATATTTGAGCCTGGGAGTGAGGTAACACCAGAAAGATTGGTTGCGGCTGGGATGGTGAAGTCTCTACGACACCCAATTAAAATCCTGGCTGAGGGTGATATTAACCATCCGCTTTTGGTGAAAGCGAACAAATTCTCGGCTGCCGCCAAAGCCAAGATTGAAGCAGCTGGGGGTAAGGCGGAGGAGGTGGAGCATGCGGCCAAGGCAAGCTAGACCAAGACTCCTTCAAGCCATGCTTGACGCCTTCCATCTACCTGATCTAAGGCGGCGGATACTTATTACCCTAGGTATTCTAGTAGCATTCCGCTTTGTGGCTCATGTGCCCCTTCCTGGGGTGGATGCCAATGCTTTGCAGCAGCTATTTGAGCGTATGCCGATATTTGGTATGCTTGACCTGTTTAGCGGCGGTGCCATGAGGTATTTCAGCGTGGCAGCGTTGGGGGTTTATCCCTACATAACGTCTTCGATCGTTATGATGCTTCTGGTGCCGGTTATCCCACAGCTACAAGCCCTTTCCCGGGAGGGGGAGACAGGCAGGAATAAGATTAACCTAATTACCCATTGGCTGACGGTGCCTATGGCAGGTGTTGCTGGTTATGGGCAGTTAGTCCTGCTCCAGCGTGAGGGGGTAGTCAGTGCCACCGCAGCGGTACAGACGGTAGCTATAGTTTTTGCCCTGATGGCTGGCACCATGTTCTTGGTCTGGCTTGGTGAACTTATTACTGAATACGGTATTGGTAACGGTATTTCTATAATAATCTTTGCCGGCATTGTGGCTGGCTTACCAGAATTGATTGGTCAGGGTTTCCTGGCTAGGGAACAATTTGGCGGTTTAGCCGCCTATATACTCATAGCCATAGCCACCATCACGGTAATAGTTATCTTTACTGAGGCACACCGCCGCATTCCGGTACAATTTGCCCGCAGTGTCTTTCGCAGTGGTCGTATGTATCGACAATCAGGGTCAACTCATATTCCACTTCGGGTAAACACCGCTGGGATGATACCCCTTATCTTCGCTATGTCAGTGGTAATGTTCCCCGCCTTGATAGCCAGTTATTTTGCTAACCCGACCGGGGCTGAGCCTAATTTTGCTAATCATATCATGAGCCTGTTTAATCCTAATGCACGACTGCCTCTGGGCTTATTTTATTGGGGTCTCTATTTTCTGCTGACAGTCAGCTTTGCCTTTTTCTATACTATGATCGTTTTTAGTCAGCAGGATTTGCCTGGCACCTTGCAGCGGCAAGGCGGGTTTATCCCTGGCATTCGCCCAGGTAAACATACCGCTACCTACCTTAACCAGGTCATTAGCCGCATTACCTGGGCAGGAGCTTTGTTTCTGGCTATGGTAGCGGTGATGCCCTTTGCTGCCCGCGAGATTACCAATGTCCAGGTAATGCAGCTATCCAGTATGGGTTTATTAATTATGGTTGGTGTTGCTCTGGATACCATGAAGCAAATGGAAGCACAACTAGCCATGCGGCGCTATGAAGGCTTTATCAAATAAGCTGAGGGGTGAGGTTGAGAAAGAATCCCTATATTATTTTTCTGGGCGCCCCTGGAGCCGGCAAGGGAACCCAGGCAACTCTTGTGGCTCAGGAGCTGAATATGGCGCATATTGCTTCTGGCGACCTGTTTCGCCAGGCACTAGAGCAAGGGACTGAGCTAGGAATGCAGGCTAAGTTTTATATGGAGAAGGGGATACTAGGTCCTGACGAGCTAACCATACGAATGGTCTTAGAGCGTTTGTCAGCTCCAGATTGTGAACGTGGGGTAATTTTTGATGGCTTCCCCAGGAATTTACAGCAGGCAGAAGCATTGGATAAAGCTCTAGCCGAGCAGGGTAAGGTTATAAATAAGGTGGTATATATCAAGGTCTCTGAGGAAGAGTCATTGAAGCGGCTCAGTGGGCGCTGGATCTGCCGCCAATGCCAAACTCCATACCACACCATAAACTCTCTCCCCAAGGTTTGGGGCAAGTGCGATAAGTGCGGTGGTGAGCTGTATCAACGTCCTGACGATACTGCCGAGACAGTTAAAAAACGGCTACAGATCTATTTTGCTCAGACGGCTCCCCTTATTGATTATTATGCCCAGTCGGGTAAGTTACTAGAGGTAGATGGAGACGGGGGTGTAGATGAGGTGAGGAGGAGGATATTGGTAGCCCTTCAAAGAGAAGTTGCAGCTAGATGAGCATAATTATAAAATCCGATGAGGAGATTGCCGCTATGCGGCAAGCCGGTAAAATTACGGCAACTGTATTGGAGATGCTTAAGTTACAGGTGAGACCAGGGATGAAGACCAAGGAGTTAGATATTATTGCAGCTAGAGAGCTAAAAAAGCTGGGGGCTAAACCTTCATTTAAGGGATACCAAGGATTTCCAGCTAATCTCTGTATCTCAGTGAATGATGAGATAGTACACGGCATTCCCGGGGAACGGATTTTAGCCGAAGGTGATATTGTATCCCTTGACATTGGAGCCATCTTTATGGGTTTTCACGGTGATGCTGCGGTGACAATAGGTGTGAGCGGGACTAGCCCGCAGGCTAAACAGCTTTTAGAAGCTACTGAAGGTGCCCTAAAAGCCGGCATCGCTGCTGCCCATCCCGGGGCAAGACTGGGAGATATTTCAGCCGCCATTCAGCATTATGCCGAGTCAAGGGGATTTTCAGTGGTGCGTGAGTATACCGGGCATGGCATCGGACGTGAGATGCATGAGGAACCTCAAATACCTAACTTTGGTTTGGCAGGAACGGGACCGGTGCTGCAGAAAGGCACGACCCTTGCCCTTGAACCTATGGTGAATGCTGGTGACTGGCGCACCAGACTTGGTGATGACCGCTGGACAGTACTTACCGCTGATGGAAGCCTTTCAGCACACTTTGAACACACCATTGCCATCACTGATGGTGAACCAGAGGTGCTTACTATTTTATAGACGAGGAGTTTATGACTAAGAAGGAGGTTATTGAGGTTGAGGGGACGGTAGTGGTATCCCTACCTAATGCTATGTTTCGTGTTGAGTTGCCTAACGGGCATAAGGTGCTGGCTCACATTTCGGGTAAGATAAGAATGCATTATATTAAAATCTTGCCTGGCGATAGGGTGTTGATTGAGCTTTCTCCTTACGACCTGAGTCGAGGCAGGATTACCTACCGACTTAAGGTATAAAGGACTTATTATGAAAGTTAAAGCTTCAGTTAAAGTTAGGTGTGATAAATGTAAGGTGGTGAGGCGGCGAGGGGTGGTCAGAATAATTTGCCCTAACCCTAGGCATAAGCAGAGGCAGGGCTAATTTTCGGTTGAGCAAGGAGGGAGTCTAATGCCACGTATAGCCGGGGTAGATATACCCAAAGATAAGCAAATTTGGATTTCGCTACAGTATATCTATGGGCTTGGTCCGGCTTTGAGCCGGAGGATTCTAGCTCAGACCGGTATCAGTTCTGATACCAAGGCAGGTAGCCTTACTGAAGACGAGGCTAATCGTCTCCGAGAGTTTATTGACCGGGAGTATAAGGTTGAGGGTGAGCTTAGAAAAGAGGTTAACCTTAATATCAAGCGCCTCATCGAAATTGGCAGCTATCGGGGTAGCCGACATCGGCATAACTTGCCGGTTAGAGGACAACAAACGCAAACCAATGCTCGTGCCCGGCGCGGTCCTCGTAAGACAGTAGCTGGTAGAGGAAAGAGGCGCGGCATGGCCAAGAAGTAAAATAGGAGAATAGAATGCCACAGAAGAAACGAACTAAGGCAAGAAAACGAGAACGTAAGTCTATTCCAGCCGGGAGAGCCTATATCCAATCCACTTTTAATAATACCATAGTGACTCTCACTGACCCTCAGGGGAATGTTATCGCCTGGGGGAGCTCGGGGACAGCCGGGTTTAAGGGCGCACGCAAAGGCACCCCCTACGCTGCTCAACTGGCGGCTCGTGATGCGGCACGGAAAGCTATGGAGCATGGCTTGCGTCAAATAGAGGTTTATGTTAAGGGTCCAGGCAGTGGGCGTGAGGCAGCCATTCGTTCTCTCCAGAGCTCAGGCCTTCATATTGCCAGCATTAGGGATGTGACCCCTATCCCCCATAATGGTTGTCGCCCGCCTAAAAGAAGGCGAGTGTAAGGAGCAGAAAAATGGCAAGATATACAGCAGCCGTTTGCCGATTGTGTCGCCGTAGCGGCGAGAAGTTAATGCTTAAAGGAGACAGGTGTCTTACTCCTAAATGTGCCATGGAGAAGCGGAGTAAAGCCCCGGGGCAGCAGCCAGCTCGCCGGCGCAGGCCCTCTGACCGTAGTCTTCAATTAAGAGAAAAACAAAAAGCCCGCTATACCTATGGAATTCTGGAGAGGCAGTTTAGGCTTTTTTTTGCTCAAGCCGAGAGGCAGCCAGGTATCACCGGGGAAAATCTACTAGTGTTGCTAGAGAGGCGACTTGATAATGTAGTATATCGCTTGGGCTTCGCTGACTCTCGCTCCCAAGCTCGTCAGCTAGTTCAACATGGGCATATTGTGCTCAACGGGCGCAAGACCGATATACCTTCATGCCTGGTCAAAGAAGGTGATACCATTAGCTGGAAGGAGAGAAGTACTAGAACCGAGTATTATAAACAACTGGTTCAAACCATTGAGAGCAAATCTGTTTTAAGTTGGTTAAGCCTGGATAGGGGGAACCTTGTCGGTCAAGTTCTGTCTCTGCCTACTCCTGATGACATTGATGCTAAATTTGAGGGAAAGAGTATTGTTGAGTACTACTCGCGATAAGGAGGTAACATTTTGTCTCAGCTAGTGATACCTAGGATTGAGTGCGTTGAAAGTAGAGACAACTTTGGAAGTTTTCTAGCTGAGCCACTAGAAAAGGGCTTTGGTATTACCCTGGGAAATGCTTTGCGGAGAGTGCTGCTTGGCTACCTTCCAGGGGCAGCAGTGACTCAGGTTAAAATCGAAGGAATTCAACACGAATTCTCTACCATTCCAAATGTGAAAGAAGATGCCACCGAGTTTCTACTCAATGTTAAAACACTGAGGTTAAAACCCCTATCCGGCCAACCAGCTAAGCTAATACTGGAGGCGGTAGGAGAAGGGCGAGTTTGCGCTGCTGATATTACGCCGTCGTCTGACTTTGAAATTGCCAACCCGGAGCTTTATCTAGCCACCCTAGATTCACCTGAAGCTAGGCTTTATGTAGAGTTTGACGTGGAATTAGGTATAGGCTATAGGCAGGCTGAATCCAGCGATAATCTGCCTATAGGAACGATTCCAGTGGATGCCATCTTTACCCCAACACGCAAGGTTAACTTCACCGTTGAGCCAATCCACGTTGGTCAAGAGACTAGTCGTGAGCGGTTGGCTCTGGAGGTGTGGACAGACGGCACTATATCACCTGTAGACGCAATCAGCGCCAGTGCCAATATTCTGGTAGAGCAACTGTCTCCATTCTCTGATTATGCCCGGGTTTCTCGGATGGAGGTGGGGGAGGAGCTCATTCGCCTAGCTATTCCTGAGGAGCAATATAATATACCTGTGGAACAACTGGACCTAACAGTGCGCACTATGAATTGCTTAAGGCGTGCCGGCATTGCTACCGTAGGGGAAATCATAAGCAGAGGGGAGAAGGAGTTGATGAAGCTACGGAACTTTGGGCAAAAATCTAAACAGGAAATAGAGGAACACCTCAATACAATGGGGCTGTCTCTTACCCCTCAAGTTAAAGAAGAAACGGAAGCGGGGGAAGCAACCGAGTTAGCTACAACAGGAATAGATATGGAGACTGCAAGCCTTGGTGAGAGTGAGGCAGAAACCGGTGAGAATCAACCTGCGGAATGACAACGGTGATAGGTCATAGAGGGTGTGGATAGCATGAGGCATAAAGTAGCTGGTAGAAAATTAGGCAGACCTTCAGGTCACCGCAGGGCGATGTATCGTAACCTGGTAACCGACCTGCTAAACTATGAGAAGATTATCACTACCGAGGCTAAGGCTAAAGAAGTGCGTGGTCTGGCTGAGAAGATGATTACATTAGGTAAGGATGGTGGACTTAACGCCCGCCGCCAGGCATTGTCATTTATTTTTGATAAAAAAGTGACCGAGAAGGTATTTACTGAGCTCGCCCCACGGTATGCTGAGCGCCCCGGCGGCTATACCCGTATCATTAAGTTGGGGCCTCGATTGGGTGATGGAGCAGCCATGGTTCAGCTTGAGCTGGTGGAGTAAAGGAAGGTTTGCAGCTTGGCAGCAACCACCAAGATTGCACTAATTATGGAATATGATGGCACACATTACTACGGCTTCCAGATGCAGGCTAACCTGCCCACTATTCAAGGGGAGACGGAGAAAGCCCTGTGGAAGCTTACCGGGGAGAGGAGCCGGGTGATAGCAGCTAGCCGAACCGATACCGGAGTTCATGCTAAGGGACAGGTGGTTAGCTTCAGGACCAGGTCATCTCTTCCTCTAGAGACATTTATTAACGGGCTAAACTACTATTTACCGAGGGATATTGCGGTTAAGGCGGCACACAAGGTAAGCGATTCTTTTAATGTTAGGCGCAGTGCTCTTAGCCGAGAATATAATTACTATATATTAAATAGCCGGACTCGGTCTCCAATCAGGGAAGGTTTTTCTTACCTTGTTGGTGGACATTTAGATATTGAAGCTATGAATCAGGCGTGTCAGACACTTATTGGTGAGCATGACTTTGCCTCATTTGCTAGCTCTATCGGGGCTGGGATAAAGAGCACGATACGGAGAGTGTATAAAGCGGAAATGGAGAGGGACGGGGAACTGGCTGTTTTCAATATGGTAGCTAACTCCTTCCTACCCCATCAGGTGCGCAATACAGTAGGCGCCCTAATCAGAGTCGGCTTGGGTAAGATGACTGTTGACGAGTTTCATCGTATAATTGAGGCAAGAAAACCTGGTCTGGCTGGACCGATGGCTCCTGCCCATGGACTATGCCTTATGCAGATAAATTATCCGCACTCCTTTGAGGGATATAATGAAAACCTATAGCACTAAGGCTTCTGATATTGAGCGAGAGTGGCATGTTATTGATGCCTCAGGTAAAGTTTTGGGCAGGCTAGCCACCCAGGTAACTAGATTACTTATGGGTAAGCACAAGCCAATATTCAGTCGCAATCTGGATACAGGCGATTTTGTCGTCGTTATTAATGCCGATAAGGTTCACGTTACTGGTAATAAAGCAAAGCAGAAAATCTATTATAGGCATTCAGGCTATCCTGGAGGACTTAAAGCTATCAGTTTAGAGAAAATGATGCAGACCAATCCTACACGGGTGATTGAGCATGCCGTCAAAGGCATGTTACCTCACAATCGCCTGGGGGCTAGTATGATGAAAAAACTCAGGGTCTATGTCGGTGATACCCACCCACATCAGGCTCAAACAAAGGCTACCTCAGGAGAAGGGGATTAAAGAGGTTAGGGTTTATATGGAAAAGCAAACCTATTTTAGGGGGACAGGTAAACGCAAGACGGCGGTAGCTCAAGTGAGGCTAACACCAGGTGATGGCGCCATCATTATAAATGGTGTGCTCTATGAGGAGCGTTTCCCCCGTCTTGAGCACCGCCAAGCAATACTGCGACCCCTCCTGGTTACCGATAATGTCGGTAAGTATAATGCTGTGGTTAAGGTAGCTGGTGGTGGCATATCAGGGCAGAGTGATGCTATTTCCCATGGCATTGCTCGAGCCCTGCTAAGGGTAGATGAAAACCTTAAGCCCATACTACGCCAGAACGGGTTGCTTACTCGTGATTCCCGGGTTAAAGAGAGAAAGAAGGCTGGGCTTAAGCGGGCTCGCAAGGCACCTCAATACACCAAGCGGTAAAAGCCCTACCCCAATGGATAACCGAGCAATAAGCCAAGCGCTGCAAAATATCTACCACCAGCTTATAAACTGCTACGGACCTCAGCACTGGTGGCCAGCGCAGGAGCCATTTGAGGTAATAGTCGGCGCCATACTTACCCAAGCCGCCGCCTGGGTGAATGTAGAGAAGGCTATAGCCAACCTAAAAGCAGCTAGGGCACTATCACCAAAAGCACTTCGCCGGCTCAGCCTGTCTGAAGTGGCTGCGCTTATCCACCCATGCGGTTACTATAACGCCAAGGCACTCAAGCTCAAGTCCCTGGCTCACTGGTTAGGAGAATACTATAATGACAACCTCGATAAACTGTTTGCCAATAATACTGAGCGTCTTCGCCAAGAGCTTCTTTCCATCCACGGTATTGGACAGGAGACAGCCGATTCCATAATATTGTATGCTGCCAACAAGCCAATTTTTGTTATTGATGCTTATACTCGTCGTATCATCAAACGTATTGGCTTGGCTCCGGATAGTAATAGCTACACCGCCTATCAAGCCCTCTTTATGGATAATCTGCCCACTGACGCTGAACTATTCAATGAATACCATGCCTTACTGGTC
>Ga0209978_10001081_pt1 | contig 11121 bp, 11 predicted proteins | sample BentaG_FD_182805 | JGI IMG/M metagenome (GOLD analysis project Ga0209978, IMG submission 182805) | Deep subsurface microbial communities from South Atlantic Ocean to uncover new lineages of life (NeLLi) - Benguela_00093 metaG (SPAdes)... | ecosystem: Environmental > Aquatic > Marine > Oceanic >...
AGCGTAGATGGAGTCAATTTGCAGTTTTCCCTGTGTGCCTCCAGTAGTTGTTGTGGCTCCTCCGATCCATCCCATGGTGTATGAGTAGACGACGACGCCAGCGGCAACTGCGAGCAACATTAGAATCAAAGCAGCGATCACTGGAGAAAACGCTCTCTTCGCCCTCAACAGTTCTTTCATTTTCTTCATTTTTGTTCACGCTCTACATTTTGATTATGCCTTGGCATTATCTAAGGCTGGTGTAACCATATGCGACAGCATTTAGTGACAGTTTTTCAGTGTGAGTCATGTTCAACACGATCAGACTGGAAAAATAGGTGAGTTTACACAAAACGGTGACGAAAGAGGACTGAGTCCTAGCTTCATTTACCTTACAGCAAATCTTTTAGAATGTTTTGAATTTCGTTGTTTGCGTTGCGAATGGCCTTGATGGTTTTTTTGCCTTTTTTGGTCAGCGTGTAAATCCTCTTGCTCTTATCAATCCAAGCTTTAATCAATTCGTCTCTCTCTAGCGAGCGCAAGAGAGAATAGACCGTGCCAGCGCTAACTAGGACATCAAATTTGTTATGAATAAATGCGATTGCATCGTAGCCACTCATGGGACGATTCTCTAACTCCGCTAAGATTAGTATGTCCGTGAAACTCTTGATTAGTCTCCTATGTAACTTTTCCACTATTTGCTCTTCCAAGAAAAACACCTGCAAATTAGTCTATTCAAATAATAACTCGCAGTGTCGATCTCCTTTTCCAGCGCATTTTTCTTCAGTGATTTCGATCTTTTTTCCAAACAGCTCTGAGAGGAAACCTTCTAGGAAGCCTCTGAAGAGGTGGCAGCATGGCTGAGTTGTTTTGCGGGCTATGGTTTCGAATGAATCGATGATTATGGCTTTTCCGGATCCGTTTGTGATGTTGACATTTTCGAAGGATAGTTTTCCCCAGTTTTCTTTGCCTTTTAACTCAGAAAGATGGTTGAGTGCTGCTTCTCTTGTTTTAGCTTTTCGCATTATTCTCTTACACGAGTTTGCGCCAGCTTTTGTTGCTACTGAATGCAGGACTACTGAAGCTGCGGATGGAGAAAAGATTTCTTCTAAAGCTGATTCGATCTCACTAAAGGTTTCAAAGCTGAAGAGAAAATGTGAGCGCGCGCTCCACAATGAGCACACAATCAACAAAAAGCACAGTCATCCGTACGTATAAGGGTAGCCTAGGCGAGGGCGCGCGCTCTAGTTAGGTGTTCAATGTACAGCGCTTAACATTTCTTGAGAGGTCTGAATTGATATCTGAGTCGAAATTCACTGCGCGCTCATTATAGCGTTCAGTGGCACTTTGGTAAGCAAGCAGTTTTCACGAAGGCGGACGTATCGGTTTCGTGAAAAATGATACTTTGAATACTGATTTTTGATATGAATTTGAAATAGTCACTGATAGAACATTGAATTGGTTACACTAGCCTTAGATATAACTACAGCTTAATTCTTGACATGAAAACAAGCTTTAGAAAAGGAGATGTTCGAAGTGTCTAAGTTAGAAACAAATTCGATGGACAAGTATTCAACGAAGCAGTTGCAGAGGCTGTTGGAAGGCTTAGAAGCCGTCAGGAAAGGCGACTTAACGGTGCGGCTACGGAAGGAGCGAGAGGACATTTTCGGTGAGCTAGCGAATTCCTACAACGGCATGGTTGAGTTGATCGGCGGGTTAGCCGACGAAGTTTCTAGGGTGGCTGCTGTTGCGGGTGAAAAGGGTAAGCTTGACGAGAGAGCAGCTGTGCCAGGGGCTAGCGGTTCTTGGAAAGGTGTTGTTGATACCTTGAACAGTTTGTTAGATGCTGTCGTTGGACCAGTGCAAGAAATTGGTAGAATAGTCACTGCTGTTGCCGAAGGTGACTTGACACAGAAAGTAACGATAAAGGTAGCGGGAGATTTCGAGGTTTTAGCTGGTACAATCAACAAGATGGTGGATTCTCTCAACACATTGGCGTCAGAAGTATCAAGAGTGGCCAAGGAAGTAGGTGCCGAAGGAAAACTTGGAGTGCGTGCTGAGGTTCCAGGTGTTGGTGGATCTTGGAAAGACGTTGTTGACACGCTGAACACGCTGGTGGACACACTTACTGTACAAGTAAGGGAAATTGCCAAAGTCACTGTGGCCATATCAAAGGGTGATCTCACGCAGAAAGTGGAAGTACCCGCAGCCGGAGAAGTAAAGGCTCTGGCTGACGCAATCAACAGCATGGTTGACGACTTGAACAGGCTGGCAGTTGAGGTGAGCAGGGTAGCTAGGGTAGCTGGCACTGAAGGTAAACTGACAGAAAGAGCAACGGTGGAAGGCGTCGCTGGTTCATGGAAGGACGTTGTTGACACGCTGAACAGCTTGATCGACGCGGTTGCTAAGCCGACGCTTGAAGTCAGCAGAATACTCACCGAAATATCCAAGGGTAACCTAACTGAGAAGTTTGGAATGGATGTTGCTGGCGACTTTAAGGTGATGGCTGACACCATCAACAAGACTTTAGACGATCTAAACAGGCTGACAGCTGAGGTGAGCAGGGTAGCTAGGGTGGCTGGCACTGAAGGTAAACTGACAGAAAGAGCAACGGTGGAAGGCGTCGCTGGTTCATGGAAGGACGTTGTTGACACGCTGAACAGCTTGATCGACGCAGTAGTTGATCCAATCAGAGAGGTCCAAAGGGTTCTCGTGGCGATGTCTAAAGGCGACTTAACTCAGAGGGTGGCTCTGGAGAAGGCAGCAGGCGATTTCAAAGCTATAGGAGACACCATTAACCAAACGGTGGGCGATATTGGCGCACTCATCAGAAAGTCTGGGATTGCAGGCGAGAGAGCTATGGTAGGAGCCGAGCAAGTGGCTACTTCTTCAACGCAGGTCAACACTGCTTTGCGCCAAGTAGCAGACATAGTGGGCCAAGTATCTGAAGGAGCTCAGACACAATCCAAACGGCTAGAAGAAGCCACCAAAGTTGTCGCAGATCTATCCACCAGCATCCAGCAAGGTGCAGTTAACGCTCGATCAGCGGCAGACATAACAGCGGAAGCGGCTAAGCTGGCTGCAAAGGGCACTGAAGCAGGAAAAGAAGCGGCTACGAGACTGAAATCAGTAGACGAGATTGTGAGAGCTAACACAGAGACGGTTCAGAAAGTGGATGAAAGCGCACAAGAGGTCACGACCATCGTAGGAACCATCAACGACATCGCGGACCAAACCAATCTGCTCGCTTTAAACGCAGCAATAGAAGCGGCTCGTGCAGGAGAAGCGGGCAGAGGGTTTGCAGTTGTTGCTGATGAAGTTAGGAAATTGGCTGAAAGGTCAAAGACGGCAACTAGCGAAATCGAGGGACTAGTCGGTGATGTAAGAAAGGCGGCAGGCGGAGCAGTCACTGGCATGACACAGGGAGCGGAACAAGTTGGTGAAAGCCTCAAAATCGTTGACAGCGCTCTGTCTATCCTAGATCAGATCGCCGCTGGAGCACAAGAGATAACAGCCAAGGCTCAAGAGATAAGCGCCGCCAGTCAACAGCAATCAGCAAGCACCCAGCAGGTAACAAAAACAGTAGACGAAATAGCATCTATATCCGAACAGAACTCTGCTAGCGCACAAAAAATGTCTGCCTCTATGCAACAGCAAATCGCTGCTATGCAACAGATGACTTCGTCTGCCCAAGAACTGAGCGCTATATCAAAGGAACTCAGTGAATCAATGCAACAGTTTAAGCTGACCTCAGAAGCTGGAGAAGAAAGGGTGGCGGAACCGGTCAGACCCCGAAAATCAAAGAAGAAAAAGGTAGAGGTCGACTAGAATGTCGAGTGAGACGGCAGCGAGGATGGAAGAAGCAGCGGTAATCGTGGAAGAACCAACAATCGAAGAAAGAGACACAGCTCAGTTCGTGGTCTTCACCCTCGGCAACGAAGAATACGGCGTCGGAATCCTAGATGTTAGGGAGATCGTCAAAACCGGAACGATAACGATGATCCCTAACTCCCCCGATTTTTTAAAAGGAGTCATCAACCTAAGAAGCAAAATCGTCGGCGTAATAGACCTCGAAAAGAGGTTCCTGCTGAAAAGAGACGAAGAAGAACACACAGGTAAGCACATTGTAATAGCAGAGATTGGTGATGGCACCTTCGGGTTGCTCGTAGACGAAGTAACCGACGTACTGCGGCTGCCCAAAGAAGGCATCAAGCTACCTCCAGAGATAATAACCAAAAAAATAGGCATCGACTACGTAGAGGGCATAGGAACCGTAAACGACAAGCTGATAATACTGCTTGACGTAGAAAAGGTTCTCTCCGAAAAAGAACTCATCGAGTTAGCTAAGACATCGACAAGAGAATACCGCAAAGTTAAACCTCGCAAAATGAAACCAAAGAAGAAAGAAACAGAAACAAAGCAAGAAGTACCCGAGGAAAAGCCACCAAAAGAAAAGGAAACAACAAAGCGCCAAGCGCCCAAGGAAACGCCGTTAAAAGAAGAGCAGATCAAACCAGAGAAGAAAGAAACAGCAAACCGCGAAACCTCCAAGGAAAAATCGGTTGAAAAGCCAGCGACTGAGTGAGAGATATTGTCTCACTTAGTGGTGGTGCCAACAGAGGAACAATCTCTTCTCCATTTTTCTTTCCCAACGAACAACAGACTTATGGAAGATACAGAAACGGTAAGGGTGCTAGTAGTTGATGATTCTTTCTTTATGAGAACGTTAGTTTCTGACATGCTGAATTCTGATCCCGACATAAAGGTTGTTGGCGCTGCCAAGGATGGAAACAATGCCTTAGAAAAATTGAAGACTTTGAGACCGGATGTGATCACATTGGATTATCTTATGCCCGGCTTGAGCGGGTTACGCACCCTTAAACGCATCATGAGGGAACGCCCCACCCCCGTGATAATGTTAAGTGCATACACCGAAGAGGGGACAGCTGCAACCATAGAATGTCTGGAGGCAGGTGCCGTCGATTTTGTTCTCAAACCATCGGGTACCGTCTCCGTTGACATTGAAAAGGTTAAAGACAAGCTGACAGCGAAGATAAAAAGAGCTTCAAAAGTTAACATTCAAAAGATCAAATCTATACTTGCCAGAAAACGGGTCAAACAGTTTCTAGCGCCAGGTGTCGTCGTAAAAGAGAAAGTGTTTGTCATCGGATCATCAACCGGTGGACCATCTGTTTTGGAGCTGATTCTGTCAGAGCTCCCTTCAAACTTCCCAGCAGCAATCCTTATTGTTCAACATATGCCAGCAAAATTCACAAATTCCCTGGCTGAACGTCTGAATCGAACGTCTGAAATCGTGGTAAAAGAAGCTGAAGGAGGAGACGTAGTAGAGCCAGGAAAAGCATACGTTGCCCCTGGAGACTTTCACATGACAGTAAAGAGAATAATGACAGAGGGTGCAACGAGGGCCATTATTAGTTTGAACCAGGGTCCTCCGGTACACGGCTTGCGGCCTTCCGTTGACGTGACAATGAAGTCGGTTGCTGATGTTTATGGCGAAAACGCTGTGGGAATTATTTTGACTGGCATGGGCAGGGACGGAGCAGAGGGAATGAGGGCTATTAAAAGAAGAAACGGCAAAACGATTGCTCAGGACGAGGCTACATCCCTGATCTATGGTATGCCTAGAGAAGTCATCGAGAAAGGAGACGCAGATTATGTTTTTCCCGTGTTTGAGATCAGTCAGGGGATAATTCAACTGCTGTAGGAGTGTGTGTTGCGACTATGGATGTGTCAAAGTATAAAGAGATGTTCTTGAGCGAAGCCAAAGAAAACTTGCAGTTGTTGAATGAGTCCTTATTGAAGTTGGAGAAGAACCCGGCTGATCTGAAACCTGTTGATGAGATGTTTAGGGCTGCTCACAGTTTGAAGGGCATGGCGGCTACTATGAACTATAGTAAGCTGGCGGGGCTGTGCCACGCGATTGAAGATGTTCTGGATAAGGTGAGAAAGAAGGAAAGAAAGCTGACGTCTGAGATGGTTGAAGTGTTTTTCGAGTGTTTTGATAATTTGGAGCTGTCTCTTAGGAGGATTTCTGGTGGTGAAAACGAGGCGGACGTAGCTGGATCCTTGTCGAAGCTGAACGGTCTTCTGTCTGCTCCTGGTGAAAAACTGGTTTCGGAGGTTCCTGAGGGTGCGAGATTAGCGGAGGAGCCTTCGTCTATTGAAAAAATTCGTGAGATAAAGGTTAAGGTTGAGACGCTGGATACGCTGGCGGGTCTCGTAGAGGAATTGTTGGTTAACAAGATGTTGTTGGATCAGCTTTACGCGTCAGGAAAGTTTGCGGATATGCCTGGTGCTTTGGATGCTTTGGGTAGGCTTGTTTCTGATTTGCAGTATAATGTTATGCAGGCTCGTTTGGTTCCTGTTGCCCAGATATTCCATCGGTTTCCGAGAATGGTTCGCGATTTGGCGAGAAGAGAGCGAAAACAGGTTAATTTGGTGGTTGAGGGTGCTGAGATTGAGCTTGACAGAAAGATTGTAGATAAGTTGGGTGAGCCGCTGGTTCATTTGCTGAGGAACGCGGTGGATCATGGCATAGAGGTGCCAAAGGAAAGAAAAAACTTGGGAAAACCGGCGACTGGAACGATTAGGTTGGTTGCTAGGAGAGAGAAGGATTATGCTATCATTGAAGTGGAGGATGATGGTGGGGGAATCGGTGAGGAGAAGGTAAAGAGGGTTGCGGTAGAGAAGGGGATAATAGGTAGGAAGGAGGTAGCGGGCTTAGGTTATGAAGAAACTGTGGCGCTGTTGTTTGATAGCAGGTTTAGTGCTGCTGAAAGGGTTACTGAGGTTTCTGGTAGGGGTGTTGGGCTTGATGTGGTTAAGAGGACGGTTGAGTCTCTTGGCGGAACGGTTCAAGTGGCCACTGAGCTTGGGAAGGGTATGAAGGTTACGTTGAGGTTTCCGCTTACGTTGGCTATTATTTCGGCTTTGTTGACGAAGGTGGGAGAGGAGGTCTATGCTGTTCCTTTGACTAGTGTTGTGAGGTCGGTTAGGGTGAAGGGTGAGGATGTTAAGAGGGTGGTTGGTCGTGAGGTGGTTGTTTTGTCTGAGGGGAATGTTCCGTTGTTGAGGTTGTCGGATTTTTTTAGTTTTTCTCATGAGCGGGAGGAGGGTGCTTTGATGGTGCTGGTGAATCGTGGGAACGAGTTTCTTGGTTTGGGTGTTGATGAGTTGTTGGATAAGCAGGATATTATTGTTAAGCCTTTGGATAGGTTGGTGAGGCAGAGTAGGGTTTTTGCTGGGTTTACGATTTTGGGGGATGGGAAGCCTGCTTTGATTTTGGATGTGAATAGTTTGTTTGATTCGGTGGTTGAGGAGCAGAGGTATATGGTTGATTCGCGTGCACGTGAGAATATCTCGTAGTCAGAAAGTGATGGAAAGAGCATGTCACTGTTCGAGTGGGAAAACGGTTACACCAGCCTTAGATAGAGCCACAACTTGATTCATGATATGAAAACAAGCTATTTGGAGGCTTGACGGCGCAAAGGAGGTGAGAAATTGGGCACGAAAATGTTGATCGTTGATGATTCAGCGTTTACGAGGCGGGTTGTGAGAAATGCTTTGAATGGTCGGGGTTACCGCGAGGTGATTGAAGCAGAGAACGGCGAGGAAGGATTGAGGAAATATGAAACAGAAAAGCCCGACGTGGTACTTTTGGACATAATACTGCCTGGTCTACACGGGACTGAAGTGCTCAAAAACATCATGAATATGGATGAGAATGCAAAGGTGATAATGCTTACAGCTGTAGGGCAAGAAAAGACTATGAAGGTATGTAACATACTTGGTTCTGTTGGGTATATTGTCAAGCCTTTTGACGAAAGGAAGTTAGTGGATACTGTGGAGAAGATCCTACATGCAAAAGAAAAGAGAAAGCGATTGGCGAAATTGACTGAGTTTGAGGAAGAGGCGTTGAGAGAGGTTGGCCACATCAGTGCGCAGCATGCAGGCACAGCTCTTTCAAAGATGATTGGGAAAGTGGTTAAGGTGGAGCTGCTAGCGGCAACGTTGACTTCTTTAGACGGTCTTCCAAAGTTGATTGGAAATAGAGAAGCATTGGTCAGTGGGATATATCTTCCGATAACTGGAGACCTTTCGGGTTCACTGTTGGTGATTTTTCCAGAGAAAAGTGCTTTCACACTAGTTGACGTGCTGTTGAAAAAGGAGATGGGAACTACAAAGGAGTTTGGTGAGATGGGCAAATCTGCTTTGAGTGAAGCTGGGAATATTCTAGCTGGAAACTGTTTAACTGCTTTGTCGCATGCATTGGGAATGCATCTTGTTGAACATGTTCCAGAGTTCGCGCATGATATGGTAGGAGCCTTGATCGACAACGTAGCCGTAGCCTTTGGGCAGGAAGCTGAGCGAGCACTGACAATACAAGTGGAGTTAAACGCTGGAAAAAAGATCAAGGTCACGGGATACTTCTTCCTCCTGTTCGCATTAAAGGAAGCTCGCGCAATGCTGAGAGCACTCGGGGCAAAGGCAGGTGTATAACATACCAGAAGACATTGTGGTGGATACGGCTCAAGTGAAAGTCACCCAAGCGCCCAACAGGCTAGTAGCGCTTGGAGTAGGCTCTTGCGTAGTGATAACGCTCCACGACCCCATGCTCAAAGTTGGAGCAATGGCCCACGCCATGTTGCCCGACAGCACAGAACATGGACCGACCATCAATCCATTCAAGTTTGCCGATCTAGCTATAGATGCAATAATTAAGAAAATGGAATTCTTGGGTTCCAATAGACAAAATATGAAGGCAAAGATTGTCGGTGGAGCAAATATGTTCCCGAATCTTGGACATGAAAGTTTGAGGGCTGGTGAAGAGAATGTTTTGGCTGTGAAGGAGAAGCTGCGGAAAGAAAGAATCTCTTTGGCGGGAGAGGTTGTAGGGGGAAGTGTTGGCAGGTCGGTGGACTTTGACACAGTAAGTGGAATCGTAACAGTTAGAGTGAAAATTTGAGGTGGAAGGGTTTGTTAGAGGTGTCACCAGTTTCCGTTCTTAATGGTTACACTAGCCTTAGATATAGCCACGGTATAGTCTTAATCACGACATCTTAGATGGAAGGAACATGCATGCCGATGGTAGAAGAACTTACTGAAATTCAAAAAGATGTTCTGATGGAGATAGCGAATGTAGCGTCTGGAAACGCCAGCACCATTCTCTCAGAAAAAATTGGCAAGGAAATCAAGTTATCCATACCGTTCCAAAAATTAGTCTCTGTGAAGGAAATTCCAAAACTTTTTCCCGTTCCAAAAGGGGTTGCCGTCTGCACATTTGCCAAGTTAGAAGGAGACATACTGGGTGGTATGATGTTTGCATTTGACTTAGAAAATGCTTTAATACTTGCAGACCTTTTGCAGCATAAGAAAGTGGGAACAACTCAATGGCTGTCTGGAAAAGACCAAGAAGCACTTATCTTTTTGAGTAATGCTCTGCTTGGGTCTTATTTGAAAGCCTTGTGTAGCTTCTTAAACCTTGACACCGATATAGAGGAAACTAAAATTTTTTCTACAGTAGGAGATGCTATAATGGATTTATTAAACCTAGGTAAGCCTCAAAGTCCCGTCTTGTTATTAGGCAGTAAACTTTCACCAAAAGGAATTATTAAAGCAGAACTGATGTTTTTCTTCTTCCTACCCACACAAAGCATAGTCTTCCTTTTGAGAAAGGCGAATCTACTGCTTGATAAAAGGGGAAAACGATGAAAAAAATGAAAAAGGTATTGATTGTTGACGACTCGGCTTTCATGCGAATGCTACTGAAAGGAAAACTACCTAACATCGGAGAAACAGAAATACTCGAAGCGTCAAACGGAAAGGACGCTATAAAAACCGCCATGAAACACATACCAGACCTAATTCTCCTCGACATAGTTCTACCAGACACTGATGGCGAAACCGTTCTTAGCAACCTAAGAGAAGCCGGCATAAAAAGCAAAGTAATCATGGTTACAGCTGTTGGACAGAAGCCAGTAATCGAACGATGCGAAAAACTAGGCATCAGCGGCTACGTCGTCAAACCATTCGACGACGCAAAAATATCAGAACTGATAACAAAGACATGGAACACGCCTTAAAACAGAACATCACATTTTTTGATGTATGCATGCGCCTTGCGCACGCAGATGTATCCCTTGCCACAATCCTCATCTGCACGCGCCACTTTCTAAGCTTGACATATGCCACAAACTGAAATAACGAAATAATACGCTAACAGCAATCGGTTCTCATAGAGAACCGAGATGAACCTTATCCAACTACTCCTATCAAAGAGTTTAAAAAACAAAAATCCCACACTCGACCTACAAAGGTCAGACAAGAGACTTCTACGCATAGCCAGCCAAGACTTCATGAACTACTTGAAGTTTCACTGGAAACTCACACGCCAAGAAATAACTCAACCAGAACTTATGGAAAAAATAAGCAGATACCTTCATGAAAAACCGGAAGAACTCGAAGAATTCCTGAACGTTTGGTCTGGAATTTGGATGAAAAAATGGGGTGAAAGGGTTAAGCTTGTCACAGAAACCGAGGAATGTCAATGCCTAAGGAAGAAACATAAACGACTAAATCAAATTGAACCCATGTGGAGACAACTTAGAAACCGCAGCGAAATCGAAGAAATAGTAGTAGAAGCGCTGATTAGAAACGGAGAAATATGCGGAACATCCATCCTAGCCGAACACCTACTCAAAACCGATTTGGCATTAAAGACAAAAGGGAAATACTTCACAAACAGCCTAGAGGATCTTTTGGATATTACAAGAAGAGTGGTGACAAAGGCGAGATATCTTTCTCGAACCACAGGCCCAACAATTTTCATTATAGCCAGAAAAAGCCCACATCTCAGATTGAAGTAATCTTGAACTCGCAGTACGCATCTCCCACGCCAACACACTTACTCTCAGTACAACTCATTTTTCTCTCTAAAACCTCTGAAACAACACCAACCCAATATCCCCTAAAATAATGGCAAAGAGGCCTATCCGACTTCCCATTTGTTTCCAACGCATCAACAAGCGGATTATTCTCCACCGCAATAGTTAGGGTTCCCTGTTTCTCATTAAACTTTTGAATTCTAGGCACCCCCCAACCAGTAACCTTAACCAGATGAAC
>Ga0209978_10001082_pt1 | contig 11120 bp, 13 predicted proteins | sample BentaG_FD_182805 | JGI IMG/M metagenome (GOLD analysis project Ga0209978, IMG submission 182805) | Deep subsurface microbial communities from South Atlantic Ocean to uncover new lineages of life (NeLLi) - Benguela_00093 metaG (SPAdes)... | ecosystem: Environmental > Aquatic > Marine > Oceanic >...
ATCTTTATCTCGAGAATTAGAATCCATTAAGTATGTAATATAGACCAAACATTAAAATTTGATTTTTATAATTTATTAAATCTAAGCATATTATTGGTTAATATCTATGTAATTTTAAGGAAAAAACATTTGATATAAAACTAATCACATCCATATATATTCTAGATAAAAACAAATTTCGTTTAATATTACTATGCCAAAAGAGGTCATCCTCTGCTTAAGTTATTTTGATTCGATATTGGGCCCTAACCTACTATATTGTAGCTCCCCATTAAATACTCAAGAACATCCAGATTTAGGTAGGATTCTGGAATTCACTGAAGAAGAAGGAAATTTTATATTTACTTATAGAAAGTACCAAACCATTAATCACATTTTTTATATTGACTCAGAATTTGCGCGAGGGGGAAAAGAACTCCTAATGATAACCTATATGATTAGAGCCGCTTACTTTAAGGACGAAATTACTGATGTATACAATTATTTATCATCTAAAGCCCCTGATCTAGAATCTTACGCTTCTGAACTTAAAACTCTTCAAGAACTTACAGAACTTCTACATAGTCATAAAGATCGCTCAAATCAAAATAAAATTCTTAAAATAGCATCGAAAGAATTTAAAAAACAATTTCTTAAACTTTTTAATAAATATCTAGAAAAGATGAGCCCACAGATAGATTTATCAACTCATTTATTGGGTAAAGGAAATTTAAAGAAAATTTATATTTTTGGGCCTAGAAACGCGGGAAAATCTACGCTCGTTAAAAATTTGGAGGTTATACAATTCCTACAATATAAAAACAACGAAATGAAGAGAGATTTAGCAAGTAAAATTCTTGATTTTATAATTGATAACATCGAAGTTTTGACATACGAATGTGTTGATGAGGATACGGATGATGAAAGAACCAGATTGTATGAAGATTGTATAGATAATGCTCAAGGCTTTATTTTAATCTTTAATGCCTCTAATAAGGACTCTATTAAAGAAACTATTGAAATGTTCCAGTTAGTATTAAATAGATGCAAAGATAAGGGAGATACTATACCAATACTTATTATTGGCAACAAGTTTCACGACAAAGAAGAAATAACACCTGATTTGATACTCGAGAACTTCGATACGAATGAATTAGCTGAGTGTGGGCTATTGATCCAATCTTATTCTCTTAATGTACTTAGTGACGATGAAAAAATAATTGAAGCAATTCGCTGGCTTTTAAAACAAATAATTTAAGATATTATAACTACTGGATTGAAAGAATTTCTAATATGAAAAATTTTATATGATTTATAATAAATCTTCATGGAAAGACGAATTATTATTATCTTTCACCCTTATCTATTTATAGATTAGAAACTAAACTTTTTTTATAGTTGGTAGATATGATATAAATATTATGAGCAAAATGCAAGTTCCTATTATTATAACAAAAGAAGACTGTCACAGATGTCATGAGTTAGTTGGTTGGCTTAAAGAACACGATATCGAATACATAGAGCGTGATATAGACGACGAAGAATTCACTCATAAGTTGTTACACGATAAAAACTTCACCAAAACTTTCTGTGACGCTGATGGGTGTATTGTAAATACGCCAGTTGTAATAATGGATGGAAAATATTGGTTTAAAGAGCTCTGGGGTATCTCCGGACTCAGAGAAAAAGAAGCTAAGAAACTATTTGGAGTTAAATAAGTTACAATAAGGATAATTGAATTTTTATTTTATTTCTTAAACTCTGCTAATCCTTTTATAACTTTTCTAATTGTTCTTAATCCTTCTTCATCGTTTTGAACGCCTTCTTTACCACTATCATGACTCCATAAAGCAGCGCCCAAATTCGCTCCGAACGCGCCACCTGATACGGAAATCATGTGATTTTGTTGGTAGAAATCTAAAATACTTCTTATTGCAATTTCTTGCCCTCCACTTCTGTCTCCGCCTACCGCAAGAGCCGCTCCAAATTTACCCTTAAAAACAATTGGATTTTTAGCAACTAACCCACGGCAGCGATCAAGTATTGTTTTTAATTGTCCTGAAAGATTCCCTTGAAATACGGGTGTACCTAAGAGTAAAAATCTTGCTTTTTCTAACTTACTATAAAGGTTTTGAATGTCATCTTCATTTATACATCCTTTTTTCTCTCTTATACAATAGTCGCAATGTGTACAATATTTAATTTCTTTTCCTCGTACTGTCCAGAATTCAGTATCAAATCCAAACTTCTCTGAAGCGTAGTTTAGGGCATATTGAACGGCATAGGCAGTTCCTTGATTTCTTGGGCTTCCACAGATTCCCAAAAGTAAGTTCTCATTTTCCACCATAGTTATAATATAGCAAAGTTCTTTCTATATTTATTATTATTTGTATTTATTCTAAAAAATATTTTAAGTTCTTCTTTACTACTAATTACGATGGATTCCCCCAAATCGAGTTTAGCCAGAATCAAGATTAAATTTCCAGACCAGCTGTGGATTTCGGAAATCTTTAAGAAGTTTCGTGATGTGCGAATGGAAATTGAATATTTTCTTCCTTATGATTTTGAAAACTCAATAGGAAATTCAATTATTGAAATTTTTCATCATAACATCGATTTAATAGTAGAAGAAATAAGGAACCATAAATCTGTAATTGAAATTAGCGTTTTGGAAAAAGAAAAGACGAGAGTTAAATTTAATGTTAAAACTAAGGATCCATTTTTATTATACGCAATTATCAAATGTGGTGTTCTAATTAACTTTCCAGTGAGAGTAAGAGATGGTTACGCGTTTTGGAGGTTAGTATCAAGTAGGAAAAGTATAGACGATCTTTTAACTCTTTTTGATCGGAAAGGAATCGATTATACGCTACTTAGAATTGGAACTTCTCCTTACAGTGCTGACGATGATAAGAATAAATTAACTCTAGACGAATCAACAATCTTGAATAAAGCTATTTCTTCAGGATTTTTTGAAATTCCGAGGAAAATTTCTTTAGAGGAACTAGCTAATGAGTTAGGGAAGTCCAAGTCAGCTCTATCTGTCACCCTAAGAAAAATAATTAAAAAAAAAGTAATGTTTGAAATGTAAATACGACTAACTCTTAATAATACTCCTTAATTTGTTCTGCTAAGAATGCTGCTATTTTAGAATTATTAAAAGGCCAAACGAAAGAAAACTTAATGTTAGGATTTTTCTTTTTTGCTCGTTCGATGGCTTCAGGAATGTCCTTTTCAGAATGTTCGCCTCCTTGAGTCATCATAGGAGTAATAACAATAATTTTATCAGGATACTGTTTAATAGCTTCTTCGAATGCATCATCTAAAGATGGGGAACAGAATTCGTTAAATCCAACAACAACACTATGACCCGTCTGATTTGAAAGCGTAGTAGCTAATTCATATGAAGTGTAACTGTATAAATCATTTTCTTGAGTTCGAGGCCAATTGCGCATTTTACTGTCCAATTCTTCGTATTGTTGTTGCATCTTTGGAGGGGGTGGCCCTGGCATATTTTCTAACCTAGAATGGAGCATAAAATAGTCGAGAGTTTCTTTTTGAGGAAAATCATTAGGCGGCATTCCATGCATTGCAAGAATTATAACAATTTTCATGATGGTACTATTAATTTTAGCTGAAGTTTAAACTTTTTAAATTTATAATAAGTGGGTGTGAAAAACTTAGAAAATAATATTATTTTATCCCAAACTGGGTTAATTTATGTTCATAAAAAAAATAAGAAAAAAAAATTTAAAGCCATTCTTCCTTTAAAAGATCTCCGCGCGTCCCAATTACAGCATATTTTATCGGAACTTTCCTGGTTGCTCTCTTTGCACCTTCTTGTGCTATAGCTAATAATCCAGAACAACATGGGACTTCCATAATAGCAACAGTAAGCGTATTAATCTTGGCATCATCTATTAAACTTTTAATTTTTTCAATGTAAACTTCCTTACCTTGGTCAAGTTTAGGACAAGCTATCGCAATTGATTTAGATTTTAAGAACTCTCTATGAAAATCACCATAGGAATAAGCAACACAGTCCGCGGAAATTAAGACGTCAGCACCTTGATAATAAGGAGCATTAGGGTTAATTAGATGCATTTGGACTGGCCATTGTCTTAACGTAGAAGAGATTTTTCCAGTTGCTTCATTTTGAGCCTCAGGTTCGTCAAAAACCATCGTCTGAGAAGACGGGCAACCACACTGGTGCGAATGCTCAGCAACGATCTGTTTCACTTGCTCTAATTCTACTTCTTCTTTACTTTTTAAACTTTCTAATCTTTTTTCAACAGCTTCCTCGTCAAATTCAGCAGCTTCTCTTTCAATAATTTCAAGGGCACCCGTAGGACATCCTTGGATGCAAGCTCCTAATCCATCACAGAAAAGATCGTTGACAACTTTAGCTTTTCCTTCAACAATTTCAAGAGCTGCTTCAGCACAATCGACGATACAATTACCGCAACCCGTACAGAGGTCTTCATCAATTTTTATTATTTTTCTTACAACTTTATTTTGATATTCTATTTCAGTCATATTTAGATCAAATTGAGATGATTATATATTTTTAATTTCGAACATGTTCTTAGATTTGTTAAGATTTATGGATAGTTATAGATAGAATTATATATAATGAGACAAAAGAAGAAATTGTAAAACTTGATTTAATGTTTTATGTGATTAAAATGAGTGAAGATACAAAAATAAGTAGTTTAGTTAGATTGATGTTTGCTCTATGGTTACTCATAATGGTGATGCTCTGGGTATTATTTGGTCTTACGACTCTCGCGTTTTTATTCTGGCTCGCCTTAGGTGTTACAGTTGGTGGACCTGTTCTAGCAATAACATATAAACTAAAAGAGCTAATTTTAGGTGCATTAATCCTTGCTATTGTATTACTTTGGGTAGCATTTGGCGTCTACGGTGGTATTCTGCTTTTCGGTATTGCTTTGACTTTAACAATTGCGGGGCCTATTATTGTGATAATACTCTCCGTAATTAATCGAAAGAAAAGCCCAAAAAAAGAAATTAAACCGCTAGGAAAACTAGGGCCATTACATCCACTTGTTTGGTTATGTAATCTAGGGTGGTTAGGAGGGTTAGGAACACTTTATGCCCCTCTATTCTGGCTATATTTATTGTTTTTCTTAATCCTTTTAGGAATTATTCCATATGACGCTGAAGTTCCTGTGAAAAGAGCAAACCGATTATGGTTATTAGGGTTTTTGGGATTTATTGGATTTCTTTTTGGGTCGTGGTTTTATTGGACATGGTCATTTAGTAGCTTATTTACGCTATTTATCTTAGGGATATTGCCAAAAAAGACGAGAGAATGAAAATTTAAATACCAAACTTTTTTTTTCCTTTTTTTTTCAATTGCCTATTCCTATAACTGGTTCTCCTCTTTAATTTAAAATTCATAATAAAAATCTTAAAATAATATGTTAAAAATAGTAATATTATGAAGGTTGTAATCGTAGGGAATAATGTTGCTGGAACATTTACAGGTCAAAATATACGTTTTTTAAATGAAGATGTAGAAATTGAAATTTATACTCAAGAGCAGTATCCCTACTACACGAGAGTTAATTTACCAGAGTTGATCCCTGGTAATGTTCAAGCTGAAGATTTGATTGTTTTTAAAGATGATTGGTATAAGGATAAAAATATAAAGCTGAACCTAAACAGTAAGGTTACCAAAATTGAACCGGAGCAAAAAACCCTCTTTATTGAAGGTCAAGACGCTCCCGTTTCTTACGATAAATTAATACTAGCTTTGGGAAGTGTCCCTAACATCCCTCCTATAAAAAATGCAAGAGAAATGGTAGGAAAAGGAGTATTTACTTTAAGAACTATAGATGATACTTTAGAAATCAAAGAATATATTCAAAAGTCTAAAGCTAAAAAAGCTATTATTATAGGAGGAGGTCTTCTCGGGTTAGAATTGGCTAATCAAATTAAAAACACTAACTTAAATACTACGGTCGTTGAATTTTTTCCACGATTATTACCAAGGCAGTTAGATGACGAATGTAGTGCCATGCTAAAAGATGAAATTGAAACTAAAGGAATAAAAGTAGTTTTAAACGCAGCAACCGAAGAAATCCTAGGTAACAGATTTGTTACTGGAATTAAATTAAAAGATGGACAAAAATTTGCCGCTGACATTATTTTAATCCAAGCAGGAATTAGAGCCACTATCGATCTTGCTCAAAATTCAGGTATAGATACAAATCGAGGCATTATAGTCAATGAATTTTTGGAAACTAGTGAGAAAGATATCTTTGCTGTAGGGGATTGCGTTGAGTATAAGAATCAAACTTGGGGTATAATCCCGGCATGTATGGAACAGTCAAAAATAGTTGCTGCCTCAGTACTAGGCTTAAGTAAGATAGAATACAAAGGAACTACACCAAAAAGTACTTTAAAAATTGTGGGTTTAGAAGTAACCTCGATTGGTATTTTTGATCCCTCTAAAGAAGAGGGTGGCGGTTGGGAGATTCTGAAGAGAGCAGATAAGAAAGATTGTTGTTACCAGAAGTTAGTTTTAAAAGATAACAAGCTAAAAGGAGCCATACTTTTTGGAGATAACAAAGCTATGTCGTTTGTCTACAAAAAAATGGAAAAAGATGTTACAAAGGAAGAACTTCGAGAAATTCTTGAGTTATATCTTTATAAATGCTCTAATTGTGGTGCTGAGTATGATGAAACAAAAATGGAACTTCTTTTCAAAGATTTACCGGAAGATTGGAAATGTCCAAATTGTAAGCACTCAAAAGAAGGATTTAATAAGAATTAAAAATATGGTAGGTAGGAAAATTATGACAATACACAGATGTAAAAGATGTAATTATATATATATAGACGAAGAACAGGAGATTCCGTTTGAAAAGGTAGGGGAAGACTATAAATGTCCAAGGTGTCGCACCTCTAAGAATTTTTTTGTAAAAAAAAATACACCTTAAAAATTGTATTTTATTTAAACTCCAAGGTCAAAGGCTAAAGCCTAATTAGATTAATTTATAAAATATTAAATTAATATTTTTAATATACATTCAATTAACAAATCCATAAATACAAATTAATTAAATTAAAAGAAAGGTAGTTTATCATGGCTAAATGGGAATGTGGCGCTTGCGGATATGTTTACGACGAAGAAAAAGAAGGGACTAAGTTCGAAGATCTCCCTGATGATTATATATGCCCAGTTTGCGGCGTAGACAAGAGTTTCTTTACAAAAATCTCAGATTAAACCTAATTAATTTTAATTTTATTTTTTTCTTCCTTTTTACATGAGATTTTAAGAATGGACTAATTGTAGACTCGATTAGTTATAAAAAATTTATAGGATATATAAATTAACTTTAAAATAACTTTAAAGTTCTAATAACATAATTAACAATATTCTATTGATTTTTAAAAGGGAGAAGATAATGTCAAGCTTAGAATTATTAAAAGATGTATATTATGTTGGATATGTAGACTGGGAAGTAAGAAATTTTCATGGATATTCTACTAATCGAGGATCTTCTTACAATGCTTATCTCGTAAAAGGAGAAAAAACAGTCCTAATTGATGCTGTTAAGAAGCCATATTTTGAGCATTATTTAGCTAAAATTAAATCTGTGTGCGATCTAAAAGAAATTGATTACTTTATTATTAACCATGTCGAACCTGATCACTCAGGCTCTTTTCCTCTCATTCTGGAACATCTTCCGAATGCAGAAATTATCGCATCAACTAAAGGCGTTGAAATATTAGAGAAACATTATCATGAAGATGTCGATAAGGAAGTATTTACTAAAATAAGAGCCGTAAAAAATGGAGATACTTTAGATGTTGGAAATGGAAAGTCATTCACTTTTGTGCCTATACCTATGATTCACTGGCCAGATTCCATGGTATCGTTTATGGCAGATGAAAAGGGTAAAAATGTGTTATTTTCGAATGATGCTTTTGGACAGCATTATGCTACATCTTTAAGATGGGACGATGAGAACGATCTATCAGAGATAATGTGGGAAGCAGAAAAGTATTACGCTAACATTCTCTTACATTTATCCAGTTTAATAGCTAAAACCTTACCCGTAGTAGAAGCTCTTCCAATTGATGCGATTTGTACCTCGCACGGGGTTTGCTGGAGGAAAAATATTTCGGTGATAGTTGATAGCTATAAGAAATGGAGTAGTGGCGAAATTGATGGAAACACCGTATTAATTGTGTACGACACTATGTGGCAGAGTACTGAAAAAATAGCGAAAGCATTGTATAAAGAGATTAACAGTAGAGGTATCACCGTAAGAAGATTTAGATTGACTCAAGCAGATTATAGCGACATTATAACCGAAGCTATGAAAGCAAAAGCAGTTTTAATTGGAAGTCCCACTTTGAATTATGGATTATTTCCAACTGTTGCAGAATATCTAAGTTATCAAAGAGGACTTAGGTTAAAAAACAAAATTGGATTAGCTTTTGGATCATATGGATGGTCCGGAGGGGCTGTTAAAGAAATTATCGAACAGATGAAAGCAACTGGGATGGATGTTATGGATGAAAAGATTGAAATTCAGTTCGTCCCAAAACCAAAGGATTTAGATTTTAAGGATATTGTAGATAAATTAGTCGAAAAAATGAACATAAAATAGAGGTTAAAAAAAATGGATTTTAATTTAACAGTAGCTCAACTAGCTTTACAAAAGAAAGCTAGAGAGTTTGCAGTAAAGGAAGTTTTACCCGTTTCTTTCAGCTATGATGAGCATGAAATTATGCCTATGGACGTTATTAAAAAGGCCTGGAAGATAGGACTAACAAATATGGCTATTCCCAAAGAGTATGGTGGGCAAGGGTATGGTATAATGGAATCAATAATAGTTGTTGAAGAAATAGCAGCTGCTTGTCCTGGAATCGCTACATCAATATTCGATAACGATTTAGGCTCAGGACCCATCGTTATTGGGGGGAATGAAGAGCAAAAGAATAGAGTTCTAAAAGATATAACCCAAAATTTTAAACTTATTGCATTTGCCACTTCAGAACCTGGAATGGGTAGCGATGTAGCTGGAATGCAATGTCGAGCTGAAAAAGATGGAAAAGACTTTGTGTTAAACGGTACCAAATATTGGATAACTAACGGAGGATACTCTGATTATATTACCATTTTTGCAACAGTCGACCCAGAGAAAAAACATCGTGGTATAGCAGCGTTCATTGTACCCACAGATTATGAAGGTGTCAAAACGGGTCCGCACATACCAAAATTAGGCCAACGAGCATCTAATACTTGCGCTGTAGTTTTGAAAGATGTGAGAATACCTGAAGAAAATGTATTGGCAAAACCGGGTAGAGGATTTCTTTTAGCTATGCAAACTTTTCAAAAAACTAGACCTGCTGTCGCAGCGTTTGCTGTAGGGTGCGCAAGGTCAGCTATGGAATATGCTATTGACTACGCTCAAAAGAGAAAAACCTTCGGTAGACCTATAGGAAATTATCAAGGGATTCAATTTAAATTAGCAGAGATGTATAAGGATATTGAAGCTGCGAGGCTATTAACTTATAAAGCGGCATGGGAAGGAGATCAAGGTTTAGATAGCAATCTTACATCTTCTATAGCAAAAGCGTTTGCTTCAGATGTTGTAATGAATGTTACCACTGAAGCTATCCAAGTTTTTGGAGGATATGGGTATCTTAGGACATTTCCAGTCGAAAAATTGTTTAGAGACGCAAAATTGTATCAAATTTACGAGGGTACGTCAGAAATACAGAGGATAGTAATTGCTCGGTTTATCATGAAAAAATACCAGCACGCAATGCCTAATCTATTTGAAATTCCAAGAATTGAAATCGAAGTGGAAGAAAAAACTAAAGAAGTAAGAATAAAAATAGATAAAACTAGTGATGAATTGGGCGGAAGATGGAAGTGTTTATTGTGTGCTTATGTTTACGACCCTGTTAATGGCGATCCCGATAGTGGAATTGTTCCCGGAACTCCTTTTGAGGATATTCCAGACGATTGGTTTTGTCCGGTTTGTGGGAGCGATAAAACCAAATTCGCGAAAATTTAAACAAATAAATATTCAATTTTTTACTTTTTTATTTTTATATAACTACACGACTAATTACGAATGGTTATAATTTTTTTAATGGTTCTACAATATCCTCTACATTTGATCTGTTCTCTGCGAAGAATCGAATCAGTATAACTCCTATTATTCCAATTATAACCATTAAGATAAAAATGCCTTGAATTGTACTCACAGCAAGAAATAATGAGCATTCATTTACTGTTACATGAAGTAAAGAAGTGAGAAGGACACTCTGTGTCTTACTATATAGCCATGTGGCTAAAAATGTGAAGACAATAACCCTAATAGTGTATACTAAGAAATCTAACAAATCTATAGAGCCACTCTCAATTAGAAACATTGGAATATGCCATATGGCATGAGGCAAACCAATAATCAGACTCATTTTAATTGGGCTCTGCCTCTTCTGTAGATGATGTTGAGCAAATCCTCGCCACCCTATCTCTTCTTCATAATTACCTAGTAATAGTCTATTCAAATAATGGAAAATAAAACCTATAAGTCCATATGCTGAGATTGTGTTTGGAAAGGATTCCCCTAACATAAGCTCAATACTAAGGGGGATCATGTAGATCACGATCGGTATAAGGAAGGCAAACAAATAATAGATTGGGTTAACCTTCCATTTGAATATTCGGCTAACAAAATCTCGAAGGCCACTTTTTCCATATAGTGTTAATGTGAGAATGAGGCCAGCAATTCCCGGTCCGAACACTCCAATCTTTACTAAGATTTCCAAGAAAATAAGAAGAGTTATAGGTGCTAACTCGGGTGCTGCGATATAAGGTTCAATCAGCAAAAATACTGTGATCCAACATGTCCAAGTTATAACATATGTTAAGAAAAAATATGTTAGAACCGGATGCCTACGTACATAAGATTTCATAAAGATTTTTACTAAACCCTTTCTTTTTCTTTAATTATTCGTTTTTTTATGCAAAAATAGTAAATCCAATATATAAAATTAACTTGGACCATCTTCTACAAATATTCAAATCAAGCCTTATATTGTTAGTTTGATATTACAAAGTATTGAAAAATTAATTCGCCTTTTCTAAA
>Ga0209978_10001084_pt1 | contig 11090 bp, 1 predicted proteins | sample BentaG_FD_182805 | JGI IMG/M metagenome (GOLD analysis project Ga0209978, IMG submission 182805) | Deep subsurface microbial communities from South Atlantic Ocean to uncover new lineages of life (NeLLi) - Benguela_00093 metaG (SPAdes)... | ecosystem: Environmental > Aquatic > Marine > Oceanic >...
TTCAATATAAATCTTACAACGCTTGTAGATGTTCCTGGATTTATACCCGGATTAAAACATGAAAGATCTGGAATTATCAGACACGGTGCCAAATTGATCTATGCCTATTCTGAAGCAACTGTAGTGAAAATTACGGTTATAATCCGTAAAGCTTATGGAGGCGCTTACATTGTAATGAACTCAAAACAACTAGGTTCAGATATCAATTTAGCTTGGAATTCTGCTCAGATTGCTGTTTTGGGTGCAGAAGGTGCTTGTAAAATACTTTTTCGAAATCAATTAAAGGAGATAGAAGACCCAACTAACCTATTAAAAGATTTTATTGAGAAATATAGAAAAGAATTTTCAAATCCGTATCAAGTAGCTGAAAAAGGACAAATTGATAAAGTTATCTTTCCACACGAGACTCGTTATGAAATTATTAAAAGCTTAAAATTTTTTGAATCGAAACGCGACCAATCTCCTAAACGAAAACATGGTATTTCTCCGGTTTAGTTTTCAAAATTGTTGATTTTTATGAAGAAGAAAAAGGATATCTTAGATATATTAAAAAATAAAATCCCTATTTGGGGTTATTCGCCAAAGGGTATTACTGATCCTTCGCTTTCAATTGAAATTTGCAGGATTGGGGGTGTTGGTTTAGTTGATCTTGAAGGATTAAATTCAAATCAATGTCAAACGCTTATTAAAAAATGTTACACATCGTTGTCTTCTGATCATGTATGGGGTATTCGAGTGGCTACTAAAGAAATTCTTAGTTCTCTTGAATTTCAAGATGTGGTTCCAATTATCATCTGTGCGTTTTCTCCTGATTCTCATGATATTGCAATATTACAGAAAACATCAAATTTACTCCTCTCTGAAGTTTCTTATTTAGAAGAAGCTTATAAAAATGCAGATTGGGCAGATTTATTTCTTGTAAAAGGCAATGAAGCCGGGGGAATAGTTGGTGTAAAAAATAGCTTTATTCTTATTCAAGAATTTCATAAGGCTGGCCTTTCATTTGTAATCCAAGGGGGATTTGGGGTATTCAATATCGGTTCAGCCCTTATTGGGGGCGCTTTAGGAGTAATTATAGAAAGTCAGTTGTATTTACTTCCTGAATGTCCATTAAGTCCTGAATTTAAAGACTATATCAAGACTATTGAAGCATCTGATTTTTACAATTTTAAAGAAACATCACGGTTTAATTACCGTTTGATTGGAAAGTTGGCCAATAAATCAATCCGGTCAATGAAGGCAATTGAAAAGGAAGAATTAGCAGACCTTAGTGAAGAATTCGACATAGAACTGAGCAACCTAAAGGAGAAGTTTTATGTGGAAATTAGTGAGTACGCAAAAATTTATAAAAATTATTCTGATCCGGAACCGAAGCATTCTTGCTTACCTAGCGACCAAGGTATTTGTTTTGCGAATTTTATTCTCGAATCATTTAGAAATTTAGAAAATTTCTTACTGAACATACCCAAAATTATTCAAAATCAGTTAAAAACCGTTAAAGAACACTGGCCCTTTGCGAAAAACTCTGATTTTGCCAAGCAATTTAATATCAAATACCCTGTAATTCAAGGTCCGATGGCAAATATTTCTGATAAAATCGCTTTTGCCATAAAAATTGCTGAAAATGGGGCACTTCCAATACTCGCTCTTGGTGGGTTACTAGAAAATGAAGCTTCCAGTTTATTAAGTGAAGCTAAAGCGGGTAGATTATCAGAGATGCCATATGGATCAGGGATTATTGGCTTAGAGGTAATTAAATCTCGTAGAGAAAAGCATCTCAAATTAATCTCAAAATTTGGTCCCAAAATCACGCTAATCGCAGCAGGATCCGTAAATCTAGGCGTTCAAGTCAAAAATTTAGGCAATACGGTGTTAATTCATACACCCGCTTTATCAATGTTTAAAGATGCTTTAAAAAAGCACCTTGATTTTATGATTTTAGAAGGAAGCGAGTGTGGAGGTCATTTTGGAATGTTGTCTTCTTTTATTCTTTGGGAAAGTATTTTAGAATATTTATATATGAACAAGAAAGTAATAAAAGAAAAAGTAAATCTTATTTTCGCTGGTGGTATCATAAATGAAAACAGCACAGCAATGCTTGCTGGCATGATTGGAGAACACCTTGATTTGATTAACCCCGGAATTCAAATGGGTACTGCTTATTTATTGAGTGAAGAGGTTGTTAATACTCAAGCATTGTCGCCTGTTTATCAAGAACTTTTACTGAACAATTCATGTACAACCGTAATTGGAACGAGCGTGAACACTCGTGCAAGAGTAATCCCTTCAGAATTTGCATTTAAAACAATTAAGAATGAATACTTATGGAAAACTCAAGGGATTTCTATTTCTAAACGAAAAGAAATGTTCGAAAAAGATAATTTAGGAGCATTAAGAATTGCTTCAAGAGCCGAAATTTGGAATGATAATCACATTGAAGGAAGTAACACTACACAATTCACTCCGACTTATAGTAAAAAGCAATTAACTAATGGCGCTTTTATGACAGGTGAATCTATTTCGCTGCAAAAAACACTTAGAAATATCTCTCAAATTCATTACGATGTCGTTGAGGGGGGTAGAAAATCCATCGAGAAGAAATCGTCTCAAATTTTTAATGAAATCAAGTCTGTGAAAGTAGATAACAAAATGGGGAGAGTTATACCGTTTGGAAAGAAAGTTGCCATTATTGGGTTAGGAGGGATTTTTCCGGATGCTGAAAACATCCCGCAATTCTGGGCAAATATCAAAAATAAAAAATATTCAATTACGGAAGTTCCTACCGAAAGGTGGGATCCTAAAATATTTTATGATGAAGATCACTCTGTCCCTGAAAAAACTTACTCAAAAATCGGAGGATTTGTTAAAAACTTTGAATTTAAGTCTATAAAATATCGAATCCCTCCAAAGATGGCAGAAAGGATGGATTTAGTTCAAAAATTAGCCATCAAAACTGCAGAAGAAGCGCTTACCGATGCGGGTTATCCCACCAATGGTAAACAGCGATTACCAATTGCAACTATAGTTGGTAACTCCTCTGGAGGAGATGCCCAACGTCTCAGTAATAAACGTATCATTTATAGTGAAATCAAGTACAGAATTAATGAAGCAAGTTCCCAAAAGATTTTAAACCAAGATGAAAAAGAAAATCTTCTTAATTATATTGAAGAAAAAATTATTAATCAGATTCCAACGATTAATGAAGATACAATGCCAGGTGAATTATCAAATATTATTGCTGGTAGAGTGGCAAATGTGTTTAACTTGACTGGTAAAAGTATGACAACTGATGCTGCTTGTGCTTCAAGTCTAGCTGCTATTGATACAGCAATTAATGGGTTACTTGTTAAGGATTACGACACTGTTTTGGTGGGTGGCTCAGATAGTTCAATGGATCCTCAGACTTTCATTAAATTCAGTAAAATTGGAGCATTATCTGAAGATGGATCATATCCCTTTGATGCTCGCGCTAATGGATTTATTATGGGAGAAGGAGCAGGATTTATAGTTTTAAGACGACTTGAAGATGCTATACGAGATAATAATAAGATTTATGCTATCATTAGTGGATATGGTGGTTCTTCTGACGGAAAAGGAAAAGGGATCACAGCACCCAATCCTGACGGGCAGAGGTTAGCTATTGAACGAGCTTTAAAAGCCAGTAGTATTAAACCATCAGGGATTCAGTACCTTGAATGTCATGGGACATCTACTATCGTTGGAGATGCTACTGAATTGAATGTATTAAAGGAATTTTTCTCTGGTAGAAATATAAATCAAAAACTAGCGATTGGATCAATAAAAAGTCAAGTTGGACATCTCAAAAGTGCTGCTGGTATCGCTGGTATCATCAAGAGCGTACTAGCATTACACCATAAAATATTACCCCCTTCTGTAAATTATGATACTCCTAATCCTTCTATTAATTGGGAAACAAGCCCATATTATGTAAATACTGAACCCATTAGCTGGTTATCCCCTGAAACAGGTATAAGAAGAGCTGGAGTATCAGCATTCGGATTTGGAGGGACTAATTATCATGTTATTCTTGAAGAATATATTCCTCAATCATATGGAGCAGCTCCTTCAGTAAGTCAAAAAGATCTAACGACTGATACTATAGCAGATTCCATTCCTTCTACTTCTACTTCTTCCCCAGAACTTTGCTTTCTATTCAGTGGTCAAGGAAGTCAGTATGTAGGAATGGCCAGAGAATTGTATCAAAAATTTCAAATTATACGGGATACTCTTGACAATGCAAATGAAATATGCAAAGTTTTTGGTGGATTTGATTTACTAGAATTAATATTCGGATCTCCGGATATAACTGAAGAAGAAAGCTCGAAGAAATTAAGGCAAACTCAGTTTACTCAACCTGCTATTTATTCTATTGAGATAGCGTTATTTAAACTTTTTAAATCAAAAGGAATTAGCCCGGGAATTGTAGGAGGTCATAGTCTAGGAGAATTTGCTGCATTAGTTACTGCTGATGTATTAAATTTTGAAGATGGTTTGAAGGTTGTAATTAATCGAGGTAAAGCAATGGCTGAATCACCACCTGGAGTTAAATGCACTATGGCTGCGATCTTTACATCTTCAGATATGGTTGAGAAAACATTGAAGGAGCTTTCTGTTGAAAATGTTTCAATATCTAATTACAACTCTACTTCCCAAACTGTAATATCAGGTGAACTTTCTGCAGTTGAGTCCGTTGTGAGCATTTTCTCAGAAAAAGGAACACGAGCTATAAAATTAAATGTTTCAACTGCTTTTCACTCCAAATATGTTGCTCATGCTGAGGAAAAGTTGAAAAAATTTCTTGAATCAATCAAGTTTAAAACCCCAAGAATACCAGTATTTAGCAATGTTACTGGGAAAATTTACCCAGAAGATCCTGAAAAAATTAAATCAATTCTTCTCAAACAAATTACATCCCCTGTAAGGTGGGTTGATGAGACTTTAAATATTTATCAACATGGGGGAAGAAAATTTCTGGAAATAGGACCGAAAAAAGCTCTGTTCTTTTTTACCAAAGATATTTTGAAGAAACATAAAGATATTGAAGTAAACTATACACTTTCACCAAAAGCTCCTGAAGGAGAACACCTTCAAAAAATCTTTGAACAATTCAATACACTCCTACCTAAAAAATCCGGTGAACCAATTAAGACTGTATCTCCATCTCAAAAAGATCTTAAACCAAGCATAACTCCATCCTCTTCTAGAGTTCCTATAACCCAAAATATTTTTAGTTCTAATGAAGAATTAAATAAAATAAGACAACTTCCCTTTTTCAATGAATTCTTGGAAGAGCAAAAAGAAATATTATCTTCAGTTCTAATTCAAGGATTTCAAAACTACATGGAGAAATATCAATCTTCCCTTGAAAAACCATACACTATGGATGGATCCAAATTTAATATTGATCCTATAATGATAACTGGTGTAGGGATGGGACTTCCTGGGAAGAATCGGAACGTGTTTGATGATCAGAATATTGATGACATTCTCCAAGGAATAAACTTAATAGAACCGATAAGCGAAGAACTTGAAATTCAATTGTTCAATAAGAATATCATTCGATTGGTAAAAGCACCTAATGGAAATGCTAAATTTCAATCTATAGATGATGTATCTAAAGTTATACACCTTGCTGGTCAATTAGGTAAATTTAATCCTACCGAAGATTATCAACTTGATTCTAAAATGCTAAACGCGTTGGATATTACCTACCAACTTGCAATTTGTGCTGGTTACGAAGCGTTAAAAGATGCGGGAATCCCCTTAGTGCGAAGTAATATTAAAACTTCGACAGGCCAAATTTTACCTGGTGATTGGTCATTACCAGAAGATCTACAAGATGATACGGGTATTATCTTTGTATCAGCATTTCCTGGATTAAATAATTTCGCGGAGGAATTATCATCAAATTCTGTTGAAATTTCTGGGGAGGGAGATAAAAACTTTAACCGTGCATTTTTGTTTCGAGTACTGTCAATGGGTCATTCTCAGTTTGCCCAATTAATAAAAGCAAAGGGTCCAAATACTTCCACTAATGCTGCTTGTGCCTCTACTCCCCAGGCTATGGGAATAGCAGAAGATTGGATTCGAACCGGTAGATGTAAAAGAGTAATTGTAATTACTGCCGATAATGTTACAAGTAAAAGTCTTTTTCAATGGATTGGAGCAGGGTTTCTAGCAAGTGGGGCCGCTACAACAAAATCTCAATGGGAAGATGCAGTTCTTCCATTTGGTGAAGGGAGAAATGGGATCATTATAGGTGCTGGAGCAAGTGCATTTGTTATTGAACAAGAGTCTGAAGCTAAAGCCCGAGGAGTTAAACCAATCGTAGAAATTCTTGGGTCTTATTTTGCTAATAGCGCATACCATGGATCTCGACTAGATAAAGTACATATTAGTCAAAAGTTAGATGAATTCGTTTCAGAAATGGTGAAAAGGCACGGTATTACCAAAAATGAATTGGTTAATGAAGGAATGTTTGTAAGTCATGAAACATATTCCCCTGCTCGAGGAGGAAGTGCTGAATCTGAATTGATTGCCTTAGAAGAAACTTTTGGTAAAAAAGCTTATGATATGATGATAATCAACACTAAGGGATACACTGGTCATGCAATGGGAGCAGGAATTGAAGAAGCAGTAGCGATAAAATCTATGGAGAAAGGTAAAATTCCTCCAATCGCAAATTTGAATAGAATTGATCCAAATTATAAAAAATTTAACTTTTCTAAAGGTTCAAATGAGAGAAAAAAATATGCCCTACGTTTCGCTGCCGGATTCGGTTCTCAATTAGCGTTTGTTTTGTTCCGCTTAGTTTCTTATAATAATCGTTTAGGTAAAATTGAGTATGAGCGTTGGCTTAATAAAATAGGCGGAAGTGTGACGCATTTGTTTGATGACGGGAGAATATTAAAAATGAAAACTGAGCGTATTAAACCTATCCAAACTTCAGATGTTTACCTAAAATCAAAAACAATAACAGTAATTCAAAGATCAGATACCATTGAAATCATAAATGAAATCAAACAAATAATAGCATTAAAATCAGGTTATGATCCGATTGATATTGAGGAAACTTATGACTTGGAAGAAGATCTTGGAATTGATACCGTAAAGCAGGCTGAAATTTTCGGAGAAATTCGAGAAAAATGGAATCTTGAAGTTGATGATTCATTTAATATAGCAGACTACCGAACCATCAATGATATCGTTCAAATGCTTAATGAGTTTTTAGGTTCTGATACTGCCTCTAGTACTGTTGTTTCTAGTCCAGATAATAAACAACTTGAAGAAAAATTAATTCAAATTATTGCTGAAAAAACAGGTTATGATGTCGAAGATATTGATGTTAAGTTTGATCTAGAAGAAGATTTAGGCATCGATACTGTTAAACAAGCAGAAATTTTTGGGGAAATGCGGAATTATATGAAAATCCCAGAGGATACAGAAATAGATCTAGCAGGATTAAAAAACATTAGAGATATAATTCAAAAAATTCAAGAAATTTTAGATAACCAAAGTATAAAACCCGGTGTTGCTGTTGCTCAAGAAAGTATAACAACGGAAATAGGTGGAACTACTGGAATAAACCAGATAAATAACATAGTGAAGAAGATCATTGCCGACAAAACAGGCTACGAAATTACTGATATTGAGGATTCTTACGACTTAGAAGAAGACTTGGGGATTGATACGGTAAAACAAGCGGAAATTTTCGGAGAATTGCGTGGGCTTTATAATTTAGAAGAATCTATTGAGATCAACATAACAGAAATACGCACGCCTTCTGAGATAACTCAATTTATAATGCAATTTGTTTATAAAACACCAAAGTTAGAAGAAGAAAAATTAGAGATCCCTAAAGATGTGGGTGAATCCTTGGAGAAGCTAGAAGAAGATGTCGAAGAGGAGATTTTCGTTTCACAAGTAATCCCTTCTCGTATTTTTAGACTAGCCCGTTCTGAAAAGATTCCAAAATTTAAAAATTTAGAAGCACTAATACTAAATATAAATTCAGGTTTATCAAATTATCAAAGTTTATTAGAGGATTTCCGGAAAATTGGATTAGAAACTCAAGTATTCGACATCACTAGTGAAGAAAATTACATAAAAAGACTAGAGAAAATAAAAAGTGAACCTCCCTTAGTTAGAAATTTCAAAATTATCATCCTAGTTGTGCCTGATATTGCCCAATATTCCCTCAATAATAGTTTACCCTTTTTTGATAGTTTATTTATTATTTTTCAATCACTAAATATATCTGCAATAGAAAAAATCATTGTTCTTTCTCCAGAGGTTTACTTTGGTTGGGAAAAGGGAGCTAACTCTCTCTCTTCTAGTATTGGCGCGTTTATCAAATCTATAAATCGAGAATTTCAAATTCCAATCAAGCACATTTATTCGATGAATCCAGAACAAATTATTCAGGAAATTTCAATATGGGATAGCATTGAAGAAGTGGCCTATAAAGAAGGTATTCGGTATACATTGTTAAGGAAAAAATTGGATGAATTTCCAGAGCAGAGTAAATATTCAATATCAAAAGAGGATGTATTACTAGTCACAGGAGGGGCACAAGGAATCACATTTGCTTGTATAGATGAATTGACGAATAATGTAAAGCCCCATCTAATATTATTAGGCTTAGCTCCTTATGATGATTCATTGCATAAATACTTAGATCAGACTCCTGAAAAATTAGAGGAAAAAAAGCAAGAAATTACTAAATTGTTGAAATCAGAACAGGAAAAGGTAACTCCTGTTATGATCAAAAGAGAATGGAAGAATTTTCTAGATAAATTGGATACCCTTCGAAACATAGAAAGTTTAAGGAAAAAGGGTCTTGAAGTCCAATATTATGCAGTTGATGTAACTAATGATGAAAAAATGCAGGAAACTTTCCAACAAATACAAGAAAAAACTGAAAAGCCAATAAACACCGTCATTCACGGTGCCGGTATTGAAGAATCAAAGAGCTTTTTAAAGAAAAATTTGAAGATGGCCCATAAAGTTGTTGACGTTAAAGTAGGTGGTTTTTTAAGCGTTCTTAAATATTTACCACTTCAAGATATTAAATATTTTATAACTTTTTCATCAGTTGCAGGACGTTATGGCAATCAAGGTCAAATAGATTATGCGTATGCAAATGCATTTTTATCAAGGTTAGCTTGGAACTTTACTCAAAGTAACATCCCCTTCTTAACTATTGATTGGACAGCCTGGGCTGATATTGGAATGGCTACGCAAGGTTCAACTTTGCAAATCCTTACTCAAGCTGGAGTTTTCCCTGTTCCACCGCAAATTGGTGTCAAAATATTTACAAAATTAGTATTAAATGGTTTTAAAGGAGAATATATTGTTGGAGGAAAACTAGGGATATTCGAAGAAAAACTGGATGTTGCTAAAACAATTAGCAAAGGGGATTTTCCGATGTTAAATAAGATGAATTATCAACCAGATTTTATTATTGGCTCAAATACCCTAAATTCTGAATTTGATACTTATTTACTTGATCATCAAATACAACAAAAACCAGTATTTCCTGGAGTTATGGTCCTGGAAAGTTTTGCAGAATTCTATAACCAAGTATTTAACAAACAAATGACTTCAATTTCAAAAGTTAATTTTCACACTCCCTTGAAAATTCCATTAAACAAGGCAGTTGAAGTGGAACTAAAATATAATAATTCTAATAATGAGATCTCTCTCTTTTCGAAGACCTATCCTCTTATTTTGAAAGGGAAACCCCTAATTAAAGAGCATTTCAATGCTGAGCTTGGTAAATCGATAAAAAAAATGAGATGGAAAAAGGAACCTATTTCAGAACCATTAGTTCCGTTACTTGATAAAAATGAAATATACGATATTTTCTTCCATGGAAACAAATTCCAGGTGTTAAATGAAATTATTCATTTAGAAAATGGACAAATAACAGCAAAAGTTGATATTCCAACAACCACTCTAACCGGAAATAGCGATGGGGATAATTTCCAACTCGAACCGCTAGCAATTGAAAGCATATTTCAAACCGCTGCATTGTTTGATGTTATTGTCAACAATCACTTCTCCCTTCCCTCTAAAATTTCCACTCTAGAAATTTTATCAAAACAAAAGCCAAAATACATAGTTGCTAAATTTTTGAAGAAAGATGAGGAACGTTCTTATTATAATTCTGTGATCTTGGATGAAAATTACGATATTATTGTGAAAGTTGCAAATCTGGAAATTATCCACTCTGGTCTTTCATTCAACCTTTCAGAAAGACTATCCAATTATTTAGCTACACTAAAAGAATATTTTCTTCTTAAAAATGGTAAAATATCTAACAATTTTCACATCCTTCCTATTGAAAAATTAAAATTAATGTATCAAACAGATCCAAAATTTTTAGAAACTTATCTAACTGAAAATGAAATTGATGCTTCTAAGCGGTTTAGAAATGAAAAACGAAAACTCGAATATTTTTCAGGAATTATTACTGCAAAAGAATGTTATATAAGACAATCGCCTGATATTATCTCGTATCACGATATTGAAATTCAAAAGGATGAAAAAGGAAAACCGTTCTATTATTCAAACAAAGTTAAACAAAAGATTCCAATTTATCTTTCTATTAGTCATTCACACGAATTTTCTGTCGCAATCATGAGTAAAAACCAAGTTGGAATCGATTTAGAAATAATTGAATCACGATCTCCATCTTTTTATAAAGAAGTGTTTACTGAATCGGAAAGAGAGCTTATCTCGGAAAATAATAAATTGGGAACGATATATTGGACCGCCAAGGAAGCCTTCTCAAAAGCGATTGGGGAAGGCTTTCATGTTAATTTCCGCGATGTTGAGTTAAAGTATGATAAAAAGCAGGGGAAATTTTCTTTGATAACCAAGAAAGATCAACCAGAATTCAATAAAAGATTCAAAAAAATAAGAATAAAATCTGAATTTACTGAAAAATATGTGTTATCTTATTGTGAGATTTAACTTATAGATTATATAAAATAATTTGGTGTTTAATATGGAAAAAATAGTTATAGAAATTAATGTGCGTTCTGAAACCTTACACAGCATTCTCT
>Ga0209978_10001085_pt1 | contig 11089 bp, 12 predicted proteins | sample BentaG_FD_182805 | JGI IMG/M metagenome (GOLD analysis project Ga0209978, IMG submission 182805) | Deep subsurface microbial communities from South Atlantic Ocean to uncover new lineages of life (NeLLi) - Benguela_00093 metaG (SPAdes)... | ecosystem: Environmental > Aquatic > Marine > Oceanic >...
AGGTACTGTTAACCGAAAGCCGAGAACTTTTATTTAATGCTAACGAATATAATTGGGCAATCGATCAATTAGTGAATTGATACCAATCGGCAAATTGGTGAATCGGTCAATTGGTCAATTGGTTAGAGGAGTGAATCTTTTACTGATGAATAAAATCATAGTGCAAAAATACGGAGGAAGCTCGGTAGCAAATATCGAGCGGATAAAAAAGGTAGCCGAGAAAATAGTAGAAAGAGCAAAAGAGGGGAACAGAGTGGTGGTAGTAGTTTCAGCGATGGGGAAGACTACCGATGAATTAATCAAGATGGCTGGTAAAATTACCTCTTCTCCTGATGAGCGAGAATTAGATATGTTAATTTCTACCGGCGAACAGGTTTCTATCGCCCTACTAACCATGGCTATTCACTCCCTGGGTTGGGAGGCCATTTCTTTTACCGGAATGCAGGCAGGGATTGTTACCAATGCAGTTCATACCAGGGCCAAGGTTACTGCCGTAAACCATAAAAAGTTAAAGTCAGCTTTAGAAAAAGGTAAAATAGTGATTGTAGCCGGCTTTCAAGGTATTGACGCCAATGGTGATATCACTACTTTGGGTAGAGGAGGGTCAGATACTACTGCTATCGCCCTGGCCGCCCAGCTGGAGGCAGACGGATGTGAAATCTATACCGATGTCGATGGAGTCTACACTGCTGACCCCGGAATTGTCACCTCGGCCCGCAGAATTCCGGTAATTTCCTATGATGAAATGGCTGAGATGGCCAGTTTGGGAGCCAGAGTGATGCACTATAGAGCTATAGATTTGGCCAGAAATTATAAAGTAAAGATTTTAGTTAAATCGTCTTTTGTTCCAGGAGAAGGGACTCTTATAAAGGAGGTAGACCCGATGTTAGAAAGAGTAATCGTAAGGGGAGTAACCCAGGAGGTCAATGTAGGTAAAATTGTAGTCCAGGGGGTTCCGGATGTTCCCGGTGTAGCTTATAGATTATTTAAAGCCTTAGCCGAAGAAGAGATAATTGTAGATATGATTATCCAAAGTTCTCATCGTAACGAGATCAATGATATAGCCTTTACCGTTGCTATAAGTGATTTTAATAAGGTTATCCAAATCACCAAGCAGTTAGTAGAAAAGATTGGAGCTGAAGGAGTAATATCAGAACCGGAAGTAGCCAAAGTATCCATAGTAGGAGCAGGTATCACCAGCGACACGACTATAGCCGCCCGGATGTTTGGTGCCTTAGCTAAAGAAGGAATAAATATAGATATGATCAGCACTTCCGGAATTAGAATATCCTGTCTGATCAGCGCTTCCCGCATAGAAGATGCGGTAAAAGCAATCCATAAAGAATTTAATTTAGATAAAGCAGGTGAAGAACAATGAGAAAATATAATGTAGCCGTCGTAGGAGCTACCGGAGCGGTAGGAGAAGAGATGAGATTAGTTTTAGAAGAGAGAAAATTTCCGGTGAAAAAATTAAGCCTCTTCGCCTCTACCCGTTCAGCAGGCAGAATATATAAATTTAACGGAGAAAAAATTACCATCCGGGAGTTAAAGGAAGACTCCTTTTTCGGAATTGACATCGCTCTTTTTTCAGCCGGCGACGAAGTAAGTGCCCGTTTTGTCCCCCTGGCAGTCCGGCAGGGGACGATAGTAGTGGACAATTGTAAATATTTCCGTATGGATCCCAATGTTCCTCTGGTAGTTCCGGAAGTGAATCCTGATGATTTAAAATGGCACAAGGGTTTAATCGCCAATCCCAACTGTTCTACCATTCAGATGGTGGTGGCTTTAAAACCTATTTATGATGAAGTGGGGATAGAAAGAGTTATTGTAGCTACTTATCAGAGCGTTTCCGGAACCGGGAAAGAAGCCATGGAAGAACTAAAAAATCAAGCTGCTTCTATTGCTAAAGGTGAAGGATTTGAAATCAAAGCTTATCCTTACCAGATAGCTTATAATGCACTCCCCCATATCGGTTCTTTTAAAGAAAATGGCTATACTTCTGAAGAAATGAAGATGTTAGATGAAACCAGAAAGGTATTGGGAGATAATAATATCCGGGTTGCTGCTACCACGGTGAGAGTCCCGGTCTATCGGGCTCATTCGGAAGTAGTTCATATAGAGACTAAAAAGAAAATTTCTCTTCAGAGAACTCGAGAAATATTAAGTGCCTTCCCCGGGATTAAAGTGATCGATAATCCGGAAAAATTAGAATATCCTCTGCCTTTATTTGCTGAGGGAAAGGACGAAGTCTTTGTAGGAAGAATCAGAGAGGACATTTCTACCGAAAACGGTCTGGTGATGTGGGTGGTATCTGATAACCTACGAAAAGGCGCCGCCCTAAACGCGGTTCAGATCGCCGAGAAAATTATTGAAAGAGAATTATTTTTAAAATAAAAAATTGAAACCTACCAGAAACCTACCAGGGGACGGTCCTCTGGCAGGTTTTTTTATAATATGAATGGAGAATAACTATGAAACTTAAAGATAAAGTTGTGGTAATAACTGGGTCAACCCGGGGGATAGGCAGGGCAATTGCCCGGTCGTGTGCCCAGCAGGGTGCCAGGATAGTAATTTGTTCCCGTAAAGAATCAGCAGTGAAAGAAACTTGCGAAACTTTTCAGAAAGAAAATTTTAAAGTATCCGGAATAAAAACGGATGTTGCTGTTACTGCTGATCTGATAAAATTATTTAAACATTCTTTAGAAACTTGGGGAAAGATAGATATCTGGATAAATAATGCTGGTTTATCCGCAGGAATGCGTTTTTTTGATGAATTAAGCGAAGAAGAAGTTAAAGAAATAGTAGATGTAAACATTACGGGAACTATGCAGGCCTCTCGGATAATTATTCCTTATTTTATTAAACAGGAAAAAGGAATTTTAATTAATATGGGTGGTCTGGGAAGTAGAGGAGAAAAATCTCCTCATTTAACTGCTTATGCAGTTACTAAAGCAGCGGTTACCAGCTTTACTAAGAATTTAGCCGAAGAATATAAAGAACATCCTATCTCTATTCACATGATAATTCCCGGCATGGTCGAAACCGATTTTTATAATGATATCAAAGTAAGCCCTAAGTTAACTAAAGATTTACAGAATTTACCTTATGCCCTGGAAGCCTTCGGTGTACCCATCGAAGAAGTCGGGAAAGTATGTGTAGAAATTGCTGCTCAGGAACCCGGAAAGGTCACCGGAAAAACTTATTCACTGTTGCGCGGAAAAAGGTTGATGAGAGGGATTGCATTGATGATTTGGTATCGATTGTCCGGTAAAATGAAATAAGAAAAACATACCAGGGGACGGTCCTTTGGCAGGTTTTTTGCACCTTTTTCCTCAAAAAATCCCCCCAAAAAATTATTCTTTACAATTTCTTTTATGGTATAATATTATTTCAATTTTATAAGTATAAACACATTCGCACTATTTTTACCCGGAGGGAATAATTAATTGTTACTAAACAGTAAAAATATCCATATATTAAAAAAAGATGGAAAAGAAATTTTATTAGTAGGCACTGCTCATGTCTCTAAAGATAGTGCTCGGGAAGTGAAAGAATTAATTGAGCAGGAAAAACCGGACAGTGTCTGTGTAGAGCTATGTACTGCCCGCCATAACAGTATAAAAAATCGGAACAAATGGAAAAATATGGATATTATTACCATAATCAAACAAAAAAAAGCTCTGCTTCTTCTGGTTAATTTGATTTTATCTTCTTTTCAGAAGCGATTAGCTCAGCAATTAGGAATTAACCCCGGTCAGGAAATGATTCAGGCCATCTCGTCAGCAAAAGAGATTAATGCCCACCTGGTTCTTGCCGACAGAGATATCCAGGTTACCTTTGCCCGTGTCTGGAAAAAACTCAGTCTCTGGGGAAAAATGCGCATACTTTTTATGTTAATCTTCAGTATGTTCAGCAAAGAAAGTATTTCGGAAGAAGAAATTGAAAGGCTAAAATCAGAAGATATCCTTACCGTGGCTTTAAGCGAATTAGCTCGTTCATTCCCCCGATTGAAAAATACTTTAATAGATGAAAGAGATCAATACCTGGCTGAAAAAATAAAACTGGCTCCGGGTGATAAAGTCATTGCTATTGTTGGTGCCGGGCATGTACCGGGGATTAAAAAAGAAATAGGTAAGGAGCATGATTTAACTGCCCTTACTAAAATACCTCCTACTTCCAACTACCTAAAAGTATTAGTCTGGGGTATCCCCTTGGTAATAATTGCTATTATCGCCTCAACTTTTACCTTCTCACCCCCTGCCGGTTTCGACCAAATTACCCAATGGTTTTTATGGAACGGTTCCCTATCTGCCCTGGGAGCATTAATGGCTATGGCACACCCTCTCTCTATTCTTACTGCTTTTGTTGCAGCTCCTTTTAGTTCCTTAAATCCCCTTTTAGCTGCCGGGTGGTTTGCTGGCATTGCGGAAGCTTTGATCAGGCGTCCCCGGGTAGAAGATTTTGAACAGCTGGGGAATATTACTACTCTAAAAGACTTTTTTCATAATCGGGTTACTAAAATATTACTGGTGGTTGCTCTTGCCAATTTGGGAAGCATGGCAGGAACATTTATCGGTGGAGCAAAAGTAATTCAACTCTTTATCAATACCATAAATCCTTAAAATTCTAATCATCTTCCGACTGTAAACCAAAAACCCATAACCGAAAACTTTCTCCCAAAAAAGAGGATTTTTGCAGATTTTATCGAATTATAAAATTAGGTTATTAAAAATAAATAGGTACATCCTATTTTATCCTTCTGTGACAACCTCAGATCACCGTGAAAGTAAAAAAGAATTCAAATTAAGAGGATATAGACAGAAGATGAGAAAAGCATATCTTCATCAAAAGAATATCAAAAAGAACTTGAAGAGAGTTTAAAGAGGTTGTTTGAGAGATATGGAATTAAAAACAGAATTGCTTAAAAGCGGATATACGGATAACTTCGCTTACATAAACGCCTTCAGCAACTTCTTTTATCCGCAAAATGTTAGGTAAAATTGTTTTTGCTATTACTTTACTAAGTATGATTTTTAGGTGTGGCCATGATGACAAATAAGCACTATGAAGAATTTATGAAGATTGCAATTGAAGAGGCTAAAACCTCTTTAAAAGAGGGGAATAAAGGATTTGGAGCAGTAGTGGTTAAAGACGGTAGAGTAATTGCAAGTGCACATGATACAGAGGTTACGGATCAAGATTCTATAGCTCATGCAGAAATTAACGCAATAAGAAGGGCTTCAAAAATTTATAGAAAAGACCTAACCGGTTGTCTTATCATTTCAACTCACGAAGCATGTCCCATGTGCACGGGATCAATAATTTGGTCAAATATTTCTGAAGTAGTATACGGAGTGTCTATAAGAGATTCGATAAAAGCTGGAAGAGACATGATAAATTTAAGTTGCAAGGAAATTATTAAAAAGTCGAATGCCGAGATTAATATACATGATGGTATTCTTAAGAAAGAATGCCTCAAACTTTATAATAATGATATAAGAAAATTAGTAAAAAAACTTCGGAAATCTGAATGGATAAACATAGAAGAGGATCTTCTTAATAAAAGGATGCAGTGGTTTGAGAATAATAAAACAATAATACGTAAGTTAAAAGGTAATGATCTTGAAAAGGCATATCATTTGATTCTTATGAAGATAGGTATAAAAAATAGCGAAGCACCCATAGTGAAAAAGTCAGAAAATAAAATTATATTTCATTCTAAAAACTACTGTCCATCTTTAGAGACTTGTATTATTTTAGATTTAGATACAAGAGAAGTTTGTAAAGAAATCTACGAAAGACCAACTGAAGACTTAATTAGAAGACTAAATCCCAAATTGAGATTTACTAGAAATTATGAGTGTATTAGACCTTATTCAGATTACTGTGAAGAAATTATCATATTGGAGAAGTAAATGCTTAAATCAGTGAAGCCAATTTGGATGGTAAATTGTACATGCAACCTTAGCATATTACGAAAAAGAGAGGAAAAATATCATGACTAAACATGAATTCGATATAGAAAAACCAAAAAATCTTCAAGAAGAATGGCCAGGACAATATAAAGTATTTTCCTGGCTAGAGTATGTGGTGAATATACCATACCCAATTTTTATTATCACTACCTATAAAACCGACGGCAAGACAAATGCTAATTTATGGTCATGGGGATTTTTCGCCGGGGAAGAAAATGGTTTTTATTCTTTGATTGCCTTAACCGATACCACCCACACTTACGAAAATATAAAACATACGAAAGAGTGGTGTATTAATATTCCGTCTTTAGATTTTAAAGAAAAATGTTTTAAAACAATAGAACGTAATCAGATTGATGATGATGAAATTGAACAAGCTGGATTAACCAAAGAGTCAGCGATATGCGTTCATGCCCCGAGAATAAAGGAATGCCCGATATCATTAGAATGCAAGTTCGAATGGGAGAAATCTTTATTTAAGAATAGTTCTCAGAAAATAATGTGTGGTAAGATAGTACATTTTGGAGTGGATGAAAAAATTGTTAATCTCGATCAAAAAGCGAGGATTGAGAAATTGAAAATAATGTATAATTTCAGAAGTCAATTAAATCCATTAACCGGAGAATTAACACCTGGCGGCATAAGCATTATAGATAAATCGGCTTTTAGTGATTAAGATAGTAGTTTATTTAATAAAATTGCTATTTCAAAAAGAGGTAGCGGATGCAAATGGATATAAAAAGATTAAAGAGAAGCGAATTGTATTCTGAGGAGCTGGGCATTTATTTAAAAGAAAGCAATGATAAAGAAATTTTTAAATGGTTTCTGGCCAGCATTCTCTTTGGGACAAGAATATCAGAAACAATTGCTAAAAATACTTATAAAACCTTTGAGAGATATAATCTTTTACAACCAAGAAAGATATTAAAAGCAGGCTGGGATTTTTTAGTAAACCCGATTATGAGAGAGGGTGGTTATGTACGTTATGATGAAAAAACCTCTACCCAAATTTTGAGAAATTGTGAGGCCCTCCTCCAAAAATATAGAGGAAGTTTAAAAGAATTACATAAAGAAGCCCAAAATAGTAAAGATTTAGAAGATAAATTAACCAATTTTTATGGCATTGGTCCTATAACTACAAATATCTTCCTTAGAGAATTAAGACCTTTTTGGAAGAAGGCCAATCCAGAACCATTACCAATTGTAAAGAAGATTGCCCAAAAACATGAGATAAACTTAGACAAGTACAATAAAAAAAGTTTGACATTTGTTAGAATTGAGGCAGGAATAATAAGATCGAGAAAGGAAAGGAGGTACAAGCAATGAAAGTGTGGCATGAACAAGATAATTTTTGGGCGAAATGGGCCCCCATTCTATTTCCCAAGCAACGCTGGGAAAAGACACAAGAGGAAGCGATAAACATCATCTCCTTACTAAAAATTGACCCTGGGGCTTCTGTTCTTGATCTTTGTTGTGGACCAGGGAGACATTCCTTGGAATTAGCCCGACGTGGCTTTTCCGTAATAGGTGTAGATAGAACCCAAACTTATTTAGAAACGGCTCGCAAAGAAGCAGAAACAGAGGGACTCAAAGTCGAGTTTATACGAGAGGACATGAGGAGTTTTTGCAAACCTAACACTTTTGATGTGGCAATTAATCTTTTTACTTCTTTTGGTTACTTTGAAGATATAAAGGATGACAAAAAGGTTATAACCAATATATACCGCTCGCTGAAAACCAAAGGTGTATTTTTAATTGATATTATGGGAAAGGAAGTTCTTACTCGGATATTTTGCGAACGCGATTGGCATGAAGTAGATAACATCATAGTATTGGAAGAACGTAAAATTTGTAAAAACTGGAGCTGGATTGAGAATCGCTGGATCCTGATAAAAGATGGAAAAAAGGAAGAATATAAAATTTCCCATCGTCTTTATTCGGCAGTGGAATTCACTGCACTCTTAAATGAATGTGGTTTTAACCCGATTGATGTGTATGGGGATTTAACTGGTGAGCCATACGACCATACGGCAAAGAGATTGATTCTTGTAGCCCACAAAGGAAAAGACAAAACATAATTTTCTTGAATAAGCTCGCATCTCGCATCTATATCTTCCAACTGTAAACTTTTCTTTCAAAAAAGCAGGATTTCCCCAACCTTTTGTCGTAATATTAATAAGTTATTTAAAAAATCTCATTTTTTTCAATAATTTCTGCCATACTGGATTCTGGGAATGGGCAGCTATGCCGAGGTTCTTTCCCCTAAAAGCCTCCGCACAGAAATACAGGAAGAGATTTCCGGAATGAAAAGAAGATATAATAAAAAATAAATTAGGTGATAATAAATATGAATAAAGACGAACTACTCTAAAGCCGGGTTGTCACCGATTAAATTTGAATTTGATAATTTCTTTACAGCAACTTTCCAAAGACCTATCAGAAAAGAAATATCTTTCTTTACAGAAAATGATAAGTTACTTAAAACAGTCGATGATACTATAAATGAGCCTATAAATGAGGGAGTAAAAGTTCGATTAAGAAAAGAAATATTATATATTGCAAAATACGGTTTTATTACAAGAGCAGTAATTGAAAGTATATCCAAAATATCAATCGCAACTGCTAAAAGAGATGCATTCTTATTGAAAAAAATAGGATTTATTACATTTAAAGGAGCTCGAAAAACAGGTAAATACATACTAAGCGATAAAGGAAAAAAATTCTGGATATCACCACCTTATAAGTTTTCATCTCCCTTCAAGGAAGAGGGGAGGTGAGAGTGAGACATTTTCATACAACTTATGTCATTCCCACGAAAGCGGGAATCTATCCCTTTTTTCTGTCATTGCGATCCCTGATTTATCAGGGTGCGGTAATCTTAACCAGCTAACTGGCAAACTGAGCAATAGCTAACTAAATTAATTTACAAATTAATTTATATATTAAAAACAGGCGGATTTTTTATGCAATCACAAGTCTATCCCTGGAGAAGATACTGGGCAAGAATATTTGACATTACCTTTATAATGCCCATCTATATATTTATAATTTCCCTATTCTACCCCGGATTCAGTTACACAATTATCCGAATAGACAGTCTTGTCGGGGGTATATTACTCTTACTATTTTACCTGATATTCTTCGAGCCCATGATGCTCTCCTCGTTCGGCACTACTCCCGGAAAATCTCTACTGGGAATAAAGATACGCGATCTATCCGGAAAAAAGATTTCTTATGCCACAGGAATGAGAAGAGGATTCCTTCTCTGGTTAAATGGTATGGGGATGGGAATTCCCTTTATCGCATTTTTCACTATGATATTTGCTTACAACAAATTAAAGAGAAACGGAATAACCAGCTGGGATGAGAGATGCGGAATCAGCATAACACACGACCAACTAAGCATTTTTAGAGTCATCTTATTTATAGCCATATATATTTTCTGTTTATTTATATGGGTTGGATTTATGAGTAATTATTAGAACAATGCTTTGGTAAAGAGAAGATAAAAAGAATATTAGAAAGGGATTACGGGATAAATATCTCAGTCTCCTCGGTAGGCAGAATTCTAACTCAGTACAGGTCTATTCTCCCCAAGGTCAAGATACAAACCAAAAGAATTAAAACTTTAAAGAAGAGGAGGACCAGGTTAGCCCAGGTAAAAAAAGATACGAAGGGGATTATATCCGAGTGGCTCCAGATTGATACCATAGAACTAAATTTAAGATTTACTAAAGTCTTTCTCTTTATCTTTGGTAGATCCTTTATCCAAGCTTTATTACGTGAGGGCTTATCATAGAGCTACCAGTTTGAATGCTCGAGATTTTCTCTTCAGGTTGACTTACTTACACAATTATAGAATCAAATATCTACAGATAGATAATGGTTCAGAGTGGGAAAAGCATTTTGCCAAAGAGGTGGAGAAAAGGGAGATTACTTTGGTTTACAATTATCCTAAGTCCCCCAAGATGAATGCCTTTGTGGAAAGAGTAAATGTTACGGTCCAGAGCGAATATCTAGATAGATTTTACGAAGAGACCAATATAGCTAAGATTAATGAAATACTATATGATTGTCTAATCGAGTATAACTTCTATCGACCTCATAGGAGCTTGAATCTTTTGACTCCTATTGAATATTGTAGTAAGTTAAATAACAGAAATGCTTCAATGGTGCAAATGTATTGGACTCAAACAGGGTTCAGGCTTCATAATTTCACAAAGTCCGGAAAGATTAGATGAAATTCTGAATACCGTCATAAGAGAAAAACTTATACAGTTGTTGAATTTATCAATGAAGGAGGAAAGAAAATATGAATAATAAAACAATTTTATGGCTTACTATTATCGGAAGTATTGCCATTGCTTTCTTGAGTTGGATTGTTTATGGAGAGAGCACATTTAAAATAATATTCAGTACAATTTTATTAGTCGCGGCCATCTTCTATTTTATAGATTTCTCAAAAAGGAAGAAAACCGGCAGCTTAATCACTACCTTGTTTTTTCTGTCTGTTGCCTTTACGCTTCTTCTTACCTTTTGTTTACCAGGTATATTCTCTCTGGTTTCTGCAATAATATCTTTAATATTATTTATTGCCCTTATTTACACCTTTTTTAATAGAGAGAAATATTATTAAAAGGAGAAGAGGCAATAAAGGCTAAAAGAATGTCAAGAGGATGGTTATCCTAACTTAACATTTTGATAATTTTTTCTACTTTTTTATAAGGGGTCTGATAATCAAGTTCCCCTGACACCGATAAAAGTGAATGCATGTGCTACTAAAGTATTAACTGAAATTTGAAAGAGGGTATTGCTATGTTTGAAAAATTTAGAGACTTTCTTAAGGACAGTATTCGGAAAACGATTGATTTTTCGACCACGGACCAGGGCAGATGCATTAAACCACCACCGGCAGAAAAGCCTTGTAATCCTGAAGATAGAAGAATAAGACTTATTAAACCGGGAGAGTGGAAATCAATTCATGAAGTAAGTGTTGAGGCTGCGATTGCTCAAAGGAAATCGAGAAGGTCTTACACTGAAGATACAATAAAACTCGAAGAACTTTCTTTTCTTCTATGGGCAACTCAAGGTCTTCGAGAAAAAGAATCTGCAGT
>Ga0209978_10001088_pt1 | contig 11068 bp, 9 predicted proteins | sample BentaG_FD_182805 | JGI IMG/M metagenome (GOLD analysis project Ga0209978, IMG submission 182805) | Deep subsurface microbial communities from South Atlantic Ocean to uncover new lineages of life (NeLLi) - Benguela_00093 metaG (SPAdes)... | ecosystem: Environmental > Aquatic > Marine > Oceanic >...
CTTCGTAAGTAAGGAGGTCTTTTACGTCTTCAACCTCTTCTTTTTTCATCAGGCTAAAAAGTTTCTTTACCATCTTCTCGGGCAACTCCTCGAACAGGTCAGCCCTCTCGTCAGCAGACATTTCATCTAAAACTTCACCCAGCTCTTGGGATTCTAAACTATTAATTAATATTTTTTGATCTCCAAAACTTAAATCTTCGAAAACCTCGATAGCCCGTCTTTTATCTAACAGATGAAAAATAATATTTCTATCCGGGAGAGAAAGTTGGCTCCATCCTTCGGCAAGGTCAACAGGAGGAATCTCTTTTAACGATTTTTTTAACTCACCATAATTTTTCTCTCTCAATAACTCACTTATTTCTGGCAAAAATAGTGCAAATCCTTTAATTCTTTCTTCCATAATCTTTCCCTTTATTTTTTTACAATCTTTAACTTAATTACTTTCCTTCTATCGGCTTCCTGTACTACAAACTTCAAATTGCCAAAATTTATCTCTTCTCCCCTCCGGGGAACTCTTCCAAACAAATCAACAACTAATCCCCCAAGTGAATCGAACTCTTCAGCTGGCAATTCTAAACCTAACACCTCATTAATCTTATCCAGATCCTCTTTGGCATAAACAATAGCCGTTCCGTCCGACAATTTCACGATTGTCTCTTGTTCAACATCATATTCATCCAAAATCTCCCCGGTGATTTCTTCTATTAAATCCTCTATGGTTACCAATCCCGCGGTAACTCCATACTCATCGACAACTATAGCCAGATGCATCCTTCCCTTTCGAAACTCTTCCAATAACTCACTAATCTTCTTCGTTTCGGGCACAAAATAAGCCTGGCGCATAAGGTCTTCCATAATGATTAATTCTCTATTCCGCGACGCTGTCAATAAATCTCTGCTATATATAATTCCCATAACATTGTCAACATTTCCCTTGTAAACAGGAACACGGGAATATGGCATTTTCATTATCTTCTTAAATATTTCCTCTCGCTCATCATTCATATCGACACACTGCATATCAATGCGAGGAACCATAACTTCCCGCACGATAGTCTCTCCGAATTCCAGGCTACTTTGAATCATCTTCTTTTCCTCATCATCCAGCGCCCCTTCCTTCGCTCCTACCTCAATTAACGTCCCAATTTCTTGCGTGGTAAACAGGGGAATGCCTTTCAAACCCCTCCCGCCAAATACCTGAATGAGTAAATTAGCAGGAACAACTATCACCTGGCTTAGAGGACTGAGTAACTTGGCAATCCATCTCAGTGGCTCACTGCAAATGGTAGAAATTTTTTCTGCATTTTTTCTGGCATAGGTCTTGGGCATAATTTCTCCAAAGACGAGAATGAGAACGGTAATAATCGCAGTGGCATAGCCCACAGTTAGTTTTTGACTCCAACCATAGGAAAAAGAGAAGTCTAAAGCCACGGATGTTGCCAACACAGAAGCAAAGATAACTGCTACTGCATTGCCGATTAGAATTGTGGTTAAAAGTCTATTAGGGTCTTGTAGCCATAGAGAAAGTCCCCGTGTTGCTCTACCTCTTTCAGCTGCAAGCCCTTTGATTCTTATCCGACGCAGGCTAGTGAGAGCAGTTTCACTTCCTGCAAAAAATATCATCGAAAAAAAGACGACAAGAAAACCAAAAACTTTTATAAGAATCAAGATAACTCCTTCGGGGTTACTTCCATAGGGGCTTCGCCCCTCTGGCGTTCCCCAAATGTCCACCGGACATTTACTTCTCTGTCCTCCGGGGCACTTTAGAAACCTGCGTTAAACTCTTATTAAATCAAATTCGTCAACGATTTCACCAAGAATCTCTTCTATCAAATCCTCCATAGTTACCAACCCAATGATCTTCCCCTTTTCCTTAATTACAGCAGCATGAACTCTTTTTTCTCTAAATTCCTGGAAAAGCTCATTACACTTTTTTCCCGGTGGAACATAATATGCAGGTCGTAAAATCTCTTCTATTTCCAATTGACTCTTTGACTGCAAGGCATTTAAAAGGTCCCGGGCATAAACTATTCCTACAATATTATCCGCGTTACCGCTATAGACCGGAACACGAGACCGTCCCGTCTCTACAACCACATCAATAAATTTCTCTTTGGAATAATTTATATCAACCCAATCAATATTTGCCCTCTTGGTCATTACATTTTTAACAGGAATCTGGTCGAAACTTAAGACTTTCTTAATCATCTCTTCAGCTTTTTTTTCAATCACCCCTTCTTCTCTCTCCTGCGTCATCAGCCCTTCCAATTCCTGTCTGGTAACTTTAGTTGCCTTTAAGGACAGTTTCATACCCACGAATATCTCTGCCACCTTTACAAAAAATTTCACCAGTGGTGAAAGGAGGCGAAAAATGAAGAAAAACGGACGATATGTCAACAGGACAATTCTCTCGGGAAAAGTGTGGGCAAAAGTCTTGGGTATAATTTCGCCAAAAAAGAGAATTAAAAGGACAACCACTGTTAAAATAAGAATCTCCGCCAAACCCCGACCCAAACCAGAAAGGAGAGGAGACTTCAATGCCTGGTAAGTAAATAGAACACTGAAAAGAATATTGACAATATTATTACCAACCAGAATTCCACTGATTGACTCAGCTGGATTATCCAGCCAGTTTTGGAGAATGTAAAATCTCTTCTCCTCAATTATCTCTTTCGTTTTCAACTTTCCTAAGGAGACAAGAGCCGTCTCAGTTGCCGAGAAGAAACTTGATGAGATGAGCAAAATAACTAAAACTAATGCCAATAGAAAAATTAGAGCCCACCTGCCTTAACTAAATATTTGAAAGATTAATATAGTGGCTATTATACCGATTAAACCACCCATAAACACTTCCCATTTCGTATGAATCCCAGCTCTTACTCTACTTTCTCCCATCATAATCGCCAGAATTAATGTCAGAACACCTAAGACGATACTCTTGGAAATAAACGCACACGCTGTGGACAGAGCAAAGGCAAAAGCAGTATGTCCGCTGGGCATCCCTCCCCTCAAAGGAGCGCCTTGCTTGAAGAAGGCTTTACCACCAAATACCAAAAGAAGAATAACCGCCAGACAAATAGCGGTAATGTATTCCGGAGATTTTTGAATTTTAACAAAAATAGAAGAAGCAAAATGACTACTCAGGTGCATCTTTCTGAAGAAGATTAAATAGCCAACTAAAACAGCATTTATAGAAGCGAATAAGACAGCTCCCGCAGTAATATCTTTAACTGTCTTTACCAATGGATGAAATTTATCTGTAACCAGATCAACCGCCAGTTCCACTGCAGTATTGAACATTTCAGTAATTAGTATGAGAAAAATTGTGAAGGAGAGAATTATCACTTCTTTTCTGTCCAAATTTAAAAATATACTTATAATCAGTATGACCAATGCTATGAACAAATGAATACGCATATTCCTCTGCGTCTTAAAAACGTAGAAGACCCCTTTTAGTGCTCTATTGAAGCTCATAAATAAACTATCCTTTTTCGCTACTTTCATTTTTTGAAATCCTTAATCTGGTTTAATATTTTCTGCTCTTTGTTCTTCATTGCCCGACCATCTTTTCTCCTCTCATGGTCATAGCTTAGAAGGTGCAATATGCCATGAATAGTTAAAATGGCAATTTCTTTCTTTATACTATGCTTGAAATCTTTCGCCTGAACCTTTGCCCTTTCTGCAGAAATAAACACATCTCCCAAAATGCAAGAAAAGAAAGGTATAGATGGGTTAAATTCTCTATGTTCTCCCATGGGAAAAGCAATCACATCGGTTGTGCGGTTAACCTTCCTATATTTTCTGTTTAATCTCTTGATGTAACTGTTATTAACGAAAATTATTCCCACCTCGCATTTCCCTGGCCACAATTTTCGTCTATTCTTATTTCCTAAATTGACTGCTTTTTCTGCTATCCTGTGTATATACTTTTTATCAATCTTGACTTTATTTTGCAAATTAACCACACCGACTAAAAGACCTTTCCCTCGTTTCTCTTTTTTTCTCCCTGTTAACTTTACCACTAAACTATCCCACCTCTTAACACCCTGAGAATGAAGGGATAATCTACAAATGTCATTGCGAGCGACTGAAAGGAGCGCGGCAATCTCGAGATTGCTTCGTCGCTTTCGCTCCTCGCAATGACAGCTGACCGAGCGACTCCGAAAACTATCCCTAACCTGTCTTTTCTCATTACTTTTTGGGATACTCCACACGAGTATGGTAAATCCCGGTTAGAGTATGAGCGAAACTTTCAGCTATCCGATGCATGTTTACCAAAGTTATATCACAATCGTTCAATTGCCCATCAATAAATTTATCATTAATCACTTTATCTACCATATTTTTCAATCGTTCATAAGAAGGCTCTTCCACCGTCCGAGAAGTTGCTTCCACAGCATCTGCCAACATCACAATGGCTGCTTCTTTAGTCCTTGGCTTGGGGCCGGGATAACGGTATTTTTCCTCCCCCACTTTAGAGGCCTTGTTTTCTTTCAGGGCTTTACGATAAAAATAATGTATAAGACTTGTGCCGTGGTGTTGTTCAATAATATTAATAATGGGCCTGTGCAATTTGTATTCCCTGGCCAGGTCTACCCCCTCCTTTACATGGGAAATCAGAATCAGGCTACTCATGCTGGGAGTTAAATCATCGTGTTTGCTTAATAATCCCTCCTGGTTTTCAGCAAAATATTCTGGGTTTTTCAGTTTTCCAATATCATGATAATATGCGCCCACTCGCACCAAAAGCGAATTGGCACCAATTAACTCTGAGGCATTTTCTACTAAGTTGCCTACAATTATACTATGGTGATAGGTCCCAGGCGCATCCACCATCAGTCTCTTCAATAGGGGCTGATTGAAATCGGACAATTCTAACAATTTAATATTGGTAGTAATAGAGAAAAGTTCCTCTAAATAGGGTAATATTCCCATAGTCAGGATAACGGACAGGAATCCATTGCCAATTCCCCAAAGAAAATTCTCTCCCAATTGACTAAATGTTTTTTGCCTCATTAAGCCGAGCATCGAGATACTCACCATATTGGCGCCACTTATGTATAACCCTGCCCGAACAAGGTCTCGGCGATGCCTCACATCGAGGCTGCTGTAGATTCCGGCCACTCCTCCTACCAGAGCGAAAAAGAACAGGTCAAAATTGAACCTATTAATGAGCGCCACGATAATACTTAACAGAAGCACACCGACTATCGCCAGATGCGAGTTAATCAGAATTGTAATTAACATTCCCGCTGAAGCTACAGGAACTAAATAGCTTGATAATTCGGGTGTCACATGAACCACTTCAATAATTAAAACCATAACAACTGTTATTAACCCGATAATTGCTAAAGAATTATAGTCACCTGTATCTAGAGCATATCTTTTTATATAGACAGAGAGCATAACCACGATAATTCCAATAAATAAGAGAAGTCCCAAGACATTTTTCCAGGAAAACCCAAACTCTCCCAGAAGAATCCAGAAAAGAATCAAAAATATAGCCACTCCTATGAGCCAAGGCGAAACACGAGTCTCGCGAAGAGAAACTCTTTTTCTTTTCTTTCTCTCCCGGGCTTTCTCATCAGTTAATCTCAAAAGTCCGATCAAAAATCGCCGTAAAAAGTGTTTCCACCTGACCACAACAAACTCCTTAATCGACCTGAAAGGTCGTTGCGAGGGCGAAGCCCGTGGCAATCCGACCTAAAGGGTCGTTGCGAGCCCCGAAGGGGTGTGGCAATCTCTACAATAAAATGGGATTGCTTCGCTTTCGCTCGCAATGACACTTTGTGTCATTTGAAACCGTGCCTACAAATTCTAAACGCAGACTGAAGTCTGCTACTCCTTTCCTTTTGTAGGCACAGATTTCCCGATTGAAAATCGGGATGCATCACTACCGTTTCTTCTTCTCAAACTCCTCATAAGCAGTAATGATTTTCTTGACCAACTGATGCCGTATGACGTCCACTTGGGAAAAATATATAAATTTTATTCCCTTGATTTTCTTCAAAATTCCCTGCACCTGAATGAGACCAGAGAACTTTTTATCCTCAAGGTCCACCTGAGTAATATCGCCTGTAACTACAGCCTGTGCATCAAATCCCAGACGGGTTAGAAGCATCTTCATCTGCTCAAGAGTAGTGTTTTGAGCCTCATCTAAGATAATGAAAGCATCATCCAGTGTTCGACCTCTCATATAAGCCAGAGGAACAATCTCAATAATCTCTTCCTTTCTATATCTCTGGAACCTCTCCGGACCAATCATAGAATAAAAAGCATCGTAGAGGGGATGCAAATAAGGATTTATCTTTTCATATAGATCACCGGGTAAAAAACCAAGTTTCTCTCCCGCTTCTACAACTGGACGAGTCAAGATTATTCGCTCAACTCTCTCCTCTTTTAACGCTTGCAGAGCACAGGCACAAGCTAAATAAGTCTTCCCCGTTCCGGCAGGACCGATACTGAAGACAATATCGTAATTCCGTATAGCATCAACATAAACCTTCTGCTGGAGTGTCTTGGGCTTAATTTCTTTACCTTTCTCCGTAAAATAAACTACATCCGAGAAAATCTTTTCCTGCTCTTTCCTCTGGGTTGAACGGATTATATTTATAGTAGATTCAACCTGTTGAGTTCTTAGAATCTCATCCTTACTGACAATTTTCAACAACTCCTCAATTAACCTCTCTACATCTTTAACATCTTTTGAGTTTCCTTTTATGGTTAACGTATCTCCTCGGGCGAAAAGCTCTACGGGAAAGGAGGCTTCGATAAGCCGAAGATTGTTGTCGTATTGTCCAAAAAGAATAACAGCTTCTTTATTACTTTTCAAAGTAATCTTTTTACTGACCAAATTTCGCTCCTGTTAAAATATTATTTAGGGCGAACACCTAAAGGTAGGCCGTGGAGGCTGAGCATCCTGTCAAACTGAGCAAGATACCCTGCATCCGTATTTCTCCCACTTCCGTGAAAAAATGAAATTTGGTAGCCGCAAACTTTAGTTTGCGAATTCGAACGCTCCGATGAATCGGAACTACTCCTAAACGCAGACTAAAGTCTGCTACTCCTAAATGCAGACTGAAGTCTGCTACTCCTAAACGCAGACTAAAGTCTGCTACTCCTTTTTCCACACGCCGGCTAAAGCCGGCGGCTACCATTTTCAACAATTTCGGTGTGAACTATGGTTAAGGAATAATTAGCCTTTGCTTAGGGTAGATTAAATCGGGATCCACAATTTTGTCCCGGTTTGCTCTGTAAATCCTCTTCCACTTCCAGGGATCTCCGTAAAATCTACTCTTCTTAGCAATGTTCCAGAGACAATCTCGGTCCCTTTCCCAGGTCCCTACCACATAAACTCTTGGTGCTTCTTCTACCACCTCTTCCTCTTCTACTACAATTTCTTCTTCCTCTGCTTCTGCCATTGCCAAAGCCGCTTCTCTTGCTGCATTTGCAGATGCCTCTGCCTCCCAGGCTTTGGAAGTAGCAGTTGCATAGTCGCCTTCAGCGAAGGCACTTCGTGCCTCCTCAAGTAAAGACTCTGCTATTGTTACATCAGCACCAACCTCCCAGGCAGCGTCTATTGCTTTACTAGCAGAAGCAATGGCAGCCTCTGCATCCAGCCTGGCCTCATCAACCGGTAGAATTAAAGGTCTTTTTGGACATCCGGTCAACACTAGCAAGAAAAGACTCAAAAGACACAGTCCCAAAACTCTCTTCATTTCTTCACCCCCTTTTTCCTTAATTATGAATTATGCTACTGGAGGGTCCCGACTTGTCGGGACTCCCTACCCCGACTCGGGGCGTTTTACACTTCTATTTTTCTAATTTTATGTGCAGTTCTTTTAGCTGCCTCTCTGACACCGCTGAGGGTGCATTAGTCAAAGGAGAGAAAGCTTTCTGGGTCACGGGAAAAGCAATCACCTCCCTGATGGAACTACTTCCAGTTAAAATCATAACCAATCTATCCAGTCCAAAAGCAAATCCCCCGTGAGGAGGAGCTCCGTATCCCAAAGATTCGAGTAAAAATCCAAATTTATCTTTAACCTCCTGAGGAGGAATTTTCAATAATTGGAATATCTTTTCCTGTAAATCTCTCTGATGAATCCTGATGGAGCCGCCCCCTATTTCATGACCGTTCAGTACCAGGTCGTATGCCCGGGAAAGGACTTGGGAAACTTCTTCCATATCTTTGGGAAGCTCTGTTAACTTTTCCAGGAAAGGAAGAGCTTCTTCTTTGGGTGCAGTAAATGGATGGTGCATGGGACCCCATCTTTTCTCTTCTTCATTATATTCGAAAAGGGGTGGGTCCACAATCCAGACAAAAGAGAAAAAACTTGGTTCCACAGAAATCTTCCGCCGCTCAGAAAAGAGATAATCTAAATCAAGGGATATGCGCGGAATTAGATTTAAGCGTTCACCAAGAAAGGTGCGCAACTTGCTTAAAGCATCATAGACAATTTTTGCTTTATCGGCAACAAAGAGCAGTAAATCACCTTTTCTGGCCCCGGTCCTTTCAGCAATTGCATCCAGTTCTTCTTGTTTAAAGAATTTGGTTATAGGTGACTGTAATGCTTTATCAGTCATTTTCATCCAAGCCAGACCTTCTGCTCCACAATCACCAGCCATTTCCTTTAACTCATCGAGTTCCTTTCGACTAGCTTCAGCAAAACCTTTAGCATTCAAAGCACAAACAATGCCATTTTTCTTCAGCGCTTCTTTAAAAATTTTGAACTCACTCTTTTCAGCAATATCTGAAATCTCCTTCAATTCCATAGCAAACCTGATGTCCGGTTTATCCGTCCCATATCTACGGAATGATTCCTCATAAGTGAGCCGTGGAAGGGGAAGGGAGATATCTACTTTCAATACTTCCTTAAACACTCGGACCATTAGTTCCTCGGTTATGGAACAAATGTCTTTTTCATCAGCAAAAGACATCTCGTAGTCTATCTGTGTGAATTCAGGTTGACGGTCCTTTCGCAAGTCTTCGTCTCGAAAACATTTTACAATCTGGAAATATTTCTCTATTCCGCCAATCATTAATAACTGTTTAAATAGCTGTGGCGACTGCGGTAGAGCGAAGAAACTCCCGGGATTAAGCCGGCTGGGAACTAAGTAATCTCGTGCTCCTTCGGGAGTAGATTTGGTCAAAAATGGCGTCTCCACCTCTATAAACCCATGCTCATCAAAGAAATTCCTGGTGGCTTTATACACTCTATTTCTCAGGAATAGGTTTCTCTGCATTTTTCGCCGTCTCAAATCGATGTATCTATACTTCAACCTCACTTCTTCGGACACATCAACCTGGTCACTAACTTCAAAGGGAGGCGTTTTTGCTTTATTTAAAACTTCCACTTCTTCTGGTAAAACTTCAATTTCGCCTGTAGGCAACTGAAGATTAGCTGTTCCTTCCGGTCGGGGAGCAACTTTTCCATCTACGCTAATAACGTACTCAGCCCTCAGCTTCCGAGCCAGAGTTTCCAATTCTTTAGCCCGCACCCCAGCGTTTTCCTGGCGACCAAAGACAATTTGAGTAATTCCTTCTCTATCTCTTAAGTCAATAAATATGACCCCTCCGTGATCTCGCCACTTGTGCACCCATCCTGAGAGGACTACCTTTTGTCCAGTATTCTTCTTTCTTAATTCCCCACATGTGTGGGTTCTCTTCAACTTAGGCATGTTCAACTCATCCTTCCGCTAAAGCGGAAGTTGGAGTAGTCCCGATGAATCGGGACGTTATAATTGCGAAGCTTCGCTTCGCTACTCCTAACTTCTATACTTCCTATCAAAACTATGCCATTTACAGTTTCGCAACAGGTATTCTTTCAGCTCAGAAAATGGAACAGTTTCCTGTTCACCAGTTTCCATATTTCTCACTATGGCTTTCTTCCCGGAAAGCTCTTCCTCACCGATAATCAGGGCAAATTTTGCCTTCCGTTTATCTGCCTGCCGTAACTGCGCCTTAAGGCTACCGGGATTAAAGTCATTCAAAACTTTCAAATTCTCATGCCGCAATTCACGAATTAACTTGATAGATTCTTTTAATGCTTCTTCTCCTAAGGTAGCCACATACACATCTGTTTGGGCACTGGAAGGGAATGAAATTTTTTCTCTGTCTATAACCTCCAGGACTCTTTCCACACCCAAAGCGAAACCCACGGCAGGCAAATCGGGACCGCCTAAATCGCGGACTAATTGGTCGTACCTTCCTCCGGCAGCAAGAGTGTCTTGAGCACCCAAGCCCTCGTATTTTATCTCGAATGCAGCCTTTGTGTAATAGTCCAGTCCTCTAACCATATAGGGGTCGAGGGAATAATCTATTTTCAGGAAGTGTAAATACTCTTTCACTTTTTCAAATTGTTCCTGACAGTCCTGGCAAAGATAGTCAGAGATTTTGGGAGACTTATTTATATATATTCGGTCTTCTTTTTCCTTGCAATCCAAAATCCTCATAGGATTGAGGGAATACCTGTTTAAACAGTCAATGCACATCATTTTAATTTTGTCTTTAAAATATTTTTTAAGGCTTTCCCGATACTTGGCTCGACAACGGGGACAACCAACGCTATTTAGGTAAAGGACCAGATTTTTTAACCCCAGAACCTGGAAAAGCTCCCAAACCAGAGTAATAATTTCTATATCGCTGGCAGGATTATCTGGACCGATAAGTTCAGCTCCAATCTGATAGAATTCACGTTGCCTTCCTTTCTGTGGTCTTTCGTAGCGATACATTGGACCAAGGTAGTATAACCTGGTAGTCCTTTTTTGTCGATAGAGATTGTTTTCAATAACTGCCCGGATTATTCCCGCAGTCCCTTCCGGCCTTAAGGTGAGACTGCGCCCCTTCTTATCCAAAAATGTGTACATCTCTTTAGTTACAATGTCTGTATCTTCTCCAATACTTCTCTGGAATAGCTCTGTTACTTCAAAAATGGGCGTCCTGACCTCCTCGTACCCATACTTTTGAAATATTTCTCGGGCAACTTTTTCCAGATATTGCCACTTGTTGACTTCTTCTGGTAAAATATCTCGCGTGCCACGAATAGATTTGTACTTCAATTGAGACTCC
>Ga0209978_10001089_pt1 | contig 11068 bp, 11 predicted proteins | sample BentaG_FD_182805 | JGI IMG/M metagenome (GOLD analysis project Ga0209978, IMG submission 182805) | Deep subsurface microbial communities from South Atlantic Ocean to uncover new lineages of life (NeLLi) - Benguela_00093 metaG (SPAdes)... | ecosystem: Environmental > Aquatic > Marine > Oceanic >...
CTGCACCAATAATAAGCGGTGTGTCAGGAGGGAGTCCTATCAGGTCAGTGATTTCTTTATTCCACTTCGTGAAAATATGTCTCGGGGACACCAACCCAGAGAGATTACCGGGGGTTATACCAAGAAGAGAGAGCGCTGTCTCGTCCCAATGATGCCTCCTGATGTCAAACAGCCCAGTCGCAGAGGCGATGGACCAGTCGGCCACCCACTGTCCGATAAGTCTGAAGATCACATATTCCTTGATGGAGATGAATCTTGTATTCTCTGGCAGTTCGACATTCTCCTTAAGCCACTGAATCTTGGCCAGGGGGTATATGGCATCAATAGGACACCCGGTTCTCTGGTAGATCCCCTGAGCTTCCGGGTGCTGGCTGATCAATTGAGCGATCTCCGCACTGCGGGTGTCAGACCAGATCAAAGAATTTGTGAGCGCTTTGCCATCAGTGCCGACCGCAAGTACGCTGTATAGTTGAGAACTGAATGAAACACCTAATATTCGAATGCTCTCCGAAAGAGAATTCGCCATCTCTCGTATCGCCTCCAACACCGCGTCAAGAACAACTTCGGGCTTCTGTTCACTCCAGCCTCTATTCGGAACAAGTATCGGGTAATGCTTTCTGACTATGGCAAGCTGATTGGCGTCGGTGTCAAAGAGAACGGCTTTGGTTGCGCTTGTTCCAATATCTACTGATAGAATGAAATCGCTTCCACTCATTTGATGGTCCTGACTTTGTCTTACAGTTCGGCAAGCATTAGCTTTTGAGTTCCATGGTTTGCTTTCTCAAGAGCATTAGCGCCCCATCCAGCCTCCATCAACCGGGATGACCGCCCCGTGGATGTAGTTTGAGGCATCGGAGGCCAGAAAGATAACGATGCCTTGCAAATCTTCCGGTTGGCCCCAGCGTCCTGCCGGAATGCGGGCGCTGATTTCCCTGCTTCTTATGGGATCAGCGATCAGGGCAGTAGTCGAGGCGGTCACCATGTAACCAGGGGCGATGGCGTTCACGTTGACACCGCGCCCGGCCCACTCGTTAGCCAGGGCCTTGGTCAATTGAGCCACACCTCCCTTGGCCGCAGCGTAGGCCAGCACGGTGAAGCCGCCAGAGAAACTGAGCAGCGAGGCAACGTTGATAATCTTGCCGTGGCCCTGGGCCAACATGACTAGCCCGGCTAGTTGGTTGAGCAGAAACATCGACGTCAGGTTCACTTCCAGAACCCTGTCCCACTCCTCGACTGGGAAATCTTCGGCGGGGAAGCGCCGTTGAATGCCGTGATTGACAACGAGGATATCCAGCCCTCCCAGTTTTTCCAGACCCTCATCAAAGGCCCGGAGCAACTGAGCGCGGTCTGACAGATCGGCTTGAATAGGGTGAACGGGCCGCCCCGCCGCCTGCCCCAGGGCCTCAGCGGCGCTGAAAATCGTATCGCTGCTACTGACAATGGCGACATCGGCCCCTGCCTTTAGCAGGCCCTCGGCCATGCCCCGCCCCAATCCTCGGCTGGCCCCAGTGACCAACGCCTTTCGTTCCGTTAAATCGAAAAGCTCCATGATTATTCCGCCTCAAAGAGGACTTTTAGGGACGCGCCACTCTGTGCAGATTGAAAGCCATTGACTGCTTCCGTTAAAGGAATCAACTGGACAGGCACAGACTTCAGATCAAGTCGCCCGCCAGCGGCCAGGTCAACCGCCCGCTCGAAATCTTCCATTGTATAGACCCTGGTCCCAATCAAATCAATCTCGTGAAAGTTGAGCACGCGCAAATCTATCGGCACGGGTTGCTTGAAGATACCGACTTGGACAATCTGCCCCCGAATTTTGACCAGCTCCATCAAGTTGGGGGCCACGCTCGGATGCCCGGTGGCCTCGAAAATGATATCGCTGCCCCGTCCGCCGGTCAACTCCAGCACCTGCGCGACCACGTCTGTATCCGTTGCGTTCAAAACAGTGAAGCCCAACTTCTGGGCCATGGCGAGCCGGGCCGCGGCTATTTCCGTGACGATGACCTTGACGGCACCCCCCGCGCGGGCCACCATTGCCATAAGCAGGCCAATCGGCCCGGCCCCAGTGACCACCACTGTATCGCCAATCTGTAGGCGAGACATTCGGGCAGCATGAACGCAAACAGCCAGCGGTTCAAGCAACGCGCCTTCCACATCGCTCAAGTGCGGGGGGATCTTCAACGCGGCATCTGCGCCGACCAAGACGTATTCCGCGAAGGCACCATCCCTGTCAATCCCAATCAGCTTGAGGTTGCGGCAGACGTGTGGCAGTCCGGCCCGGCAAACATAACACGTCCCACAGGTCAGGAGCGGATTGGCAGTGACTCGATCACCGACCTGCAAGTGGGATGGTGCGCCCCGCGGCAGCTCAGCAATCGTCCCCGCAAACTCGTGCCCCATCACCAGAGGCGGGGTGGCACGCGGATGCTTGCCAGCCACAATCGCCAGGTCGGTGCCGCAGATACCGGCGCAGGCTACTTTGATCAAGACGTTGTCCCCCGTCGCCCGGGGGATCGGTTTGTCCACTACGTCAATTGAGTTCTTGCCCTGGTAGCTAATAGCTTTCAACAGGAGTCTACTTACCCAGTCTAATGGGGCTGAACTTGCATGCGCTTTGCAAGAACAACCTCCGTCAAAGACTTCTTCAATCTTCCCGATAATAATACAAATAGGATTTCACATCATCTCCCACAAAGGCTTTCCATACAATGAGGTTGTACTCATTGCCCCAGTCCAGTTCTCCACCAAATAGCTCGTGAAGACGATTGTTGTTAAAAACAATGTGACCTCTGTTGTCAAAAGTCAGTCCATCCACCCAGATCATTCTGTCATCTGTAATCAAAGGCTTGAACGTACGGGTATTAGGATCGTATGTCCCGATTCCCATTCCTTCCAACATTGTGTAGTAAATATTGCCTTTGTTGTCGGCCCCCATACCATCAGTATTGGTTCCCTTATCCCCTAGGTCCTTGACCGCCTTTTCGATCTCACTTAGAGGCGTGCCAAAATCCTGCAAGAGCGCTGTGTCTATGGAGTATAGATTTCTCCCGGTTAGGGGACACCAATAAAGCGTCTTTCGATCGGCCGAAAGTGCAATTCCATCGGCTCCGGTTCTGTTTGGCCTATCCTTCCATACGCGTTTTCCAGCGATCTCAAACCAATAGCCAGCAACATCTTGGGTGCTGTAGTGCTGATGCAACACCCTTCTTAGTTCTTTGGTCTTGGTGTTAAGAACAATCAAACCACCCTCAAGAGGATCAGAGTAGATCCCTGAATCGGCGATATAGACAAAGCCATTCGCGTTATCAACCATTAGATCATTCAGAAAAGATGCCTTGTAGGATGCGATCTCGTCCGGAACTTTGATTGAGTCGACAAGGTTGTTGCTGGTCATATCCCAGCACACAATCTTCTGCGCCCCATCAATACAAGGAGCCCCTTCTATGTGTCCTTGATCTAAGAACCACGCCCTGTTGTTTTCATCGATTTCCCATCCCAGCACCGATTGAAGGGCATTCGGATCACCTATCTTGTTCATTTCCCAGCTTGGATAAGCCGACAAAATCGCTTTGCCATTCACCACCTCAATTTTGTTGACAGTGGCAGGAATTCCGGGTGCCCAGCGGGGAACGGACACATAGAAGTTCCCATTGCGGTCGGTTCTAACCCCGGCGGGCATAGCTCCCTTCCAGTGTTCCTTTTCGTAGAATTCAGCTTTGGTTTCCTCATCAGCAAATAGCCAGTCCAGGCGACTCCAGTGGAACAGTATTTCATAGTCTCCAATCTTCTTACTCATAATTGCATTACCTCCTCAATACTTAGTTCCTTAAGTTAATGTGGCATAGCATAACTATCGCCCCAAACCGTATTTCTCAGCATGCTCCCTTAGGAACTTGAGGCCTTCTCTCGCCAGAAACTCGGAAGATTCGGTCGGTGGTCGCCACAACTTGATCGCCGTAGCCAAATCCGGGTTGATCGCCGGGAAGGACTTGACGACCAATGGCCCCTTGTAGTTCGCATCCACCAGCCCCCGGAATACCTCATCCCAGTTGACTGTGCCGCTGCCAAGCAAGCCGCGATGGTTCTCGCTCATGTGCATGTAGCCCAACACATCGGCGCAGTCAACCAGTGGTTTGTAGAGGCCCTCTTCTTCGATATTCATGTGATATGTATCGGCATGTATCACGATATTGTCCGCGCCAGTGGCCAGAATGGTCTCCCTGGTGTCGGCCAGTGTATTGTATAGGTGGCTTTCGTAGCGATTGACCACCTCGATACCCAGCGTGATGCCACGCTTCTTGGCCTGCTCGGCCACCTCGCCCAGCGTGTCGATCACCACCTGGCGCTCTCCGGTGAACTTCCCCAAGGCGAAGGCGATACATCCACCAAGGTAGGTTCCTCCTGCGACTTCGAGCTTGTCAAGTGCGCTGATGAGGAATTGCTTGGCTTTCTCCGGCTCTTCGGGCATATGAGCCCATTGGGGCAACACAAGCGACCCCGTCGCTTCAATCCCGACATCGGCGAGGGCTCTCTTGTGCGCTGCCGCATCGAACTCGTCGGGCTTCAATAGAGAGATCTCGATAAAATCGAACCCAATCTCGCCCGTAGCGGCAATCGCCTGGTTTCCCTTTTCCGTTGTCCATTCATCAATCCACAGGAAGGTATGTGCACCATACTTGGGCATGGCAGTCCTCCTTTAACTGGATGGGCACCAGCCGTAAGTCTGCTCGCTCCCAAAGTTACTCAACGGAGGAATAGTCGAGGCCGGGCAAGTCAAACACGTGCACACTGTCTGCGCGTTGGGCCAGCAGGAGGGCGACTTGCGACTCCAGGGTTCCTGCACTCCAATTCGAGAACGGTGGTCATCGGCGAGAACGCCTATGGCTCGGCTATGAGGCCTTGCTACCGCCGGCGGCGGGCTCTTGACGCGTTTGAGTGGTCAGCGCGTGCCCGGTCTCCGCGTCGAAAAGCAATGTGTGGTCAGGATCAAACGCCAGCCACAACGGCTGCTTAGACTGCGCGCGGAACTCCGGCGCCGTCACAATCTGTAGGCGCGTTTCGAGCATCTTCGCGCTAACAACGGTCATGTCGCCCAGGGGCTCAACCACAAAGACCTCGGCAGGTATGGTGTGGATCGCAGACTTCTCCAGCCCGATATCGATGTAGAAGGGGCGAATGCCCAAGGTCACGCGCTGTGGAATCGCGCCTCGTTGCGCCAAGGCCTCGCTGTGGGGCGGCATCTCTATGGTGATACCGTTGTGGTCCAGCAAGTAGCGCTTCGCTTCCTGGCGGTACTCACACTCCAGGAAGTTCATGGGCGGCTCGCCTACAAAGCCCGCCACAAACGTATCAGCCGGGTTGTCGAAGATCTCTTCCGGTGTGCCGACCTGAGGGATCAGGCCCTGGTCCATCACGGCAACGCGGTCGGCCATGGCCATGGCCTCTTCCTGGTCGTGCGTCACGTAGATCATCGTGTAGCCTAGCTCGATGTGCAACCGCTTGAGATAGGCGCGCATGCGGGCACGCTGGCGGGTGTCGAGGTGGGAAATCGGCTCGTCAAGCAGGAATACCCTGGGTTCGCGCGCAAGCGCCCGGGCTACTCCCACCAACTGCTGCTGACCACCGCTCAGGTGGGCGGGCATACGGTCCAGCAGGTCGGTGATCTCCAAGATGCCGGCGATCTCCCGCACTCGCTTATCCACCTCGGCGTCAGACCGCCGAGCAGCCCGCAAGGGAAATGCCACGTTCTCGTACACATTCAGCGTCGGATATAGGGCGTAGGTCTCGAACGCCATCGCCACATTGCGATCGCGAGGGCGCACCTTGTTGATCAATTCTCCGTCGAAGTAGATGTTGCCGGAAGTGATCTCCTCCAGCCCAGCGATCATCCGCAACGTGGAGGATTTGCCGCAACCTGACGGCCCCAGGAAGGACACAAACTCCCCGTCAGCGATCTCCAGGGAGATCCCGCACACAGCGTCCACCTTCCCGTACTTCTTCCACAGCTTTTCTAGCGTTACTGAAGCCACCTCTAATCGCCTCCAGATTCATTGACAAAGGGTTAGTTACCCTTAGGCTGAGGGTGAGCGATGGCCAGCCCGTCGGCAAATACGTGGAGGTTGTCTTGACTGAGGTCCAGCCACACCGTGTCCCTGACTTCGAAGGTTTCCTCGGGCGGCGTCACCACCTGTACCAGATTCTCACCCAGTCTGGCCGTGAGAAGGCTGCGATGACCGAGCATCTCGGTCACGTACACCTCGCCCGGCACGTTGTGGTTCTCGTCCGCCGAAGGTGATACAGTCACGTCGGCAGCCCGCGCGCCTAGCCGGAACGCATCGGGCAGGCCCTTTTCCTTGATATGGGCTCTTACCCTCGGGGTCGCAGGCAAGCGGATTTCACTCTCAGCGATGCGGAAGACGGGCTGGCCGTCTTCCTCGACGTACTCCACCTCCATGAAACTCATGGGCGGGTCGCCGACGAAGCCAGCCACGAAGTCATTGGCTGGTCGTTGGAAGATATCGCCTGGAGTGCCTAACTGCATCAATCGCCCCTTGTTGAGTACCACCACCCGGTCTGCGAGGGCCATGGCCTCACGGTAGTCGGTCGTCACGTGGATGACCGTTGCCTCCTTCTCGGCGCATATGGCTTTCAACTCGCCCCGCATGTGGTGGCGAAGCTTGGCGTCGAGGTGGGAGATGGGCTCATCCAGTAGATAGACATCGGCCTCCCGGATGAGCGCCCGGCCTAGCGCCACGCGCTGCCGTTGGCCGCCGCTTAGAAAGCCCGGGCGACGATCGAGCATCTCGGATATCTGAAGGATACCCGCCATGCGCTGAACTAGTCGCTGGATCTCCTCATCGGGATACCTGCGTGCCCGTAGGGGGAAGGCTAAGTTCCCATACACCGATAGGTGCGAATAGAGCACATAGTTCTCGAAGGCCATTGACATGTTACGCCCCTCAGGGGGGATATCCTTCAGCGGCTGTCCATTGAAGTAGACCTCACCGCTGGTGGGCTTCAGAATGCCGGCGATCAAGCGCAGGGTTGTGGTCTTGCCCGCACCCGCCGGGCCGAAGATGACCAGGAGCTCACACTCTTTACAGGCAGTGCTCAGGTCATTGACGGCAACCGTTCTTCCGAACACCTTGGTGAGTGAGCGCAGTTCCAGCATTGGCTACGACCTACCTTCCTCGCTACTTTCGCCCGCCTCAGCCGCCCGAGTAGCCCTCCGCCAACCCCAGTAGAAATAGAGGGCACCGACCATCACAGCCACGACCAGGCCCGGCCCCGCACAGGCGACCTTCGAATCTAAGAACTTGAGCCAAAGAAGGCCCACGAAAATGGTGACGATAAATGACTCAAAAAAGCGACCCCAGATATCAGCCAGGGACATAGTCGTACTCCTCCGTTACCCACGTACCGCGCCGAAAGTGAGGCCCCGCACGATGTAGCGCTGCAGCAAGAGGGCGAAGATCATCATGGGAACGACGCACACCGTTGCAGCCGCCGACAAGGGACCCCACAATATGCCGCGCTGTGTCCAGAAGCCGGCCACGCCAACGGTGATGGTGCGGGCCACATCCCGGGTGAGCAGGAAGGCGAAAAGAAACTCGTTCCAACTGAAGAGCAGGCAGAAGATGGCTGTGACGGCGATGCCCGGCGCAGCCAGCGGCAAAACCACCCGCCACAGCACCTGCAAACGCGAGTAGCCATCCAGGCGCGCCGAATCCTCCAACTCCACAGGGATGTCCTGGAAGAAAGAGTGCAGGAGCCAGATGGCCAGCGGGAGGTTAATTACCGTGTAGCACACTACCAGCGCGCCTGGCTTATCCAGTCCCAGCGACAACGCGCGTCCGATGGCTGTCCCGCCTACCGTCTTGAAGATCACGAAGAAGGGGATGATCACGGCGATGGCCGGCATCATGCGGGTGGTGAGGATGAAAAACATGAGATGGCCAGCGCCCGGGTTGTAACGGGCAAAACTGTAGGAAGCCAGGCAGCCTGCTACGAGAACCAGGATCGTCGAGATCAGCGAAACGATCAGTGAGTTCTTGATAAACATGGCGAAGTTGGCCTCTTCAAAGGCGTAGATGTAGTTGACGAGGGTGGGCTCAAACGTCCACTTGGGCGGGCGAGTGAGGACGTCGGGCGGTGGTTTGAAGGAGGTGGCCACCATCCAGTAGATGGGAAAGAGGAAGAAGATCAAAAGGGCGATGACCAGCGTGTACCGCACCAGATCGGCCATGGTAAAGGTTTTGGCTTGCATCGTTTATCCCCTCCCTACGCGCGCCGAGCGCGCTCGGCCTGGACTCTCATCATGGAGCGCAGCGCCACAAGGGTGAAGACGACCGTCACATAGAGGAATAGGAGCGATATGGCGCTCGCGTGATCCAGTCTGAAATACTTCATGCCAATTCGGTACAGGTGGTAGGTCAGCGTCTCGGTCGCTGTCCCCGGTCCGCCATGCGTTAGCGACAAGATGGCATCGTACAGGCGGATGGCGTCGATGGCGCGCAACACGAAGACGAGCGTCAATACGGGAGCCAGCATGGGAAAGGTGAGCCGCCTTAGCACCTGCCAGGTCGATGCCCCATCTAATTCGGCTGCCTCAAAGGGCTCCTTAGGCAGCGATTGCAGACCAGCTAGTACGATGAGAGCCACAAAGGGCGTCCACTGCCAGACGTCGAAGACGATCACGCTGGGCATGGCTAGGCGGACGTCGCCCAGCCAGTTTTGTTCAGGGAGACCCAGCGCTGCCAGGATACCGTTATAGACGCCGAAGTCGGGATGGTACATATAGCGCCACACCAGGCCCACCGCGGCCGGCGCCGAGGCGATGGGCAATATAAGCAGGCTGCGCACAATGCCTTGGAACCAGCGCAACTGGTTCAGCAGGAAGGCGATGGCCACGCCCAACACCAGCTCGATGCTGACGGCACCAACGGCAAAGATTAACGTGCGGCGCGCCGATTCCCAGAAAATCTTATTGTTCAGTGCAAAGCGGTAGTTATCCAGGCCGACGTAGGGCCCGATACCGACGGCGCTGGTCAGGTCCACGTGGCGGAAGGAAAGGTTGATGGCGTAGAAGAGGGGGAAGAGGGCGAAGAAGAGGATGATGAGCGTAGCCGGTGTGATGAGGAGGACCGAGTACCAGACATCCGATATCGCTCTCTTCCGCACCTTGCCCTCTGCAGGTGCCTTCTTCCCTGTCATATCCATTCTCACACTCCTGCCCCAAGGGCATGGGGCCCCACACGCGGGCCCCATGCCCTCTTGGGGAACGCTATGTTGTGTTGCTACTACTTCCTCATCATTGTGCTCCTGTCGAAGGTGAACGGGCACGGCACGGGGCTGTAGTCGGCGCCCAGGTGGTCGTTGGGGACCTCGCACGGCCCGCCGCAGTGCCCCTCAATGGCGTCGGCTAGATTCTGCATGGCCTCCTCGACCGACATCTCGCCGGAAGTAGCGGCTGAGAAGTAGGCGGTCTCCTCGTCGTAGATCTTGCCACCCTGAGGCACATAGTAGTAGTTGGGGTAGAAGTTGCACGATGCTTCGTGATCGAGGACCTGCATCAGGGGCGGGAAGTGACCTGCCGCCAACCGGCGAGTCGCCAGGAACTCCTGGTCCGTGAGGATGCTCACGCGACAGGTGCTGCCACCGCCCTCGGCGAACTTGCGCTGCGCCTCGGGGCCAGTGATCCACTTGAGAAACTCCCAAGCCTGGTCGGGGTGTTTGCTGTCAGCGTTCATGCCCAGAGTCAAAGCCCCAACCCAGGTGTGAGCGCCTGGCGAGGCAGCGGCGCAGATCTCGGCACCAGGGACCTCGTCCTCGGTCTTGACCATGTTGGGCCACTGGTCGAGGTAGAAGGCAGCGGTTTGGGCGATCATCCCCTGGCGCATCTGGCCCACCACCTCATCATAGGCCGAGGTCAGCGCACCAGGCGGCGCGTGGGGCACCAACCTGTCTACGTAGAGACTGACGTCCTCTAGGAACGCCGGCTCAGTGACGCCAGGTGTGCCATCGTCTTTGATCAGCTGGTTACCGTGCGTCCAAGCGATGGACATCATCTCGTCCTGAACGTGAGGGAAGCGGCCTGCCATCAGCCCGATGCCATAGAATTCCTCGTCGAGGGCCTCACCCTTCAGCGTGTCGCCGGACTGGCGATGGAAGAACTCCGCGATGTCGGCCACCTGGTCGTAGGTCTCGGGGATATCCAAGGGATAGCCGTACTCCGCCTCGAAGGCGGCCATCTCATCGGGATCCTCGAAGAGGTCGCAGCGATAGAAGTAGCCCATGGTGAAGGTGTAGAACGGCAGCCCCCAGACCTTGCCCTTCCACCGGCATGACCCTTCTATCAAAGCCGGGTGGATGTCCTCAAACTGGATCTCCGCGGGGTCGCTGGCGGCGATGTAGTCATCGAGGGCAAGGAGATAGCCGCTGTTAGCGAACTCGGCCTTCCACCCTACGTCATAGGTGATGATGTCGTAGGCGCCGGTGTCGCCGACGAACTCGATGACCTGCTTCTCGTACAGCTGGGAGAAGTCGATCTGGACAATCTCCACATTCCAGCCGGTCTCTTCTTCGAACTCCTTGGCTACCTCCTCAGCCCAGTCGGTGTAGAAGCCGGCGATGGTGGACATGGTGATGGTGACCTCCTCAGGGGGGGGCGACGTTGGTGTAGCCTCGGGGGCCGGCGTAGCCGCGGGAGCACAGGCTGCCAAGAGCGCCAAGAGCACCACAATCAGCAACCAACGTAACTTGCCTAACATCTTCGTCCCTCCTTTACTTATTGCGTTCAAACCTGCTAGTCGCGCGTACTCCGCGCTCTGGTATATCTCCTCTCCTCACCTCCTTCCTGCTGGAGTGCCGGACTAGATCACCTGATGCACCGGCTCCCCCATCTCCATGGGACGGCCGTTGACCGGGTTGATGACCTCAAAGGTCTCCCCCGACTCGCAGGGCGTCCATTCTCCGTTGATGAACAACTGGAGGTCTACCCCCTCCATGGTCGGGCCTCAATTATGGATAACGCCCTTCACTCATAGCGATACACAATCTTGCCCAGCGG
>Ga0209978_10001092_pt1:0-5000 | contig 11057 bp, 8 predicted proteins | sample BentaG_FD_182805 | JGI IMG/M metagenome (GOLD analysis project Ga0209978, IMG submission 182805) | Deep subsurface microbial communities from South Atlantic Ocean to uncover new lineages of life (NeLLi) - Benguela_00093 metaG (SPAdes)... | ecosystem: Environmental > Aquatic > Marine >...
GGTCTTGGACAACAAGGTCAGGGTTTTGGTTTCTGCTGCTGAGAAGGCGGAGGAGATTGATATTGAAAGGGCCAGAAAGGCAAAAGAGGAGGCGCTGAAGCAGTTGGAGCTTGCAAAAACAGAACCCATAGATGTGGAACAGGCTAGAGCCGCTCTAGAGAGGGCCCAGGTTAGGCTTAGGATTGTAGAAAAGGCTAGATAAATTCGATAAAGAGTCGCATTTTAGAAGGGGGGGTCGAGGGGCTTTACCCCCTTTTATTTTTTAAACCTTCCTGACAATATTTAGCACTCCCATGAGTGATTTTCCCTGCCTTAAATGGGTAACCAAGAATATCAGAGAATATGATGAGAAAAGGGAGAGGAAGGCAGGGAAACGTAAGGTAATCTTTCCTAAAAGTCTTTATAGTGCTGCCTTGTTTCATATCTATAGGGGAGCATTATCCATCAGTGACATTGCTGATCGGTCAGGGATGAACCTGGGAGCTCTCGATCACTGGAGGACGGATCTGGGTTTTTTGCTGCTAATAGACTTTCTCAAAAAGGAATGCTCTGAATTTATCCGTGAAAAACTTCTGATTAACGATCTTACCCTTCAAGAATATGATGCCATAGGGGCTGAGTATTCGTTATTGGATGAGGTCGTCCAGAACCAGATTAAGGTGCCCCTGTTTAACCAGCTGAAAGACCTAGCTCAGCGCATTAATAGCATGAAGATGGGTGGTCTTTCCTTAGACAGATATAACCTAACGGTATTTGGTCGCCTGTTTACCTTTTTTCTCTTCGTGGAAAAACACACCCGTCAGGGTTCCAAGATGTTTAGCAAAACCATAAAGTCTATTGCCGAGAATATTGTCTGGCCTGAGCTAGGAAGAGACTGGAGCCAGGTCATTTTAGTGCTCCGGGATGACCGCTTCCTAGGTGATAGAAAGCTAAAAGAATTTGAGGCCCAAATTAAAAGATTGTATGGATCTTAAATTCTTGTCGAGGATTATCTTCTTATCTCAGATAGGATGCGACCCACGTATCGGGGAAATATCTTGACTTCTCACGAAAATCTCATATAATCGATTGAACAAATGGAATTGAGTCAGTTTGACGCTTTAGAAACCAAGATAGAAAAGCTCTTACATCAGTGTACATCTTTAAAGAAGGAGAAATCAGAACTTGTCAATTTACTTGAGGCCAAAGATAAAGAAATTAAAGAGCTTCATCGAGAAATAGAAGGGTTGAAGGAGCAACGGGGTATAATTGGTGCGACAGTTGACACATTGCTTGATAAATTAGAAGAGATCGGTTAGGAATGGGTGAGACCGTCAAGATAGAGGTTTTTGGGCAAGAGTATAGCATTAAGTCCGATAATGGTGACGAGGATCATGTTAAAAGGATTGCCCAGTATGTCAATGAAAAGATTAAGGATATCTTATCTAATACCGAAGTGACAATTAGACTTGACGTGGCCATATTGGCTGCTTTAGATGTTGCCCATGACTATTTTTCACTAAAGGAGGATCATGATAAACTGATAGAGGCTATAGAGAGCAGATCTAAAAAATTGATACAATACATTGACTCTCAGAGTTAGAGTTATTTAAATATAGAGTGGGATTTTGATAAGGTGAAGCACTAAAAAATGTCTCAAAGGGCATTTTCACATTAACTTAATGGTCAGTCGATGAGGATACTATCTTTAAAATTATGCGATTTTAAAATTCCTTGGCTTTTCAAAGTCTTGGAATAGTAATACCTAATACAAGTATACTCTTGCCTTTCCCTTAAAGTCTGTCTCACCTATCAAACCCCACAGAATCTGCTTAACTCAGGCATTATATGCTGAAATGGATTTATATTTCAAATCTGGTTCAAACCTAATTTTGAGAAGGAGGTGTGAAGTAGATCATTATGACTATATCATTTGAAATAATGATTTTAATCCTAATCTCCACAGTGATCCTTGGCATCTTGATAGGCTTTTTTGCTCGGAAGAAGATAAAGGAAGCTAGGATTGAGTCTATTGAAAGATTAGCTAATAAGATCCTCGAGGAGGCCAGAAAAGAGGCCGAAAACGTAAAAAGGGAGGCCACTCTCCAGGCAAAAGACGGCCTCTATCAGATGAAGACAGAATTCGAGAAGGAGGCCAAAGATAGAAGATCTGAACTACACACTCTGGAGAGACGATTGACCCAAAAGGAAGAAAATATTGAAAAAAGGGCTTCCATAATAGAACAGCGTGAAACAGAGTCGGTTAAGAGAGAAAAAATCCTAAACCAAAAAGAGAGAGCTATCCAGGAGCAGGAGTCTACCTACTCACGGTTGATTCAAGAACAACGGGCTCAACTGGAAAAAATTTCTGGCATCTCCTCTGCTGAAGCCAAGACCCTCCTTATGGACTCTATGGAAGAAGAGGCAAGGCGGGAGGCGGTCTTGTTAATAAAGAACATAGAAAACAAGGCTAGAGAAATGGCTGATAAAAAATCTACGGAAATCATTGCCCTAGCCATCAACAGATATGCCGGGGATTATGTGGCAGAAAAGACGGTTTCTGTGGTTACACTTCCCAGCGATGAGATGAAAGGCAGGATTATTGGTAGAGAAGGAAGAAATATAAGGGCCATAGAGGCAGCTACTGGGGTAGACTTAATTATAGATGATACGCCGGAAGCCGTTATTGTATCCGGATTTAGCCCTATTCGAAGAGAAGTGGCAAGGCTAGCACTGGAAAGACTGATAACCGATGGACGGATCCATCCTGCCCGAATTGAAGAGATTGTAGAAAAGGTCAGCCGGGAAATGGAAGTCTGGATCAAGGAGGCTGGTGAGCAGGCTGCCTTTGATGTGGGCGTCCACGGAATTCATCCTGAGCTTATCAAGCTTATAGGCAAGCTTAAATTTAGAACCAGTTATGTACAGAATGTATTGCAACATTCCCTTGAGGTATCCTTTTTATGTGGGATAATGGCCGCGGAACTTGGGATTAACGTAAAACAAGCCAAAAGAGCAGGACTACTCCATGATATAGGTAAGGCTGTTGACCACGAGATAGAAGGCCCCCATGCATCTATAGGCGCAGATTTGGCTAGGAAGTATGGCGAATCAGATGAGGTAGTTCATGCCATTGCTGCACATCACGAGGACATTGCCCTTGAAAGCATACTGGCTGTTCTGGTCCAAGCAGGTGATACCCTATCCGGTGCCCGACCCGGAGCCCGTAGGGAGATGTTTGAGGCGTATGTGAAAAGACTTGAAGATCTCGAGAAGATAGCCAATTCTTTTTCCGGTGTGAATAAGTCCTATGCCATTCAAGCTGGGCGGGAGTTGAGAGTAATTGTTGAAAGTAATAGGATCACTGATAGCGATTCTGTGCTACTGTGTAGAGATATAGCGCGTAAGATAGAGAAGGATTTGGTTTATCCAGGTCAAGTCAAGGTTACTGTCATAAGGGAAACTAGGGCTATAGACCATGCCAAATAGTCTAATTCCTTAAAAGTGAGGTGCCTTTTGGAAGTTCTCTTCATTGCCGATATTGTTGGAAAAGCTGGGAGACGTGCAGTCTTTCAATTTTTACCCAAGATTATAAGTCGATATTCCATAGATTTTGTTTTAGCGAATGGAGAGAATGCCGCAGGTGGTCTGGGGATAACTCCCCAGGTAGCGGAGGAGCTGGTGAGGGGAGGGGTAGACCTTTTGACATCTGGAAATCATGTTTGGGAAAAGCAGGAAATCCTTAGTTTTATGGAATCTGATAAGCGTTTGATACGTCCTGCCAACTATCCAGAAGGGACACCGGGATCTGGAACTGCATTGATTGCTAGTTCTATAAATACCAGAATCGGGATTCTAAATCTCGAAGGTAGGGTATTTATGAAAAATTTAGATTGCCCTTTTCTGGTGGCCAAAAGGGAGATAGAAAAGTTAAAGAAGGAGATTGAGATTATAATTGTGGACTTTCACGCCGAGGCTACGTCGGAAAAAGTAGCCCTAGGATGGTTTTTAGATGGAGAGGTTAGCGCCGTTATTGGTACTCATACCCATGTTCAAACAGCCGATGAAAAAATCCTGCCGAAAGGGACCGCCTATATCACCGATGTGGGCATGACAGGACCCATACACTCTATTATAGGTATGAAAAAGGAGGTTGTGATGAGGCGATTCCTTACGCAAATTCCCCGGAAATTTGAAGTGGCTAAAGGAGACATTCAATTGCAAGGGGTTATTATTGGTATAGATAATGAGACAGGAAAAAGTACAAACATCGAGAGGATAAATCTAACTTCTACTATAAATGGGATTTAAGACAAGGATTTCCATGAATATCGAAGGTATACTCAGAATTATAAGACGGGGTGTAGTGGAGATTATTACTGAGGAAGAACTGAGAAAGAAATTAAAAAGATATAAGCAGATAGAGCGACCTCTTACAGTAAAGGCGGGCTTTGACCCTACTGCACCAGATCTGCATATGGGGCATATGGTTTTGATAAAGAAATTAAAGGACTTCCAAGAGTTAGGACACCAAGTTGTTTTTCTGATAGGTGATTTCACGGGGACGATTGGAGATCCATCAGGGAGATCCGAGACTAGGAAGCCTTTATCTCAACAGGAGGTAGAGGCTAATGCAGAAACTTATAGACAACAGATATTTAAGATTCTAGATCCTAAAAAAACCACCATTGTTTTTAACAGCCAATGGATGAAAGGGATGTCTGCTGTCAATCTAATCGAGCTAAGCAGGAAACACACCGTGGCAAGGATGCTCGAGAGGAATGATTTCCATAAGAGATTTACGGAAAAAAGGGCCATTGGTATCCATGAATTCTTGTATCCCCTGATTCAGGGCTACGATTCGGTTCAACTGAAGGCCGATGTGGAGATAGGAGGAACAGATCAAAAATTTAACCTGTTGCTAGGAAGGGATTTACAAAGGGAATACGGACTGGAACCCCAAGTAGTGATAACTACTCCTCTTTTAGAAGGGCTTGACGGAAAAACCAAAATGAGTAAGA
>Ga0209978_10001093_pt1 | contig 11056 bp, 9 predicted proteins | sample BentaG_FD_182805 | JGI IMG/M metagenome (GOLD analysis project Ga0209978, IMG submission 182805) | Deep subsurface microbial communities from South Atlantic Ocean to uncover new lineages of life (NeLLi) - Benguela_00093 metaG (SPAdes)... | ecosystem: Environmental > Aquatic > Marine > Oceanic >...
CCAAGGGGTCAGCTACCTCCAGAGAAAGGGAGCCCCTCACAGCGATTGCTTTTATATTCTTTGATCCCATTACAGCGCCCATTCCAGTGCGTCCGTTCACCCTGTTCCCACTCGAGACTACGGTGGAAAAAAGAACCAAATTCTCGCCTGCTGGTCCAATAGCAGCTACCTGAATGGAATAATCCTTTCTCTCCTTTCTGATGGCATCTGTAGTTGCCAAAACAGTCTTTCCCTTGTATTCTGGGCAGTTCACAAACTCAACCCCGGATTCTGTTACTATCAGATAGAGGAGACTATCAGCCCTTCCCGTAATGATAATCTGGTCAAAGCCTGTGAGCTTCATCTCAGCGGCAAACTGCCCTCCTGCCGCAGAGTCTCCTAATATTCCAGTCAGGGGTGATTTGGCTGTAACCGTGTAATAAGCAGATGCAGTGAGGAGGGAACCTGTAAGAGGTCCAATGCCGAAGATGAGAAGATTATCAGGCTCAAGGGGATCACAATCAGGGTTTAGCTCTTCAAAAAGCCTCTTGGTATTGGCTGCCCGCCCTCCTATTACGGGTTTGATCCATGAAGAATCGAGAGGAGCTATTCGGAATCTCTGTTCTGTAAGATCTATTCTTAGTATTCTTCCTCCGTAGCCATATTTAATCATGTTCCTTCCTCCAGTTCTTCCTTACCTCAAAGCCCAGTTTCTTGAGATAAGAATACCGTTTCTGGCTCGGATTAATTTTTTTGGCTTTCTTTTTAAAGATCGCCAAAGATGGATGCTCCTGTTCCTCTTTATCATAGGTAATGGCTCCTTCTGTGCACGCTTCAACGCATTTGGGTCTTCCCCCACAAAGATCACAAACATAGACAAAATCATTGAATATTTCAATCGCACCCACAGGGCAAGCCTGCTCACAGGCACCACACAATGTGCACCTGGTGGGAGAAACAATCACTTGCCCGAGGGAGCTTATGGTTATTGCATCCTCGGGACAGCAGTTGCAATAGCCTTCCTGGCATTGGTTACATACAACAGGACCATCAATACCGATTTCATATAAATTCATTACTTTTATCCTGGCTAAGCGATTATTAATCCTTCCTGTCCGGAAGAAGGCACAAGCAGACTCACATCTTTTGCATCCAGTGCATTTGCTTATATCAATCCGGATCACTTCTAACAGCGCCTCCTTTCTCAAATAAGTTTTTTGGGCAAGGTCTTAATTCTTAAATTTTCTTTATAACTGAAATGTCAAATGTTGAGACCTGACCCCTAAACCAGACCCCTAAACCACTTCAAGCCGAAATTGGACCAGTCCTTTCGGATCTGGGCAGGAAAAATTTTTAACCTTCTTCACCCAATGCCCCTCTTCTAACCTCTCTCTGACACTTAAAATGGGAAAGATTGGCATCATGCTCTGCAATGCCCAGATACAGATATATTGACCTTCGGGAACATAAAGTCTGGAATCCTCCACATAGAAATAATTGCCTATTTGCATAGGAAGGTTGCAGTAACCATCAATCCTTTCTACGCTCACTTTAATTTTGGCCATGTTTAATTCTCCATTCATGCCCTTCGCTATTCATATTACTGTGTGCTGCCTCCTATTTATTAAATTTACCTTAAAACATTTGCCCTTAAATCTCCACCCATGCTTACTTTTCTTGCCCCTCTCCTTTTTTTACTATTCACAATTGACTCTTCTTTTTACTATTTTTAGCCTTGAACTATGACTTTTGAGTTCCCTGGCTCCCTTTACTCAGGTAGCTGTTTTGATGTTTGAATTTTGAGCTTTAGCTTCTTCGCATATAACAGCTACTTGTTAACAGTTACTTTTTTCAGGAACCTATCAAAGAAATCTGCAGCAGTTTGGTAGGCTTCAAGCCAGCGGTCATGCCGAAGAAAACCATGGACTTCATCTGGAAAAATTAGCATCTCAACGTGGGCTTTGCCCAATTTCCGCAGGCGCTGCACCAAATCAGTCGTTTGGATAAAGTCGACATTCCTGTCATCATCTCCATGAATAAAAAGGACTGGCGAAGTCCAATAATAGACATCGGCAACTGGAGAAGACTGGAAAGCCGAACTCATCAAATCCTCTCCACGGATTCCCCATCCGCCTCCGTTGCGCCTCCTTCCTCGAAGAGACCAATCATGCACACCGTGTAAATCTACTCCAGCTGCAAAGAGCTCGGAATCTCTGGCAAGTCCGAGGGCTGTCAAATATCCTCCGTAAGATCCTCCCCATAACCCAATTTTATTAGGATTTACTTCAGGGCGTTTCTGCAGGTAACGGCCTGCAGCAACTATGTCCTGGTATTCGGATGCTCCCCTTGGACCCTGTTTGGACGCTGTGCGAAAGACATACCCGTAGCCGATGCCAGAACGGAAGTTTACAGAGAGAACTATATAGCCTTTATGGGCTAAATACTGATTCAGGGCATAAGCTCGGTGGTAATAGCCCCGCATGTGCCAGCCGAGCAGCATCTGACGGATGGGTCCGCCGTGCATAAAAATTACAGCAGGACGTTTATCTCCTGCTTTCGCTCTTCTTGGCACAAAAAGCTGTCCATGAATTTTAAAGCCATCAGGAACCTTGAAAATAGCTTGCTGAGGCTCAACTAATTCTTTCATAGGAAATCCATCCGGAATCGCTTGAGGTGCAATCAACCGCCTGCCTTTTCCTTTAAGGCTCATGACCGCTGGAGAAGCCGGCTGAAGGGCGGTTGAACAGAGGAATATCAATTCTTTGCTCCTTGATGTGAGGATGGGTGACCATTCAATTCCTTTTCCAGGAGTCAGCATTTTAGCCTTCCCTCCAGAGACGGAAACTGCCCAGAGATGCCTGCGGTCAATATCACCGGAGTTTGAGCTGAAGACCAAAGTTTCGCCATCTGAAGAAAGGTAACTGTCTTCCACTTCATATTCTCCATGAGTAAGACAGATGACTTTCCCTTCCTTGAGGGATAGAGAATAGAGGTGCATCCAGTCTTCATGCTCTGAGTAAAAAACAAGATGTCCGTCTGCTGCCCACCTGAGTGTCTTGGCCGGATAATACTGAGAAAAACCGCCTGTTGGGTTAGGACACCTCCATACTTCTTTGGCCTTACTGCTTTCTACATCAGCGACCATTAAAGAGAATTTTTCTCCTCCTCTAAAGGATACAGAGGCCATTCCAGGAAAACGAATAAAGGCAATGTATTTTCCGCATGGCGACCAGACTGGATAACCATCTCGGTCAACAGAAGGAGAAAGCCAGCTTATAGTTTTATTCTTAAAATCATATATCCCAATAAAACTGTGATCTTCTCTGGAGCTGACAAAGGCAAGCTTAGAGGCGTCGGGCGACCATGTCTGTAACCTACTCCTCCCCCGGGCTTTAAAGAGAAGCTTAGGCTTCAAAGAACCATCAAGGGGAGCTAAATATATTTTCCCTCTTAAACTATAAGCCACCTGGTTTTCAACAGGTGATAGTGCAGGATTATTTCCCAGACCGATCCTCCACGGCTCTCCACCTTCAACCTTAATAGCCCAAATAGCCTGTTCTACACCTTCAGGATTGGAAGTGGGATTGGGATACTCCCCTGCTCTATTGGCCGAACCTCCTCTAACATAGACAATAATCGTGCCGTCTGCATTGAAAGCCAGACCTCCTAACTCCTGCCCGTCATCTAAAGAATACTTGGAGAGCTGACGAGCTTTATAATCCGGAGCTTTTGCTATCCAGATATTTCGCCTTCCCTGAGTATTGAAAACCCAGGCTACAAGATCGCCTTTTGGAGAAGCCACCAGATTAGAGGGAAAAGAATAACTCAGGATATCTTCCAAGGTGTACGATTGAAGATAGAGAGGTGTAAAAAACATAAACAACGCGCTGAAAAGAGAGACAAAAACCCAAAGAAAGCTTTGCCTAAAACTTGATGTCTTCATTTTAACCTCCTAATTTAATTTGTTTGGTTTATTTCGTTTATTTCGTTTATTTCGTTTGTTTAGAAGCCATAATTCAGACCAATAATGAAATTCCTTCCCGGCGCCTCCATTGAATCAGGATCAGGCCTTGCCTGAAATGTTCTGTTAAAGAGATTCGAAACTGAGAAATAAATCCTTAAGGAAGAATTTAGAAAATAACCCGCTTGAATCTCAACAGTTTCATACCCAGGTATGGAGATTTCCGCCGGACCAGGATCTTTTTTGCTTTTTTGCAAGAAGTAGTTTACTTCACCCCAGAAATGACCCTTCCAAACTCGAGTTCCCATGAAAAGCCGAGAAGGAGGTATGTCATTCAAGGGATTTTTTGTCAACCGGCTCTTTCCCTTAAAGGAATAGAAGTTTCCGAATATTTTCCATCCGGGAATGGGAAAATATTCTATTTCCAGCTCCATTCCCTGGATTTGACCTCTCTCAACATTCCCATATGTATAAATCTTTTCTGAGCTTCGATAACGCTCGACCATATCATCTATTTTATAATGAAAAAAATACAAGGCAGCAAAATATCGCTTATGGATGAATTTTACTCCCATGTCCAGGTTTAAACTTGATTCTGGCTTAAGATCAGGTTTTCCGACAACGAAACCCCGACCGGTTATGCCAGTATAAAATCTCTCACCCAAACTCGGAGCTCGATAGGCTCTTGAAATATTGGCAAAGGCCACTATTACCTCAGATAATTTGGCAGAAGCTCCCAAAAATCCAGTCCATGTCTTATGACTGCTTCTTTGAGTGAAAGGAACATTACCAGGGCTTGCTTGCATTTGAAGCAAATCAAAACGAAGCCCTCCAACAAGGTCCAGATTTCTAAGGCCTGTGTAATCAAAGGAAAGAAAAAGACCCCAATCTTGTCTTTTTCCCTTGGCCAAAGGCAACTCTTCAATAATCTCTTCAACATGCTCTGAGGAGTCAAAATATGTATTGACATTCTTCGCTTTGACCCCAAAGCGCCCAAAAAAATCTGTGCCGCCTTTAAAGCGAAAATTCTGGCCAAATTTTTTTCCATAAGAAACCTGAAATCCAAAATCAAGACTTTGGGTTCGGCTAAAAGATTCTTCAGTTTTATACCTATTGATTTTTTCTTTCTTTGTTTCTAAAAAGTTAGGGTTAAGATAAAGTAGAAAAGATAAATCTCCTCCACCTCCTACATCTTTTTCAAGCCAATGGAGCTGAACAAGGTTTTGACTCTCCATAGGGTACCAAGTAGGTTTAGTGAAGCTATCTCGGTTCGGCTTTCCAAGGTTAAACCCTCTTGCACCTAAAAAACTCAAACGTATTTCTCTTTTTTCAGTCTGGCTTGAGATTTTGCCGAAGAGGCTGGCAGTGGTGAATTGGGATTGAAGAACTTTGCCTAAAGGAGATGAATAGTTTTCAGCATCTGTCCCCTGAAAGGACAAATAAAACCCAGTTTTCCCTTTAGCACCTTGAAGGGAGATTCCAAGACTCTTTTCCTGATTTATAGCACCGTACTTCAGATTGATTTTTCCATTTATTCCTTCCTTGTACAATGGATTTCTGGTAAAGATGTGAATGACTCCTCCTACGGCATCTGAACCATAAAAAATAGAAGAAGGGCTTCTTAAGACTTCAATTTTTTCTATATCCGCGGGATTGATAAAAGAGGCATTGGGTCCAGTCCGCCTGTCACTTGTAACTCGTGCATTGTCAATCATTATCAATACTCTTCTACGGGATAAACCTCGAATATTGGGAACTACTGAAAAGCCTCCCGAACCTATAGAGGATAACCCAGGCAAGTTTAAGAGCCCCGAAGTCACATTGGAAGCCATTTTCTCTTCAAGGGTTTCTTTAGTAATGACTGTTTCTGCAGCAGGAACACTTGAAGAAGCCTCAGGATACCTTAACGCTGTGACCACAATCTCTTCTCTCTGGCGAATGTAAGGAACAAGTCTCACTATGATTTCCTCTGGGAGATCTCGGGCAGCAAGGATAATTTCCTGTTCAATATAATCAGGGTGAATAATTTCAAGTTTGATTTTTTTCGCTCCAGGAACATCCAATGAAAAGAAGCCTTGAGCATTCGTCAAAGCTTTTTCCTGACTTAACCGATGGAGAACAATTGCTCCAGCAATAGGCTTATCTTCCTGATTTATGACTTTTCCTTTTATTTCGAGGGTAAGGCCAAAGCTAAAGGTAAGAAAAAAGAGCAAAAGGAGAAGCAAAATTCTTCGCATGGATTATATATATTATTAGATTTTCTTCCAATTTTGCAATAAAACAGTTGGCTTTGTCCCAAAGTAACGTGACAAAATCTGGACGCCAGTCTTCAGCAATATTCACCTGAGTTTCTTTACTAGAGAAGGATCTTTTGACTTCTTCCCTAAATCTTCAATCTTTATCTTGAGGAAGGGATGCACTGTTTCAGGTGATATTTCTCCCAAAGGAATAAGAACAAAATTTCTCTTTTCTAGTCGAGGATGGGGAATTATCAATTCCCTTGTTCGGATAACAGAATTTCCAGCAAGAAGAATATCAATATCTATTAACCGGGGTCCCTGATTAACTGTGGTCTTTCTTCCCATATTTTTTTCAATTTCTTTTATCAATCTCAATAGAGAGAAAGGACTCAAATCAGTCTCCACCTCAACAACTTGATTGTAAAACCAGGGTTGATCGGAAATACCAACAGGTTGTGTTTTGTAAAGAGACGAAGCACGAAGAACTTTGCCTCCTTCTTTCTCTAAAAGAGCAAGAGCTAATCTCAGATTTTTCCTTTTTTGTCCTATATTGCTCCCGAGAGATAAAAAATATTTCATTACAGAATAAGCCGATAGTTTTTTATATTAACATTCTGGCTGTTTCATTTCAAAATTTTGCAACGAAACCCAGATTTTTTTTGACCGACTTGAGTAAATTTGTTAAATATAATGTTTTCTCTTTAATGGGAAAAATAAAATGCAGAAATTAGAAAAATGGCGGGTTAAAGAGCTCGCCCTTGTCTTAAAACAACTGGCAGTGCTTTTAAAAAATGGAGACAATTGCGAATGGGCGAATGTCTTTTTCCACTTTCATCTAGAAACGCAAATAATTATCAACTCAAAAGAATTTGATTTAGACCAGTTAAAAAAACTATTGATAAATATCAAGAGTTGCTTCTCCGGCATTAGCTCTCTTATGAACCTCATTCTTCGGCATGAAAATTCAGAAGAAAAAACAAGGCTCAATCAGGATTTACATCAAACAAGAGCTCGCCTCCTAAAAATCCTAACGGAAATGGAAATTCTAACCATCGAATATATAAGTTAATGACTTTGTCCCAAAGTTGCTTGATTCCAGGTCATTACGAGGAGTGAAGAAGATCCCTTCGCTTCGCTCGGAACAGGCTAGGCAATCTCATTTATACACCGTTGCGAGCGGAACGAAGCAATCTCATCAAGCTCCATTGCGAGCGAAGCGCGGCAATCTCTACAATTTTCTATGAGATTGCCACGCTCCCTCTGGTCGCTCGCAATGACAAGAGAAGAATCCTGTCTGCTCCTAATAATTGCAAATGGAACAATAAATGCAGCCTCTAATACCAAGCAACTTTGGGATAAAGCCTAATTAATTAAAGTGAGATTTTTTAGAGTTCAAGCAATCCGAATCTTTTTAGAACTCTTAAAGAAGCAATGATGATCCAGAGATGGTCTTCCAAAGAAGTCTTTCTATCGCGGGATTCCCAAAATTCTTGACTATACAGTTTCCTTTGGAGCCAGTCTAAGGCTTGCTCAATTTTTTTATGTTCTAAACTAAAGCCTATCTTAGAAAGAGAATCAAGGCTGCTTAAAATATCAGTAGCCCAAAAGGGATAAATCATTTTTTCCCAGAAAGTGGCGTCACGCCTGTCCTCATACCTGTCTTCTTTGAAAAAGCGACTTAGCAAAATCTCACCAGCTTCCCGTGCTTCTTTACTTTTTCTCCAAGTGGAAGATTCAGCAAAAGCTCGAAGCACCATTCCAGTAACGAGATGAGAAAAAGGCCTGGATTTATCGGGCTTAACAGGATTCAGTTTTAGCTGATCTTCATAATTATAGCGCTTTTTTAACTCTTCTTTATCTATGGTTCTATAGGGAATCACCCAGCCTCTATCATCTTGCCTGTTTTTTATGATCCATCGGAATGCCTTCTGGATTCTTTTATCTTTATCCAATCCATAGCGACAGAGAATTTCAAGGATTAAGGAATGATAGGTAGGAGCATATTCATTAAGATAAGCTCCTCGAAAATCTCCTTCTCGTGTTTGAGTAGAAAACAAAAATTCAATAGCTCTTTTAACCCCCTCATCCTCAAAACAACATCCATAATCATACAACCTAATAATATTCCGAATAGTCTCAACAATGTAGTATGTCTTTTCCCACTGAGGATGACCTTCATATCCTTTTCTGCACCAGCCTCCATTATATTTTTGGCTTTTTAAGATTCTAATACGATGGGCAAATTTTTGCAGGTTCTTGTACTCTCTATCCACCGGCACTTCAAGAATATCTTTTTTTAGCCAGTAAAGAATAGGCAAGTGTCCTCTCGCCAGAAGAAACTCTATAGCTTTGTTGGCCTTTATCTTAGTCAAGACTTTGTCCTCAGGGAGTTTTGTTCCGATGGATTCTTCTCAGGATTGAGAATGACGCAGAGAAACTCAAAAGAGTTATCAAAGGAATTTTTGAACTGGTGTTCTTTGCTACCTTCTATAAAAAGGCTTTGACCTTGAAAGACAATATTTTCGTTTCCATGCTCATCCACAACAATTCCTTTTCCTTTTTCAATCTTGACTACGTGTTCGTGACTATGGCTGTGAAGAGGAGTATTACCTCCAGGGAGAACTTTAAAATATCTCATAATTATATTCGAGGAACCATCCTTTGGTCCGATTAGCACTCTTCTTAAAACATCTTTGACACCCTCTTCTTGCCTAATCTCTTCGGGGATATCTGAATTTTTCTTAATAATCATTTTTACCTCATTTTTTTCGATTGACAACAAAACTTTTTATAGTTTTCCCTGTCCATAAAGAATCATTCCAGAGAGTTTCCCTGTATGTTTTCCCTTATCAACCACAACTTCTCCATTGACAATGACGTACTTAAGACCTTGAGGATATTGATGAGGGTTGTCAAAAGTTGCCTTATCCTCGAAGGTATTGAAATCAAAAATTGTTAAATCAGCATACATACCTTCTTTAATCATTCCTCTTTTTTTGAGCCTTATGCTCTGGGCAGGCAAAGATGTCATCTTTCTGATTGCGTCTGCTAAAGAAATGATTTCTTTTCTTCGGACATAAAATCCAATCACTCTAGGAAATGTACCATAGTTTCTTGGATGAGGGACTCCTTTACCCATTACCTGAACTCCTCCATCCGAGGCGTGCATATTGTAGGGAAGCTTCATCAAAGCTTCTACATCTTTCTCATCCATCTGAAAAAAGACGCAAGAAGCTCCGCCTTTTTTTTCAATTTCAATAATTAAATCAGGGCATTCTCAACTGATGGTTTTTTGCCTTGAGCGAGAAGTAATTCTTTAAGATTTTTACCTTCATAGTCAGGAAATTTTAAGGAACGACCAATATAGATAGTTTCTGGTTTATTAATTCCTTTAGTTGAAGTCAGTCGCCTTTTGATGACGAAAGCTTTGATTTTTTCATAATTGCTCTTATCTTCTAATCTTTTTAAAAATTCTTCTCTTCCGCCCTCAAAAGCCCAGGAAGGAAAGCTGCTTGTTAAGCCTGAGCTGGTAGCTGTATAAGGATACTGGTCAAGGGTTACCTCTAATCCCCTTCTTCGGGCATCTTCCACAGGTTTGGTTATTCTTTCCAGCTCATTCCAGATAGCATCATCAGCCAATTTTATGTGGGAAACTTGAACAGGCATATTGTTTCTCTCACCAATTTCTATGGCCTCCTGGATAGCTTCAGTTATATGGCGTCCCTGGTCTCTTAAATGAGTGGCATAAATTCCCCCATAGCGAGCCACAACAGAAGCCAATTCAACCAGTTCTTCTGTTTTAGAATAAATTCCCGGAAGATAGGCTAAACCGGTTGAAAAACCTAGGGCACCTGCTTTCATCTCTTCCCCAATAAGAGCTTTCATTTCATCCAGCTCATTCCCAGTAGGCGGATCCATCTTGAAACCCATAACTTTGCGTCTTATTGTATTGTGCCCAACAAGACAGCCAAAATTTATTGATATTCCCTTTTCTTCTATTTTCTGAATAAGTTTAGCTAAGGGAAAGGGATGACCGCCACAGTTTCCACCAATGACAGTTGTCACTCCTTGATTGATATAGTTATCCACGAAGGGAACTCTCGTAATTCCACGGTCACAATGAGTATGGATATCGATAAATCCAGGACAAACTATGAAATCCTGGGCATCAATAGTTCTTTTTGCCTTGCTCCCATCAATCAAACCAATCTTTAGAATTTTCTTGTTTTTTATCCCAACATCTCCTTTGAACCAGGGATTCCCGCTGCCGTCAATGATAAAACCATTCTTAATGACAAGGTCATAAGTTACTTCAGCTTGAGCGCTGTTGAAAAAGGAAATGAACCCAATGAAAACCAAAATGAATGATAAAATTTTAATCTGTCTCACCTTCTCTCTGCCTCCATTCTTAGCATCCATTTTATTCTAAGAGGAAAAGAACTGTCAAATTTTTATTTGAATCAGATGAGTAATTGATATAAAATTTCGCCTGAATTTACGTGGATTAAAAACTTTTAATTTCAGAGAAGCTGAAGATGGATGAATTCATTTTCCTTGATAATGGAGCAACATCCTTCCCTAAACCTGAAGAAGTATATAAGTTTATGGATCAATTTTACCGTAAATTTGGTGTAAATCCCGGCCGTTCTGGTTACGACCTGTGCTTAGAAGCCGGAGAGCTAGTTGAAGAGACAAGGATGATATTAACAAATTTTTTTAAGGGCAAAGATCCTAACCGACTCTGTTTCTCCTACAATTCTACGGATGCTTTAAACCTGGCTATATTTGGAATGTTAAAAGAAGGGGACCATGCCCTTACAACGACTATTGAACACAATTCTGTATTGAGGCCCCTCTACCACTTGTACGAATTTAA
>Ga0209978_10001094_pt1 | contig 11046 bp, 7 predicted proteins | sample BentaG_FD_182805 | JGI IMG/M metagenome (GOLD analysis project Ga0209978, IMG submission 182805) | Deep subsurface microbial communities from South Atlantic Ocean to uncover new lineages of life (NeLLi) - Benguela_00093 metaG (SPAdes)... | ecosystem: Environmental > Aquatic > Marine > Oceanic >...
ATAGCTTATCATCAAGAACGAGACTACATCAGAAGTGCCATTAACGTGATTCAGAGAGAGGGAATTATCTTATCTTCAGGATGGGATTGTCTCATTCAGGGAAATATCCCCATAAATGCAGGAACTTCCAGCTCCTCAGCCTTGGTTGTGGCCTGGATAAAATTTCTTCTTGAAGCGGCCAAGGATTTTAGAGCCTCTATTCCAGAAAAAATTGCTGAACTCGGCTTCTCAGCAGAAGTGGCTGAATTCAAGGAGCCGGGAGGAAAAATGGATCATTATGCTTCTTCAATAGGAGGAATTGTTTCTGTCCATTTCGAAAGGGATATGAAAATAAGAAAACTAAAAAATCCTTTAAAAGAATTCGTCCTCGCTGATTCTCTCCAAAAGAAAGACACGACAGGAATGCTTGGTTATATTAAAGGAAATGTTCTTCGAGGCGTATCCTTCGTAAAAAAAAAGATAAAGAGCTTCGGCTTGAGTAGCTCATTAAGTCCAGAAGTCCAGAGGGAAATTGAAAAGCTTCCTCTGGAAGAAAAAAGACTCTTACAGGGCACTCTGCTGACTCGAGATTTAACTAAAGAAGTCGAAGCTCTTTTTGGATCGGATGATTTTGACCATAACCGATTCGGCCAACTTCTTTCCAGCCAGCATTCAGTGCTTAGAGATTACCTTCGGATTTCCACTCCCAAAATCGAGGAGATGATTGAAGCTTCTCTTAACGCAGGTGCCCTTGGAGCAAAAATAAACGGCTCCGGCGGAGGTGGTTGTATATTTGCCTATTCTCCAGGAAATGCAGAAAAAGTAGCCAAGGCTTTGAAAAAAATAGATGTAAAGACATACATCATCCGAGTGGATGATGGAGCAAGAGTCGATAAATCAATTTAGTTTGTCTAGTTTGTCTTGTTTATCTAGAGAAACTAAACAAACGAGATAAACTAGTTATTGGAGGAGGAATGATAAATGCAAATCAGATAAGAAAAGGTATGGTTATAAAAGTTGAAGGGGAACTTTACAAAGTCCTAGAGGCAGTGCACATTACTCCTGGTAAAGGACAGGCACTGATGCAGACTAAACTCCGGAGCCTCAAAGATCAAACCCTCTTAGACTACAGATTTCGTTCGAAGGACCGAGTTGAGCAGGCTTTTCTTGAGAAAATTGAAATGGAATTTCTTTATCAGAGCGGAGAAGATTATATATTCATGAATCTTGAAAATTACGAACAGATCAAGCTTCCTAAAGAAATAATAGGAGACGCTACAAGATACCTCATCCCTAATGTTATTTTTAATGTAGAAAGACACGAAGGAAAACCGGTTGGAATCGAACCTCCCTTGAGCCTAGACCTAAAAGTAGTTAAAACTGAACCTTTTCTTAAAGGCGCGACTGCCTCTGCCAGTAACAAACCAGCTGTTCTAGAAACCGGGATTACAGTCAATGTCCCCCCATTCATTAAAGAAGGAGATATAGTCCGCATCGATACAAGAAATGATAAATACCTTGAGAGAGTAAAAAGTTCCTAATTTTTAGTTTAAAGTTTGGGGTATAGAATGAATTTGTAGGGGTTTGATTTATCAAACCCAAATTATATAAACGAGATAAACTAAATAAACTAGATAAACTTGTTTAGAATGCTTTTCTATAAACCCCGAAGTTGGTATGGCTGTCCATAACTTTTACTGTAATAAGATTGTCAGAATTCGGTCGAAGTCTCACCGATATTTTAAAGCTTTCTTTTTTTGAATCACAAATCCCATCTGTAGGAAATATGGTCTGCCACTCATTTGGCCTGATGAGATATTTTACTTCTTTGATGTATGAAAAGGTATCTTCAGCCTCGAAAGTCACCTCCAACTTATTCTTCTCTTTGAGAGCCTGGAATTCTTTAACTACAGGAATAGAGTTATCTATAACCAGAGGTTGACTTATTTTCTCTGTTTTCCGCTCTTTACCAAGGGGATTAGAAGGAAGATCAGATACTACTAACTTTATGAAATAAACACCATCAGGAAAAGAAAGAGTGTCAAAGGTAAAGATATTATCTGACCAATTTTCTTTTAAGACTCTCCACTTATTTTCATCCTCTCTTTTAATGTAAAAGTTATAAAGAAGTTTATCTCCGTTTTCATCTGAAACTTCCCATTCAACAGTCTGAAATCCTTTCCGTTCTACTTTTTTTCTTATCACATAAGTCCTGCTTTCTTTCTTATCTTTTGATTCCTGAGAGGGACTCTTCTCTAATCCCCATATGACCTCTTCCCTCTCAGGAGGTTTTAAGTAGACTTGATTGGCGGGAAGCAATGCCAACTTGATGATACGAGGAGCCACATTTGTCTGGAGATAAAAAAGAGAAATCTTTTGAAGATGAGGAGATAATTTCCCGGACTGAGTTTTGAACATAACTTTAAATTGAATATAGCGAGCCTTGGGGCTAAGGATTAATTCTCCTTCCTCTTTTTGATAGGGTGGAGACCAGTCGCTCCACATTTTGTTGGGTTCCTTAGAATTTCCACTCCGCGTCTGAAACTGAAGAGTAGTCCCTGAGGGAAGTTCGGATTCCCAGCTTATTCTTCCCCAAGACGAGACAGTTTTCGTATTCTTAACAGAGCTTATATACTCACCAGCAAATCTTTGTTCAGAATAAATTATGCCTAAATGAGAGGGGTTATTGGAGACTGCATAAATTTTCGAAGCAGAAGAGTGGAGATGATAGACCTGCTCAGAATTCTTCTGGAGGAGGAGAGAAACTTTTTCATCATTATCTACAGTAAAAATCCTCCCCTTGTTTCCTGTTCCAAATATGAGTTTTCTATCTTTTCTATTCCATATCAAGGTATAGATTAAATCTTCATCTGAAAACCATAGTCTCTTGGCCATTCCCTCAGAGTTCACTCTGTATAGAGCACTGGGCTGACCTCGAGCTGATGTGAGGCTCTTTAAAGCAGAAGTTGAAGGAGTAACGGTAATGGTAATATCTGTTTCTGATTTCAAAGTAGTCTTTGGAGCTTGCTTCTTTTTCGGCTTGGCAACAGCTCCCCCTGCGGCTACAAAAATATTTCCATAATTATCAAGAGCAATACTCTTTACTTCCTCATAAGGCGATTCGAAGAGAACCGATGCTTTTCCCTGGGGAGATACTCGATAGAGAAGTCCATTTCCTCCACTACCTGCAATAAGATTTCCTTTCTTATCCCTTTCCATGCAGAGGATATGATTCTCTTCAGCTTTGAGAATAAGTCTTCCTTCTCCCTCTTTATTAATCCTGTAAATCCCTCCGCTTTCTCCCACTGATGCCAGCAAGACACTATCTTCAACAAAAAGTAGATCCCAAATGTATTTTTCGCTGGGATTGAAGAAAACTTCTCCTTTTCCCTTATTTGTTATCTTCCAGATTTTTCCATTAGGAGATGTTCCTGCATACAGATCCCCGTTCTTATCCTGGGCAAGGCAGTAAATGTCCATCTCCGGAACCTGGAAATAAAGTTCAGCTTTCCCTTCAGGACTTATCTTGTATATTTTACCTCCATGACCTGTTCCTAAGTATATTTCCTCCTTTTGTGTAAGGAGAAAGGAGAGGTAAAAATCTTCGGCTGGGCCCTCTATTTCCTCTTCTTTAGGAGAAAGAGAAAGAAAACCATCAAAAGAGACAGATATTCCCTCAAACTTGCCTTTTAGAAAATCATCTTTACTCTGTAACTCCCATTTTTGAGGAACAACACCATGAAGCCCCGATGAAATAAGGAAAATGGCAATGATAATTATGACCCCTTTCTTTTTCATTCTCTCTTTCTCCTGTTCTTCTTATTTTCTTATTTTGAGAGGAATCAACACTGCCCCTTTGAAAACAGAGGGTAATGGTAACTGATACTCGCTCAGAGTGGACCTATTGAGTTCAGTAGGAGCAGTAGCTGAAGCACGCGGGGAAGAAAACATGGATTTCATGGTAAGGGGAAGATTTGGCATTTCTTCCCCTTTTAGAAAAAGTCCTGGCTTGTCAGCTATTATCTTAAAATATATGCGGTTATTTTTCCGAAGATTGTTCAAAATCCTGATCAACTGGGATAAACTACGGGGAACAAAACTTTTTATTCTGTACTGGCTCATCTCCATATTGTACATAGAGGTAGCATCGGCAACAAAAAGATGAAATTCAGAACCGGCAGGAAGATGAGGAACTGTAATCCCTACCTCCTGTAGCTCGCTCTTCCCTCTAAAAGTGCGGGTGTAAACCTTTATCCTGATTCTCTCGCCTGGAGAGGCTTCGTATTTATCAAGCCAAACTCTCTCCAAGTAAGAAAATTTAACCTCCTCTGAGGAACGGATGTTTATATCCATCCGGTGGATAGCTAACTCCTTGAATTCATTGTTGGCTAAGAAATAAACCACCGCTGAGATAATGCCTGATAAATTCTCAGTAGATGTATTGAAATTTCCTGAAAAAAGGTCCTCAAGACGAATGCTCTGTCCGTTTTCCAAGTAAATATTTCCATCAAGCTGAAGGGAAAGATCGCCATAAAACCTCTCTTCACTTGAAAGGACACCCAAAAGGGCAAGATTGACAAACACAGGAGTTAAAATTTTGTCATTGACAACTTTAACTTTGAATTCTCTTTTATCCTTTTTATCTCCTAAAAGACTGATATTCAAAGGAACGAGCTGAGGCATCTTCCCTATCTCTCCAAAGAGTCCAGTGGCTCTATCCTGAGAAAATTTCCCCACTAAAACGTCTGTATTGCTAATTTTGAAGGAGCTGGAAAGACTGGGAATAACAGTTACTACTTCTGCCTTGGTCATGGCATAATCCACTTTTCCCAAATTGTACATTGGGTGACCAAAAGCTAAGAGTTTTTTTCCATCCACATAGGTCACGGTCCCCACTCCACTTATGCTTAAATCTCCTCCCAGAAACTGAACCCCTACGGGTTCGCCTTCACTGAGAGTTATATCAGGTGGAGTTAGCGTCTCGAGCTTCTGACTCGAAGCGCCTGTTCTGATAGGATTAAAGCCTAATTTGCTGAAGAAGGGTTTTGCATTTTCAAATATCCTAGAAGAAAATCCGTTAAAAACTAAGGGAATGCTCAGGGGATGAAAAGTCTGCTCTTCAGAAAAGGAAGCTGCTTTAGAGGAAAAAAAGTCCTTGTTAATCTCAAATAGCTCTTCTAAAGTCAAAGATTTTTTCAAGGGAATTCGAGGAGAAAAAGAAGATCTTGGGGACTCTCTTTCTTCTGCTATGGGGATCATAGCATTAATGGGTGTAATACCTGCAATGGCTTCTTTGGCAAAAGGAAAACTGTAGGCAATGGCCCCGATTATCTTCCCGTCCACATAGACAGGGCTACCGCTCATGCCCTGGATTACACCAGCCTTATCTAGGATCTCTCCTTTAAGCTTAGCCAGGATCAAGTCTTTATTCGGTTGAAAGTTATGAAGAACACCCAAAATCTCTATATCAAATTCTTCTATCTTTTTTCCTTCAAAAACACTCTTCCCTGTACCCTTCATGCCCGCTTTCACCTGGTCTACTGGCATGATCGAAACACTTCGTTTACTCTGGCTAAAACCAGAATAAACTGTAGACAATGTCAGGATAAGAATTGCTATCTTTTTTATCATTTCATTATTATTATAACAAAAAACTATACTTTTAGTTGCATAATTCCAATGTTGACTCTTAAATTGCTCAAGGGAGAATAAATAAGGAATGTTAGCAAAATCCTTATTTCTCTTGTTTTCCTAGACTAACCAGTCTAGCTCATCTAGCATTTTTATTTGATAATACCCAATATTTGACCACATTTTTTGAAGGCTGCAAGCACAGTATCAAGCTCTTCATCCGTATGGGTCGCAGAATAGCTTGTTCTTATGAGTGATTGTCCTTTTGGAACAGCAGGGTAAATAATAGGATTCGTAAAAATACCCTCCTCTCTTAAAAACTTCCATAACATGAAAGCTGTCTCATCCTCGCCGATGATAACAGGAACAATAGGAGTTTCGGTTTCTCCAGTGTTATATCCTATCTCTTCAAGTCCGGATCTCATCTTATGAGTTATTTCCCACAGCCTCTCTCTTCTTTCTGGTTCTGTCTCTATTACATCCAGTGTTGCCAAGACTGTGGCTACAGAAGCAGGAGTTATGCTAGCGCTAAAAATCAAAGAACGAGCGAAATGCTTTATGTAAGAGATGACTTTTTTCTCGCCGGCCACAAAGCCTCCCAATGAAGCAAAAGATTTACTGAAGGTACCCATGACTATATCTACATCATCCTCAACCCCAAAGTGTTCTGCAGTTCCTCTTCCGTTCTTTCCCATGACTCCAATCCCGTGTGCATCATCCACCATTATGCGCGCCTTATATTTCTTGGCTAATTTCACAATGCCAGGCAAATCGGCCAAATCTCCTTCCATACTGAAAACCCCATCTACTATAATCAACTTACCGTTATCTTTTTCCAAAGATGAAAGGATTCGTTCCAAATCCCCCATATCATTATGTTTGTATTTATAGACATCACCAAAAGAAAGGCGGCAGGCATCAACTATACTGGCATGAACCATCCTATCAGTTACAATCGATTCCCCTTTTCCTGCGATAGTCGAAATGATTCCCAGGTTGGTTTGAAAACCAGTGCTGAAGGCAAGAGCATCCTCCTTTTTCATAAACTTGGCCAGCCTATCTTCCAGCTCAATATGGATATCTAAAGTCCCGTTTAAAAACCTAGAACCGCAGGTGGCAACTCCGTATCTCTCTATAGCCTCCTGGGCGGCTCTCATTACTCGGGGGTGATTGATCAATCCTAGATAATTATTGGAACCTACCATGATCATTTCTTTATCGTCAACTTTCGCTTTATTCCCAATAATTTGTTGAATGGGAGAGAAATAAGGATACATATCCATTTCCATCGCTTCTTCAGCCCGGGTGAAGTTATAACATTTATCAAATATATCCACTATCTCCTCCTCTTCTCATAGGCTGTTCTTCGAATAATGGCATATTAATCATTGCTTCGCCTGTTCTCATATATTGTTAAGTTTGACCGCAGCAGGCAATTTTCGTACAATTTTGCCCATGAAAGCCTTTGTTACCGGTGGAACCGGTTTTATCGGCAGCCACCTCATTGACTATTTATTAGCACAAGGCTTTCAAATATTTGCCCTTGTCAGAAACCTCAATGATTTAAAGTGGCTCAAAGGAAAAAATATCACTTTTCTCGAAGGAGATCTTTTTTCTATTCCTTCTCTTCCTTCAGATATTGACTGTGTTTTTCATCTTGCTGGCCTTACCAAGGCCTTTAAATCGGCTGATTATTATACTGTAAACGATAAAGGAACAGCAAGTCTTTTCCAATCTTTGGTATCACAGAAGGTTTCCCCCGAAAAAATTATCTACCTCAGTACTCTTGCTGCAGCAGGCCCTTCCATTGATGGTATAGCGGTCAAGGAAGAAGATATTCCTCACCCAATCACCCCTTATGGAAAAAGCAAGCTAAAGGGTGAAGAAGAAGCCTTGAAGCATAAAGATAACTTTTCTGTTGTCATAGTGAGAGTGGGAGCTGTCTATGGACCCAGAGACAAGGATTTTCTTCGCTACTTTTCCTTAATAAAAAGGGGAATCCTTCCCTCAGTACCCCCTTCCCAGAGGATTATAAGCTTTTGTTATGTTAAAGACCTTGCCAAGGCACTCTATCTTTGCAGCCAAAAAAAGCTGGAGAGCGGAGTGATCGTAAATATTGCCGATCCTAAACCCTTCTCCTGGGAAGAAATGGGCGAAGCTGCTGGAAGGTTCATGAAAAGGAAGCTGAAGAAGATTACTCTTCCTCTCCCAATCATGTATATTTCGGCCTTACTGTATGAAGCAACCGGTATCTTGACGCGAAAACCTAGCATTTTCAATAGACAAAAATTCAAAGAGATCAAGCAGAAAGGTTGGGTTGCCGATGTCAAAAAAGCCGAAGAAAAACTTACTTTTCGCACTGAATACTCATTGGAAAAAGCAATCAACGAAACAATCCAATGGTACATCGAACACAATTGGCTATGATGTAGAGCTAGACTGGCTAGCGTTTCTCTTTTTTCCTGATGGTGGGCATTCGGACGGAGAGAGATGCAGAAAATTTTGAAGAAACTTTAAGACACCAGTCTCCCTTCAAGGAATAAGCAAAGTATTTAATCTTTCCTCGAAGGGTATGACGCCCTTTCTTTGCTATATTGCTTACTGTAAAAGGAATTTCTATCGGTTTTTTCAGATTTAAGTACTGATGTCCGTTTTCCTCCAAGATTTCAATCCCTAAATCTGAAGCAGTGAAGAAATTTTTGGGGAAAATAAGACCTTCGCATGGACTGAATTCAATAATAAAAGAGGGCTGCGGACTCACCGTAATCCCTTTTTTGATAGAAATTCTTAGAACAACCTTTCCTTCCTGCGACCTTAGTAGCCTTTGGGGTATTATGGAGCCTCTTATTTTCAAGGGCTTTCCTTCCTCTACAGCATAAAGAAAAAAGGTGCAACACAAGGCTAGGAAAATGGCTACTTTCTTCAAAAAAGGTACTCCTCGCTACTTAATTAAAGGCATGTTACTCTTATTTTCTCTTCGGGTCAAGAAAATTATAGCTTTATTTTTTTTTGATTATTTATTATAATTTGCCAAATTAAAATGAGCATAAACACAATTATAACTGGTATCGGCTGTTACGTCCCACCTAAAGTAGTCACTAACTTCGACTTAGAAAAGGTAATGAACACATCTGATGAATGGATTCGCCAGAGATCCGGAATCGTGGAAAGGCATTATGTTGAGCCCGGAGTTGGAAGTTCTGATTTAGCTTATGCAGCAGCCTTAAGGGCAATCGAAGATGCTAAAATAGATAAATCAGAAATAGACTTCATTATTGCAGCTACTCTTTCTCCTGATCATTATTTCCCCGGAATCGGAGTCATGGTCCAATCAAAACTGGGACTTCCTGGCATCGGAGCCCTCGATGTCAGGAATCAATGTAGCGGTTTCATCTACGCATTGTCTGCGGCTGACCAATACATTAAAACTAAAACCTATAAAAAGATCTTGCTGGTGGCTGCAGAAGTTCAATCAACCAATATAGACTATTCTGATGACGGGAGAGATATTGCTGTACTCTTTGGCGATGGTGGCGGAGCAGTCATCCTTGAACCTAACGAAAAAAATGATGGAAAGGGTATCCTTTCAACTCATCTTTTTTCTGACGGAAGGTTCCTCACTGATTTATGGATGGAAAAGCCAAGTTCAAAAGACAAGCCAACTTTTACCGCAGAATTTTTTGAACAAAAAAGATTTTTTCCCAGGATGGAAGGGCGAAACGTTTTCAAAAATGCATCTGAAAAAATGCCAGAAGCTGTAAGGACTGCCTTGACACACAACTCCTTGGCCATTGATGATGTAGACGTCCTCATCCCCCATCAGGCTAACGACAGGATTAGCCTGATGGTAGCCAGAATTCTAAAAATCCCGGTGGAAAAAGTTATACGGAACATTGACCGCTATGGAAATACAACAGCGGCTTCTATTCCCATTGCTCTAGATGAAGGGGTAAAGGATGGAAGAATAAAAGAGGGCAGTATTGTGGTCTTAACCGCCTTCGGTTCAGGCTACACTTGGGCTTCAGCTGTTATCAGATGGTAGTCTAGAAAGCCTTAAGAATAAATGCTAATGAAGAGGAGATTGCTATGAAGAAAACAATCATTCCTATCGCTATCATAGCCCTTATTTTTGCGAGCATAGGGTTTCTTCTCTCTGAACAGAATGAAGAAGATAGCAAGTATGAAAAGATCAAGGAGGACTACATCACAGAGCTGTGGAAATTCTACCCCACTGCGGCAACCATGGCTGGCTATCACAAGTACGACGACAAGTTAGAGGACCTGAGCAACAAAAACATCGAAAAACGTCATGAAGCTTTAGACAAATTCAATCAAGAATTTGTGGCAAAAATTGACAGGACCAAGCTGAGTCCTGAGCTTCAGATCGATAATGAAATCATCGTCTATGCTCTAGATTTAGAGCTAATCAGACATGAAAGTCTCATTCCCTGGGAATACGATCCAATTTTTTACAATAAAATTTTCAATAACTGTGTCCGAAGCCTCCTCACCAAGGAATTCGCTCCTACAGAGGCCAGAGCAAAGAATGCTTCAGAAAGACTGAAAAACCTGCCCAAGCTCATCAAGAAGGCTAAGGAAAATTTAAAGACTCCTGCTCAACTTTTCACAGAGACTGCCATTAAACAATTTCCAGGAATACTGGACTTTTATAAAAATGAACTTCCCCAGCTGATCGAACAAGCTCCGGAAGCTTCAAAATCTAAGCTTCAATCAAACTTAGCTAAAGTTATCCCTGCTTTAGAAGATTATCAAAATTATCTTCAGAATGAGCTCCTTCCTCAATCGACTGGAGCTGATCGCCTTGGAGAACTGACTCATCGTCGGCTTGTAAGGCTGGCCTTCCAGCAATCAATTCCGCTGGATGAAATCTTTGCCAGGTCAAAAGCCGATTATAACAATATCAGGCGAGAAATGTTTCTCGTCTGTATGCCTTTTTATAAGATTATGTATCCTGAAATAAATCTCGAGCAACTGGGGACAAGACTCACTCAAGACCAAGTTTGGAATACTGTCATCAAAGGAGTGCTTAATAAGATTAAAGGAGAACACACACCAAAAGATGAGTTTATGGACCGGATCAAAACCACAGTGGAAGAGGTCAAAAACTTTATCCTTGATAACCAGCTCTTTGAACTTCCCGAGGAAGATCTCAGTATCGAAACCATGCCTCTCGAATCCCAAGGCTTAACCTGGACTGGACTTGTTACTCCTGGAATCTACGAGACTGCAGGTACATACGCCAGTCAGATAACACCCTTTCCCGAAGATTTGGAAGAGGAACAGATGAATTCCTTCCTCGAGGAGTACAACGACTTATATCTTTACTTTTGGGCTATTCGAAAAGTCTATCCTGGTCAGTTTGTTCCCTTCTTTTTCACACGAAAATATCCCTCTGTTGTGAGAAACTTGTACCCC
>Ga0209978_10001095_pt1 | contig 11042 bp, 11 predicted proteins | sample BentaG_FD_182805 | JGI IMG/M metagenome (GOLD analysis project Ga0209978, IMG submission 182805) | Deep subsurface microbial communities from South Atlantic Ocean to uncover new lineages of life (NeLLi) - Benguela_00093 metaG (SPAdes)... | ecosystem: Environmental > Aquatic > Marine > Oceanic >...
GCATCACACTTGCCTCGTACGCAATCATCGCGAATAACGAACAAACGTTACTGATTTCAATTCTACCCTTCATCCTCAACTCCTCCCTGATACTGCTAAACATTTTCTTATTGGGCAAGACAGCCCATCTCATTCTAAAGAATCATACACTATGTTCAGAAAACAGGCGCAGTCTGTTAACACTAATCGCTTACTATAAACCTTTAACTGAGCGGAAACTTGTATCAGTTGTGTCGTTGCTTGTTACACTCTCGACTTTCATAGCAATCTTTGCGTGGTTTGTATGACAAAAAGAATCTTGATAACAGGCGCTGGTGGCCCAGCTGGTATAAACTTCACGCAGTCGTTGAAGATTGCACCAGAGAAAATGTTCTTGGTCGGCACCGAAGCAAACAAGTACTATGCCAATCTGGCATCGACTGATAAGATATACGTTGTCTCAAAAGCAACAGCCTCCAATTACATCGATATAGTAACCCAAATTATTGAAAAAGAAAAAATCGAATTTGCTCATCCACAACCAGATATTGAAGTAAAAACTTTTTCAGAGAACAGGGAAAAAATAAATGCAAACATCTTTCTTCCATCAAAGACCACAATACAAATCTGCCAAGATAAACTTAAATCAGCTGAAAGATGGGAAAAAAAAGGTGTCTCTGTAGCAAAAGCAATTGAGTTGAAGAACGAAGCCGACGTTGAAAGAGCCTTTGGAGAACTCGGAACGCCCCTTTGGATAAGAGCCAAATGGGGAGCTGGAGGAAAAGGAAGCACTCCTGCAAGCAGTCTGGAAACAGCGTTATCGTGGATCAATTACTGGAAATCTCGTAACAAAGAATGGCAATTCATTGCTCAAGAATACCTACAGGGCAGGAACATCGGATTTCACAGTCTGTGGAAAGATGGCGAGCTTGTTACATCAATGGCTAGAGAGCGGGTACAGTACATCTATCCCCATCTTGCCCCCTCTGGAATAACTGGTACACCTTCTGTTCAACGAACAATTCACGATGACAAGGTTAACGAAACCGCCACCGAGGCTGTACTAGCAATCGACCCAAGCTTCAATGGCATTGCATGTGTAGACTTGAAGGAAAACAACAAGGGAATCCCGTGCGCCACGGAAATCAACGCTGGACGAATGTTCACAACCTCATTCTTCTTCTCCTACGCAAGCAAGAAATTGCTGAAGAGCTATCACGCAAACTTTCCCTACCTCTGCGTTAAACTAGGCTACCGAGAGCACATTCCCAACATTCCAAAATACAACATTTTGCCGCAAGACCTCTACTGGATCAGACACATCGACGCACCGGCAAGACTTGTCAAGGCGGGGAAAGTCGTTGAGGCAATGTACAAATGATTGATGGCGTAATTTTTGATTTGGAAGGAACCCTGATTAAGCTCCCTATAGATTACGAGCCATTGTATGAAGAGATAAAGAGAGAGCTAAAGATTTCGAGAGTTAAACCGTTGACTAAAACTGTTAAGAAGTTAGACGGCAAGTCACGGGAGAAAGTTTACGAACTTTGGGAACGTGCTGAATTGAAAGCGTTACCGAACATGAGCGCCAACGATGAAGGAATGAAAATATACAAAAAACACTCCAACAAGCCCGTGGCGTTAGTTACCATGCAAGGCAAGACTGTTGTCAGAAAAATCCTTGACCACTTTCATCTATCTTTTAATGCCGTAGTCACTAGGGAAGATGAGCTAGATAGAGCGCAACAAATTAGAAAAGCCATAGACGAAATAGGCTTGGAGCCCCACAGCGTAGTCGTGGTCGGAGACAGAGACAGCGATGAAGCCGCAGCGAAACAAGTCGGTTGCGCATTCTTAAGGGTGATGGCTTGAAAGTCTGGTATGATGCTTGTACTGGAAAACACGTAAGATACGGAGTTGCCATAGCCCAACGGCTCAAAGCTTTAGGGCACGAAGTCATACTCACCACCAGAAAACACCCCGACACACTTGCATTATCCAAACTGCTCGGCGAAAAGTTCAAAGTTGTAGGCGAGTATTCCCCCTCTTCAGTTCAATCTAGACTGAAGGAAAGTTTGAAGCGTCAACTCGCTTTTTGTGAAATGTTCGAGAATGAACCGCCAGATTATGCTGTCTCTCACGGGTCTATCGACTTGTGTCGAGTTGCTTTCGGATTGGGCGTACCTACGATATCAACGGCTGATGCTCCCCACGCTATTGCAGCAAACAAACTTGCACTGCCACTAGTCGATGTCTTAATCGCTTCCAAGGCAATCCCTCCACGGGAATATGAGAGCTTTGGAGTTAAGAAAATCGTCCAGTTTGACGGAGTGGACGAAGTGGCTTGGGTGAAGGGCTACAAGCATGGACCCGACGAGTACGAAAAGCCCCTAATCGTTGTTAGACAAATGGAAACCATGGCGTCTTACGCCAAGGGAAAACGCGATGCCACGGAACAGATAGCGCAGAAACTTGTCTCTCTTGGGAATGTAATGTTTATTCCACGATATGACAGAAGCCCTAGACGCGGGTTGATTGTTCCGCAGGAATTCGTTGACTCTGTCAGTCTTTCAGCTGCTGCAGATCTAGTTGTGAGTGTTGGGGGAACGATTTCTAGAGAAGCTGCGTTGCAGGGGACTCCGAGCATAGTGATTCCCATTTTTGGAGCGTCTTACGTCAATGATTATCTTTTCAAGCTGGGATTCACATTATTCACGGTGGAGCCGAGTGAGGTTTTCAAACTAGCGAAGAAACATGTGAGTCAAAAATGGGATGTTAAAGAACGGCTGGAACTGCTCGAAAATCCAGTTGACTATATTGAAAAAATCATTAGAAAGAAACTCTGATGCTGCTGAAACAATACTAAAACGAAGTTTGCGTTTTTAAAAGCGGCATTTCTATCAAATTCTGCAATCCATAAGAGCTAAATAGAGTGGAACGTCCACATCTTACAATAAAAGTATTCATGGAGCTAAAAGACGCTTGAGAGTTGAAAAGGTTCTAGTTATCGGGCTGGGAGAGATAGGTGCTCCTCTTCTGGAGGTTGTTAAGGGAGTTTATAGTGCAGAAGGGCTAGACATTGAGCCTAAAGAGGTTCATGGCCCCGTTGACATGCTGCATATTTGCTTCCCCTATAGCGCAGATTTTGTGGAGACTGCAACCAATTACGTGAACAAATTCAATCCTAAACTAACCATCATAGAAAGCACTGTTCTCCCCTTTACGACAAGCAAAATTTATGAAAAAACCCAAAAACCAGTCTGTCACAGTCCTGTGCGGGGAAGAAAAGCCGACGGGTTCAAATGGGCATACTTCACCTACACGAAGTTCATTGGGCCCGCAAAACCAGAATTTGGAAAGATGGCGGAAGAATACTATCAATCGTTAGGTTTCAAAACACACGTATGTAACTCTCCTTTGGAAACGGAGTTCATGAAAATTCTCAACACAACCTACTACGGACTCATGATTACTTGGTTCCAAGAAATTCACCGAATCTGCGAAAAATTCCATCTCAAAGAGAAAGAGGTAATCGAGTTTTTCAGAACAACCCAAAGAGACTCTGGGGGAAAGCATCTGCGACCGGTGTTTTATGGTGGAGTTATTCGAGGGCATTGTGTGGTTCCGAACGCTGAGTTGCTGAGCGAGTTGTATCCGTCCCCTTTTGTTAAGGTTCTTCTGGAATCAAACGAAAAACGGAAAAAAAGCAGTATCGAAGTAAACTCGATTGTTAGATAGGTGCTATGCAATAGATGAAGAACCTATCCACGTCACTAAGTATTAGAAGCCGTTTTTTCTTAAAGCTACGGAGCCATAATATATTGGTCCGCGGAGGCGCGCTTGTTTGAAAATGAAAGCCATAGTGATACTGTTGTCTGTGTCGCTCATAGCCTTGGAAAGATTTTTCCCAGTATCTAAGGCTTTGATAATTTTGGTTCCGCCGATAATCTTCGGCATAGTGGTTACCATTCTATCAGTTAGAAAAGGAATCTCGTACCTCAATGAATTGCCAAATGTCCTAAGAGTTTTGTTTGCATCGATTGGAGCTGTGCTGATAGGCTTTTTCTCGCCTCTTTCTATAATGTCTGGGCTCTTGTTTGTTTTACTTGGTGTTTTTGCAAATGACGAAGCTGTGAGGAGGTTGTACAGGCATAAAGGGGTTATTGTGCTGACCGGTATTGACGCCACTGGAAAGTCAACGCACGCTCGCAACATTTCTTCTTGGTTAAAAGGCAAAGGTATAAAATGCGAAATACTGCCGTTCCACAGATACCTCTTTCTTGGCAAGCTTTCTAACTTGAAAAGTGGAGGAAAACTAAGCCAAGCAACGGGAAACAGGGCTCCTATAGCCAAGACTAGTAAGTTTTCTCTTATTAGACCTTACGTGGCTCTTGTTGACAACGTCATATTTTACATTCTTAGAGTGCTTCCGCACATCGTTAAGCGGGAATACGTGGTTTGCGACCGTTTTATCTGGGACAACTATGTTAAACACAAAGCTCTTGGATACAACACACGTTTTCTTTTCAGACTTTCCACTCTGATAAAGCCCCAAATCAGCATAGTTTTCGACTTACCTGCAGAAATTGCTTTCGAGAGAGTGGAGAAAAGAGAGAAGCACGTGCGATACTTAATTGAGCAGTATGAGATTGAAAGAAAGGAATTCAAAAAAATAGCAATGATGCTAAACTATCCAGTGGTCAACACGAACGAACCAATTCAACAAACATGGAATAGAATAGAGGCTTATCTTGGTTCGTTCATTTAAAAAAAAGTGCTGCAGATTTTCAATGCGTGGTAAAATGTTTTTATCACACTTTTCGGCTAGTTAACTTGTCCGGTGTTTGCTAAGAAAATGGCAAAAGTTTACGTTTTCATGCCTGCCAGAAACGAGGAAGAAAATCTGCCAAAATGCCTAGAAAACCTTCTAAACCAAACGTTGCGCCCACAAAAAATACTAGTCATTAACGACGCGTCAACAGACAACACTCAAAAGATATGTGAGCAGTTCGAAGTTGACGTGATTAAGCTAACTAAGCAACACAGGAATTACGTTACTACGCCTGAACTCGCCTACAAAATGGCTGAAGTCATGAACCACGCTTTTCCGCCTCCATCATCATGCGATTATATAATGCAGCACAACCCTGACACAGTCCTTCCAGAGAACTACATCGAAGATTTGACATCACGCATGGATCAAACTCCACACTTTGTAATCGCTTCTGGCCACATTGAGGGCGAGTACAGTCGAGAAAATCATCCTCGCGCCACTGGACGAATATACAAAACATGGTTTTGGAACAAATACATAAAAAAGTTTCCATTAAACTACACTTACGAGACTTATCCGTTGCTTAAGGCTCAAAGCTTAGGACTCGAAGTAAAATGCCTCCACGACGTTGTAATGACTACGCTTAGACCGACTAAGCAGTATAAGGCAGATTATGGATATGCAATGAGAGAACTTGGATATTCGCTTCCATACATGTTGGGAAAATGTATTGTGGGGTTGCCGAAAGCAAAAGCGAAATCCGTTAAACTGTTTTATTCGTACTTAACAAGTCCTTACAGGCTTGAAGACCCCGATTTGAAAAGGTTCATGAGGTATTATCAGGCAAAGCAGTTTACAAACTTTAGGGCGTTCATTAAGCTATTAAAATAGCACGCATTTTTTTATTCTCTAGATACTCCACACGTTTTCTATAATAGCAAAAGCTGTTAATGTGAAACATCAAAAGTGATGATAAGGATAATAATCGAAAGATGCTTTGAATTAGGTGGATTGGGAAAGTGGTTGAGCAACGAATTAAAACGCAAAGATAAGATTGGCTTGACTCCAGATGTTGGCTCTGGTCATAACCCTCGAGGTGATGTGAATGTGGATATTTCTTCAATTTTTTGCTGGTTATATCCCGAATTTTGTTAAGGTTGACGCTTGTTACTTACCTTTTAGGAGCAAAAGTTTTGTAGAAACAACTTGTCTTCATGTTATCGAACACACCAAGAATCCGTTGCTACTGATGCGTGAACTCGTTCGCATTACTAACTGGGTAGTTATAATTGAGAATCCTTACCGCAATGTTGGCCACCGAAGAAGTAAAAAAAAGTATTATTTCTTGGCGCACGCATTGGTTATCCGCATCTTTGGAGTTTTAGTAAATCTTGGTTTGCTCCTTTACAGAGATAGTTTCCTAAAACCGAGATCAAATAAGCAATTTCTTTATAATTCCAACCGAAATTACAGGAATAATAGACACAAGAGTTAAAAAATCACAAAAATAGTTTAATGGTTCTCCTAGTGTGTAGCCGTTAAGAAATCGTATTTTTCTCACAAGCGCACTTGTGAGCGGAATTCAAAAGCATCGCAAAAGGCGCCAATAAATAGCATAGAAAAGGATGGATTTTGTCGAAAAGTGAAGCAGACTTTAAAGTGAATCTACTTAACACGTAAAGAATCAATTTAATTCAGCCCACTCCAATATTTTAGGAAAGAAATCAGTCATATTCTCTGGTCTCCAGTCTGTTTCGATATTAAGAGAAAAGAAAGCATGATTAGAGTGAATGTGAAGTTTTGTTCCACGCCCGTCTTTAGTTCGTTCTTCCTCCATACCGTGATCAGACACTATTAGACACAGAGTATCGGCGCCCACTATTTCTTTAACTTCCGATACGAAATAGTCCATAGCGCGATAAACCGTTTTTAGCCGTCCAAAACCGTAACAATGCCCTGCGGCGTCCGTGAAATGTATATACGCCATAAACAAATTCCAATTTTTTTTAATCTCTTCAAAGACTACTTTTTTCTTCAACTCGAAAAGTTTCTTAGCACCATGAATATATTCATCTATTGTTTTAGAAGAAGACAGTTTCTCCATATATCCCCAAGGATTGTACCCTATAACGTCTATAGCTGTCGAAGGCTCAATAACGTCAAATATCGTCGTTGCTCTCAAGTCTCTTTTGTTAGGGGTTCTCGGCTTTAACCCCAACCTCCATACGAATTTGCGTTTTCCTTTAATTGCTCGGAGCGGAGGAAACCTTTTGATTGAATCGAAAACTTTACCATAAGTCCAAAGGTCTCGGATTTTGTGCTTATGAGGAGGTAGACCTGTAATGAAGGATGCCCAAATTATAGGCGTGTACGGAGTTAATTCACCTTCCACTAACGTACAATATTCGGGGCTTATGTCTATTTTTCCATAGGTTTTTTGTAACAGGAACCGCATTCTCTCTTTGACTACTAAATCGTATTCTAAACCGTCCAGCGCTATTATTAGAACCTTCAATTAATGATTAATTCTCCTTCGGCGTCCGATGTTTATTAAGACGCACTTCTTCTTATGATTTATAGATTCTGGAAAAATCTTCTATAGCAATATCAAAACACTCGCAATTGTACTTACTGAACTGTTTTGTCACTTATCATTTTTCCAAAGTTACCTTTGTTTTGCTGAGGCAAAGTACTAACCAAACCGAACTTAGTCTCAATACTAATTCTGAATTCATAACACAGAATAATAACTAGAACTAAACGAATTCGAAGCAGACAGATTGTAGAGTGTTCAAAATGGTGCTATCTCTTGAAAAACCTCCAAACATCATGAAAGCACACGACAAAAATATGCATGTCTATACACATCTGCATAAAGTTGACTTAGTCATGTGGGCAAAAAATGGTTCTAAAATTCTACCTCTTACTTTGAAACGAATTAATGATGTGATACCTGAAGGATTTGTTAACAACCGTATTCTAGTTGACGATCACAGCTTAGATAATACTCAGGAGATTGCTGAATCTTTTGGTTGGCAAGTTTTCTTTAATGAAGGGAAAGGTATTTGCAGTGGAGCAAACACAGCTCTACGCCATGTTACGTCCGATTTCTTCATAAGTTTTGAACAAGACTTGCTTCTAGCAAGAGACTGGTGGCATAAAATCCCAAGGCTTCTGGAAGACAAGAAGGTAGCGGTGGCTTCCGGAGTTCGCGTGCCAAACCAACCAGCAGCTTTGAGAAGGCTTCAGGAGTATACTCTTGAGCGTTATCAACGAATTGATGTGGAAAAGACGGATTTCTTTCACGCCAAAACTTTGGATAACACAATTTACAAGACGGAGATAATTCGGAAGCTTGGCGGGTTTCCATGGCTGCCGGTGTCGGCTGGAGTGGATACTTTTCTAGCTAAAAATGTGGTCTCAGCAGGCTTTAGGTGGAAGGTTGATTACACTGTAACATCAATTCATTTGCGTGGTGATTTGAAGGATGAGCTTGCTCATTATTACTGGTATGGAGCGTGTCACAGACGAACATCACATGCATTGCATGATAAACCCATTGATCTCGCGCGCAACACCCTCCGATTTCTCTTTAGTCCTGTTAGAGGGTTACAGGTTGCCCTCAAAAAGAATGCTCCAGAAGTAGTCTACATCTATCCATTGATTCGATTTAACATTCTTAGGGGAATGCTGGGGACAAACAGAGCACCTTAATCTCTCAGATGGAGAAAACCATATGTACCAAGAGTATTGATAATTGGGCTAGATGGAGCAATGCGCGTGCAACGTGTACATTCAAGAAATTAACGTCAAATGGAGCATGCATGCTATGAGGAGACTTGATATGGCTATTCTAGATGTAGGTTGCGGTGATCATCCTTGGGGCGATGTAAACTGCGACATAAATACAGGCTATACCGCGGAGGGGGGAGATCAAAAAGAACGTGGAATGTTCATTGATCCTCACAAGATCAGGAACTTTGTTAAATGCGACGCTCAATACTTACCTTTTAAAGACAATGCCTTTACCAAAGTCTTTTGTTTCCATGTAATAGAACACGTAAATAACCCATATTTGCTCATAAGAGAACTGATGCGTGTATCGCATAACAGCGTAACTATCAGATGCCCTCACAGATTTAGCAGGGGGGCTAAGTTTCCGTTTCACGTTCATTTTTTCAACAAATCATGGTTTGCGAAGTCTTTAAAAAATTTCAGCTACCACGTTAAAGTGAACTATGAGCCTTTTCCAACGTTTTTTGTGGGGTTTATGCGGATATCAGAAGTTGTTGTGGAGATTAATCTTTGACTAAAATATTGTTTGTTAACGTGGTTGACGAGTTTAGAAAGCGAAGTATCGAGCGTGAGCTTCCAAGCTTAGGAACCTATTATTTAGCTGCTTACCTGCGGAAGTATGGAGGCTTCAACAATGTAGAGGTGGTTGAGGCTGGACAAAACTTTGACGCGTTGAAGTACGATCCGGACATTGTTGGCATTTCAAGTGTAACTCAAAACTTTAACATAGCTAAACAAATCGCTGAAAAAACAAAGAAAGGCATAAATCCCTTGGTGCTGGTTGGTGGACACCACATAACAGCTTTGCCAAGCAACCTTACTGAAAACATGGATGTCGCTGTTTTAGGAGAAGGTGAACAAACAACTTTAGAGCTTGTGCAAGCCTACGGAAAAAACCGTTTAGACCTAAGCAAAATCAAAGGAATCGCCTACAAATCCAGTGGCGACTTGAAGGTTACGCCAAAACGAGAACTCATAAAACCCTTAGATAAGATTCCTTTTCCGTCACGAGACTTAATGCGGTTAGACTCAAACTGCGTCAACATGTTCACCAGTCGCGGTTGCCCTTACAAATGCGTGTTTTGTAGTTCCACGTTTTTCTGGAAGACTGTGCGGTTCTTCTCTGCAAGTTATGTGGTTGATGAAATCTCCGAGATTGTGGCGACGTATAAGCCTAAGCGAATAAACTTTTCTGATGATTTGTTCATCGCAAACAAGAAACGCCTTAAACTGATAAGCAAAAAATGTGTTGATCAACACATTAACAAGCAAGTTGAGTTTCACTGTACTGCTAGAGCCAACCTCATTAATCACGAAGTGGCTTCTTTGTTAAAAGCTATGAATGTGAGAACCGTAAGCATGGGCTTAGAGTCAGGCTCTAACCGAATCCTTCAATATCTTAAAGGTGGCTCTGTGACGGTGGAACAAAACGAGAAAGCTGTAAACCTTCTGAAAAGACATGGTTTGAACGTGAGTGCAACCTTCATAATTGGAAGCCCCACTGAAACCCGTGAAGAAATTATGCAGACACACAAGTTTATCCAGAGAAGCAGTCTTGACGGTGGTGACACTTATGTTCTGCTACCTTTTCCCGGCACAAAGGTTTGGGATTACGGCAAACAGACAGGGCAACTTAGCGATTTTATGGATTGGAGCCACTTTGAAATTTACTTTGAGGATAACCCAAACCGTGTGATGTTAAGTGACGTATTGTCGCGTGAAGAGTTGTTGGAGTTGCTATTGAAGTTTAAGAAGCTGTGGAAAAAAAGGAGGCGTGGAACTCTGTTTGAACAAGCTGTTAAACATCCAGCTAGAATTTTACCTTTCGTTTACCGATCTATTAAAAGGGATCTAACGTGAAAGTGGCTGCGCGATCCGTTTTTCTGTACTTGTTTTTAGCGTGTATCAGCTACTTCTTGAGACTAGCGACGCTTTACAACCATTCTATAGGTGCTTACGGTTTAGGCTACTTCATACGGTATTACACGCCGAATGTTGCGCCTCTTGCAACGTGTGTTTGAGTACTTATAGCTTCAGTCAAAGAGCATCTTCACCATCTTGACAGAGTAGAGCGCCATTTAGGGAATTTTAATTACACACTAACTCTTCACACGTTAAAATTAACCTAAAATTTAGGTCTTACTTAAGCCACGGAGTGTCTGCCTTAAAGAACTCGTCCTTCAATAAAGGACGCCACCACCACTCACTATCCAAATACCAACTAACTGTTTTTTCCAAACCTTCGGCGAACCCAATCTCGGGCTTCCATCCAAGCTTCTCTATCTTAGCAGTGTTCAGCGAGTATCGACGGTCGTGACCAGGTCTATCAGGAACCGATTTGATTAGGCTCTCGGGTTTCTTCAGTATTTCCAGAATGGTTTTCGCCACTTCTATGTTCATGTGTTCCTCGCCTGAAGCGACGTTGTATATTTCTCCATCTTTTCCTTTTTGAGCCACTAAATCTATAGCTGCACAGTTGTCTGTGACGTAAAGC
>Ga0209978_10001097_pt1 | contig 11034 bp, 10 predicted proteins | sample BentaG_FD_182805 | JGI IMG/M metagenome (GOLD analysis project Ga0209978, IMG submission 182805) | Deep subsurface microbial communities from South Atlantic Ocean to uncover new lineages of life (NeLLi) - Benguela_00093 metaG (SPAdes)... | ecosystem: Environmental > Aquatic > Marine > Oceanic >...
TATTTTATCATCCAATTTTTTTAGAACATGATACGGGATGGGGTCATCCGGAAAGAGCACAAAGATTAGTTACAATATTAGATGAAATTGAAAAAAGAAAAGATTTAAATAATATTGAAACTGTTTCACCTGATAAAGCATCCATAAAGGATATCCAATTAAATCACAGTGATAGCTATATTAAATTAATTCAAAATACATCAGAAATAAAAGGCATAAAACATTTAGATCCCGATACAGCAGTCTGTTCAAAGTCATATGAAAGCGCACTTTATGCATGTGGAGCAGTTTTAAATGCAGTCAAGTCAGTATATGAGGGGACTTATAGAAATGCATATGCTTTAGTGAGACCACCTGGACATCATGCACTTTTTTCTCGAGCTATGGGTTTCTGTATATTTAATAATATTGCAATAGCTGCTAAGTATTTAAAGAATGTAATGGGTTTGCGTAAAATAGCTATTATTGATTGGGACGCTCATCACGGAAATGGTACACAAGATTCATTTTATAATGACCCAGATATCCTTTATATATCTTTGCATCAATTTCCTTTTTATCCAGGAACTGGTTCTGCTAATGAAATTGGAACGGGTATTGCAAAAGGATTTAATGTAAATATACCAATGTTTGCATATAGTGGGGAGAATACTTATTTATTGGCAATGGAAAGGATCATTTCTCCGATTGTTTATCAATTTTCACCAGAATTCATTTTGATTAGTGCTGGATATGATGGACATTATAAGGATCCTTTAACTCAACTTCTTTTAACAAGTAATACATTTTTTAGATTATCAAAAGCTGTAATAGAAATAGCGAATGAAGTTTGTAGTGGTAGAATTATTTTCTCTTTAGAGGGTGGCTATTACTTAAATGGATTATCTCAAAGTGTAATAGAAACCCTCAGAGCGATGGTAGGGTATAATGATCCAGTTCCTTATCCATCAGAAGAGTTAAAGGAGAGGAATTCAAGCAGGGAAATAGAACAAATAATAGAAATTCAAAAAAGATATTGGAAATTATAAGAAATGCTTTTAAAAAAATATGTAATCCAAAAATATATTAAATTTCGTCTTTTACTTTTAGTTTTTCTATTGATTACAAACCTGCTTATCTTGTTAGGTTGTGAATTTTTAATATTTAAATCTGAACCTGAAAGAACGGTTTTTAGTTTTTTTAATGACCTGAATTTAAAAGATGTTGAAAGGATATATGATAAATATCTCTTAAATAATGATAAATTAGAGATAGACAAGGAAGATTTTAATTTATTGATTTCCAAATCTCTCTCCTCTGTCAAAAAAATAGAGTTAAAAAGAACTGATTTATTAAAAAGGAATGATGAGAAGGCAGCGGTAAGTGCAAATTTTATTATTACCTATGTTGATGACAGAGAAGAGATAAGAACAGAAGAGATATTCCTAATTTATGAAGATGGGAAATGGAAAATCAATTTTGAAGAAACCTTCCTGTCTTTAAAGCCACAACCTTGAGTAAAAAAAGCTGAAAAAGGTAGACTTATTAAAGAAATATATCGCATTCATGAGTAAGAAATTCTTTTAAACACAATTTCTATATAACCTCTATTACTTCCGCATTTACTAAATTATTGTTTATCTTGACGATTTTATTCTCCTAACAAAATATGTAAAAAAATATTGATTTTTTTGTGCAATTCTAGTAGAATATAAAAACTTGATAATATTATTATTAAAATACTTGACAATACTATTATAAAGTTTTACAATTTTACCTATAGATTTTGGTTTATTAATAAATATTTGAAATTTTTAAAATAAAAATAAAAAGGAGGATAAAAAAATGTCAAAACCAATTGGTATTGATTTAGGTACAACCAACTCGTGTATTGCTGTATTTGAGGGAGGAGAATCAACAGTTATACCAAATGCGGAAGGTGGTAGGATAACTCCATCAGTTGTAGCTTTTACTAAATCTGGTGAACGCTTAGTAGGAATGATAGCAAAAAGACAAGCAATAACAAATCCGGATAAAACTATATCATCTATTAAGAGAAAAATGGGTTCGAAACATAGAGTAAAAATTGATGATAAAGATTACTCACCACAAGAAATTTCTGCAATGATATTACAAAAGTTGAAAGCTGATGCAGAAGCATATTTAGGTGAAGAGATAACCGAAGCAGTAATTACAGTTCCCGCCTATTTTGAGGATAGTCAGAGAAAAGCTACAAAAGAGGCTGGTAAAATAGCAGGAATGAAAGTACTAAGAATAATAAATGAGCCAACAGCAGCTGCTCTTGCATATGGTTTGGATAAGGAGCAAGATCAGAAAATATTAGTTTTTGACCTCGGTGGAGGAACATTTGATGTTTCAATTTTAGATATTGGAGATGGAGTTTTTGAAGTGAAAGCTACAAGTGGGAACAATCTTTTGGGTGGGGATGACTATGATAATAAAATAACGGAATGGATAATTTCTGAATTTAAAAAAGAACAAGGAATAGATCTTTCTAAAGATAAGATGGCGTTGCAAAGACTTAAAGAGGCAGCTGAAAAAGCAAAATGTGAACTTTCAACTACTCAAACTGCTAATATAAACTTACCTTTTATTACAGCCGATGAATCAGGTCCAAAACATCTTGAGATGACACTTACAAGAGCAAAACTTGTTCAATTAGTTTCTGAACTAATTGATAAGTGTGTTGGTCCAACAAAAAGAGCAATGGAGGATGCAGGAGTAAAACCTGGAGATTTAGATCATGTCCTATTAGTTGGAGGGCAAACTAGAATGCCTGCAGTAAGAGATTTAGTAAAGAAATTGACAGGAAAAGAACCGAGAAAAGATATAAATCCTGATGAAGTTGTTGCTGTAGGAGCAGCAATTCAAGCAGGAGTTTTAAAGGGTGAAGTTAAAGATATTCTTCTACTGGATGTTACACCTTTGTCATTAGGTATTGAGACAAAAGGTGGAGTTTTTACAAGATTAATTGAGAGAAATACTACAATTCCTACCAAAAAGGGAGAAATATTTTCCACAGCTGAGGATAATCAAACAACTGTTGAGATTCATGTACTTCAAGGTGAAAGACCAATGGCAGCTTTCAATAAGACATTGGGTAGATTTCAACTTGTAGGAATACCACCAGCTCTAAGAGGAATTCCTCAGATAGAGGTAAATTTTGATATTGATGCTAATGGAATTGTTCATGTATTTGCCAAAGATCTTGGAACTGGAAATGAACAGAAAATAACAGTAACTTCTTCAGCTGGTATATCTGATGATGAGATAGAAAAAATGATGAAGGAAGCTGAAGTTCATGCAGAGGAAGATAAAAATAAAAGAGAAGAAGCTGAGACAAGAAATAATGCAGATAATCTCATATATTCAACAGAGAAATCGTTAAGACAATTAGGTGATAAATTACCTTCAGGAGAAAGAAGCAATATAGAATCTACTATTTCAGAATTGAAAAAAGCATTAGCTGGAACAGATGTTGAAGCTATAAGACAGAAGTCACAAGATTTGATGGATGCCTCTCATAAATTAGCTGAAGCAGTCTATGCCCAGACAACTCAAAAGACTACAAAAGCTGAAGAGTCTAAAGGTGAGAAAAAAGTAAAACCAGAAGAAGAGGAAGAAGTTGTAGATGCTGATTTTGAAGTTGTGGATGAAAATGAATAGAATTTAAGGAAGTGTCAGGTCTTGATATTTGATATAGGACATAGAGGAAAAGTAGGGGAAATTAAAGATTTCCCCTACTAAAATTATATATTTTATAGGAGATTTTATGTCAGAAGCTAAAAAGCAAAATGAATCGAATTCAGAAATTGATTATGGCAAAGTTTCATCTAAAAATAATGAAAAAAGTAAAGAAAAATCAAGTAAGAATCGGTCTCAAAAAATCAAGCCAGAGTCAATTAAAAAGAAGAAATTGAAAAGAAGAAAAACTAAGAGTGAGATAAAGTTGAATAAAAATTACAGAATTAAAAAAAGAAATAGATGAGAAAGACAATAAACTAAATGATTATATTGATACGCTGCAGAGAAAACAAGCGGAATTTGAGAACTATAAAAAAAGGATTTTAAGAGAACAGAGTAAATCCAAAACATTAGCTAATATGGATTTAATAAAGAACCTTCTCCCCATACTTGATGATCTTGAAAAGGTAATAATTTCTAAAGAAAATAAAGATGAAGTTAAAGCCATTATTGATGGTATAGATATTATATATAAGGAATTTGATCAGGTATTAAATAAAGAGGGAGTAAAAGAAGTTTATCCTGAAGGGGAAATGTTTGATCCAAGGTATCATCATGCATTAATACAATTTGAAAGTGATGAAAATGAGGAAGGAACAGTACTTGAAGTATTACAGAAGGGATATCTTCTAAATAATACATTACTAAGACCTGCAACTGTAAAAGTCTCAAAAAAACCAGATAAGTCCTGAGAAAATATTAAATTGAATTTAACAAAGCAAAAATTTTATTAAGATTTATTTTTGGTGAATTAATTGGAATTTAAGGATTATTACAAAATTCTGGGTGTGGATAAAAGCGCAACACAGGATGAGATAAAAAAAGTATATAGAAAGTTAGCTCAGAAATACCATCCTGATATTAACCAAAATAATAAAGATGCAGAGGAAAAATTTAAAGAAATTTCAGTTGCATACTCAGTTTTAGGAGATAAAGAAAAGAGAAAGAGATATGATGAACAGGTTAGAATGTACAGTCAGGGACCTTTTGGATTTCAAGCTAAAGGATTTAGACCAGAGGATTTTCAAACAATTTGGAACTTTCAGGAATTTAGTGAATCTTCAGCCTTCGAGAGCATATTTGACTTATTTAAAACTGGGGGTGTAAGAAACAGAAGAACTAAAGCGCCAAAGAGAGGAAATGACATTACATATAAAATAAATCTCTCCTTTGACGAAGCAATGAAAGGTGTAACTACAAAAATAAATGTAAGCGCTAATTTAGCATGTACGAAGTGCGAAGGTGCGGGAACTGAGCCAGGGACTTTTCCAATAACATGTCCAAATTGCAAAGGGAGAGGAGTAGTATCGAGAAATCAGGGCTTTTTTAGTATAAGTCAAACATGTCCTCGATGTTTAGGCCAGGGTATAACAATAGAGCACCCTTGCACTAAATGTAAAGGTATAGGGAGAGAGAGGAGAGTAAGAAAATTAACTGTAAAAATCCCCGCTGGAGTGAAAAATGGTTCAAAAATAAGATTTAAGGGTATGGGGGAATCTGGTGATAAAGGAAGTCCATCTGGAGATTTGTATATTATTACTAAAGTAGAATCGCACCCTATTTTTAAAAGAAGAAATAGTGATATTTTAATAGATTTACCCATTACCTTCACTGAAGCTGCTTTAGGAACAAATATTGAAATTCCAACCCCAAATAAAAAAATTTCATTAAAGATTCCAGCTGGTTCACAAAGTGGAAAAGTGTTTAGAATTAGAGGTAAGGGAGCACCAAAATTAAAAAGAAGTGGGAAAGGAGATATGCTCATCAAACTTAAAGTTGTAACTCCTGATAAACTTTCAGTAAAGGAAAAAAGGTTACTTATGGATCTTGCAAGAGTTAGTAAATCAGATCCAAGAAAAAAAATGTTTAATTCTCATTAAATTTAATAAAATATTAATTTTTTGTAGTCTAATAATATATATAAAAAATTAGTTTAAATTTTATATGTATGTGATTTAAAAAAACATTTTTAAGAAATACTTATATGAACAGGAATAAAAGGAAACCAGTATATATAATAAGTGTGGCTGCGAAATTGACTAATGTGCATCCTCAAACTCTTAGATTATATGAGAGGAAAAAGTTAGTAATACCTATAAGAACATCCACTAATATTCGTTTATATTCAGAGAAAAATATTGAGAAAACCATATATATTCAGGGATTAACTCAAAACCTTGGGATAAATTTAGCAGGTGTTGGAAGGATTTTAGATTTAGAAAGAGAACTTGAGTTAGCTGAATTAGATCTCAAAAAAGCACAAATAGAATTGGAAAGACTAACTAAAGAAATGGAAAGAGAAATAGAAAATGTTCGTAAAAGTTTCAAACATGAAATTGTTCCATTTTCTTCTCGTGAAATAGAACCTATCTAATAGATGAAATGAATTATAGTAAGGAAAGCAGGAGATTAGCTGCTTTTACTGCTTTTGATTTATAGTGATTATTGAAATAAATAAGAGTTTTATTAGCTTTTTTATCCATCTCTTTTATCTTGGGAACCCATTCCAATAATTCATCCTGCTTGTATTCGTAATCATATCTCTCATATGCCTTCTTATGATGCCACCATTTTTGAGAATTTCTTCCATGAAACCTGACATAAGCAATATCAGAGGTTATTTTAGTAACAGGTGGAATTAAACCTCTTAGTTTTGGTTGATCAACACAACAAAAACCTAATTCATTCTGTTCAAGGAATTCAAAGGTTTCATCATTTATCCATGAAATGTTTCTGAATTCTATAACAAGGGGGATATCAATCATATTATCTCTTAAATGTTTTAAATAATCTAAGTTGTAACGATCAAGCTTAAAAGACCAGGGAAATTGAGCTAAAACAGAAGCTAACTGCTCTCTTTCAATTAATGGTGATATACCTTTTATAAAATCATTATAATCCTTGGACTTAGCTTTTCTTTCATGTGTCATTAAGCTGTTTGCTTTTACTGAAAAAACAAAATCATCAGGTACTTTTTGAGCTATCCTGTTGATTATGTATGGATTTGGCATTCTATAGTATGTGAAATTTATTTCAGTTGTTTTAAAATTTTTAGAATAGAATTTCAACATATCAGATTTATTTATATCAGATGGATAATAATTTCCCTTCCAATCCTCGTAGCTATAACCAGATGTTCCTATTGATATACTCACAATGTACCTCCTAACATAGAAAGCTTCTTTTTATTATTTTAATAATAACCTATTATCATTTTTGTTTAATAATATTTTAACAAAAGTAAGGATATAGTTGTGTTATAATTTTTTGATATGATTTTAGGAATAAATTAGAAAGAAACCCAACGGTTTTAGTCGTTGGAGGTGTCACAGTAGTCTATCAAAAAATTTCTAATAATCATAAGAGTTTTCAAAGGAGATAAATGTCCCACATAGTGATGTTTGTATTGGCAATGAGCCCTTTATAATGCTGGATATTTTTTATCCAGTGCGTAAGGACTTTATAAAGAAGTTCGAAATTCAATTTGTAAAAAATAAGAGGGTTGAATGAAAGGATTTAAAATAGCTATTAGTGGTAAGGGCGGTGTTGGAAAAACAACCATTGCTGGAACACTCGCTTTTATTTATGAATTAGATAAGAAAAAGGTATTGGTTGTGGATGCTGATCCCAATACAAATCTCGCATCTGTTTTAGGAATAAGTTATGCCCAGTCTTCTCAAATCACTCCTATATCTGAAATGATAGAGCTCATAGAGGAGAGAACGGGAGCAAAGCCCGGAACTTATGGTACTTTCTTTAAGATGAATCCAAAAGTTGATGATATCCCTGATAAATACTGCTACAGGATAAATGGAATTAAACTACTCATCATGGGAACAGTAAAGAAAGGTGGGTCGGGATGTGTTTGTCCTGAAAATGTTTTACTCAAAAGACTTATCTCTCATCTTATTTTAAGAAGAGATGAAGTTGTGATAATGGATATGGTAGCGGGGGTAGAACATTTTGGTAGAGCTACTGCAAGTGCAGTGGATGCTTTAATAATAGTGGTAGAACCTGGACAAAGGAGTATACAAACCGCTTTTACTATAAAAAAACTTGCGGGTGAAATTGGTTTAAAAAATATTTATATAATACTCAATAAGGTTAGAACAAAAGATGAAGAAAAGTTATTAAAAGAGAGATTATCTGATTTTGAAATTTTAGGAACTATAAATTTTAGTGAAAAAATTCGCTTAGCAGATCTGGGTCAAAAAATCCCTTTTAAAGTTGATAAGGAGTTTGTGAAGAATCTTAATCAAATAAAGAAAAAACTGGATAATTGTTTAACTTAAATCAAATTAGTAAAATTTTTTAAATCTTTAAAATAGAAAGAGAGGGATACATGTATGAAATTGTAAGAAAAGAAGTACTTGCAGAAGATAGCGACCTCTTTGAAATTTATGCTCCAGAGATTGCTAAAAAAGCAAAAGCGGGTCAATTTGTAATAATAAGAATTAATGAGACTGGAGAAAGAATACCACTTACTCTTGCTGATTTTGATGCTAAGAAAGGAACTATCACTTTAGTTGCATTAAGAGTGGGAAAAACAACCCATCTTTTAAGCACATTAAAAGCTGAGGACGAGATATTAGATGTTGTTGGTCCTTTAGGAAATCCAACCGAGATTGATAATTACGGTAGAGTCATTTGTGTTGGTGGTGGATTGGGAATTGCTACTATCATTACAATTTGTAAGACACTTAAAGATGCTGGAAATTATGTTATAGGAATTATAGGTGCAAGAACAAAAAATCTTATAATTTTTGAGGATAAGTTGAGAGGAATATGTAATGAACTTCATATTTCAACCGATGATGGTTCCTATGGACATCACGGATTTGTTACCGATATATTAAAAAAATTGCTTGACGAGGATAATCCCATAGATGCAATCTGGGCTATTGGACCTGCTATAATGATGAAATTTGTCTGCAAAACTACAGAATCGTATAAAATTAAAACTATTGTCAGTTTAAATCCTATCATGGTAGATGGAACAGGTATGTGTGGTGCTTGTAGAGTTGAAGTTGATGATAAAACTAAATTTACATGTGTTCATGGACCAGAATTTGATGGGCATAAAGTAAATTGGGATTTACTACTCTCTCGTCAACAGATGTATCTTAATAGTGAAAAACTATCTTTAGATGAATTTAAGAAAAAGATAGGAGCACAATAAGAGTGAAAGAGAAAAGAGAAATGAAGAAAGAGGAAAGGAAAAAGAGGAAACTCAGTAAAAGAAAATTAAAAGTTGAAATACCACAGCAGGAAATAGAAGTAAGAATTAAAAATTTCAATGAAGTCCCCTTTGGTTACAGTGAAGAGCAAGCAATTGAAGAAGCTAAAAGATGTCTTCAATGCAAAAAACCTAAATGCATTGAGGGATGTCCTGTAGATGTTGATATTCCAGCATTTATAAAATTAATAGAAGATGGCAAGTTTGATAAAGCTGCAAAGAAGATAAAAGAAAAAAACAGCCTTCCAGCTGTATGTGGAAGAGTTTGTCCTCAGGAAGACCAGTGTGAAAAGATGTGTGTTTTGGGAAGAAAGAAAGAATTTGAACCAGTAGCAATTGGGGGACTTGAAAGATTTGCTGCTGATTGGGAAGCTGAATATGGAACAGTTGAGGTTCCTGAGATACCTCCATCAACAGGTAAAAAAGTTGCAGTTGTGGGGTCAGGACCCGCAGGGCTTACATGTGCATCTGATCTTGTTAGAATGGGACACCAGATTACTCTATTTGAGTCACTTCATAAGTCAGGTGGGGTTCTGGTTTATGGTATTCCTGAATTTAGACTTCCGAAAAAAATAGTACAAAGAGAGGTTGATTATATTAAGAGTCTTGGGGTCGATTTAAGAGTGAATTCATTGATTGGTAAACTATATACAATTAATGAATTGAAAGGAAAATATGATGCAATATTTTTAGGAACTGGTGCTGGTCTTCCAATGTTCTTAGGGATTCCAGGTGAGAATTATAATGGAGTTTATTCAGCTAATGAGTTTCTTACAAGGTCAAATTTGATGAAGGCATATCTTTTCCCAGAGTGGGATACTCCGATAAAGAGGGGAGAGAAGGTTGCAGTAGTTGGAGGTGGGAATGTCGCAATGGATTCAGCAAGAACTGCGCTAAGATTGGGAGCAGATGAGGTTTACCTTGTTTATAGAAGAAGTGAAAAGGAGATGCCTGCAAGGATAGAAGAGATTGAAAGAGCTAAAGAAGAGGGTATAAAATTCATGATACTTTCAAATCCAATTGAAGTAATTGGAGAAAATGGTTGGGTAAAAGCTCTTAAATGTATAAAGATGAAATTAGGTGAACCCGATGAGTCGGGTAGAAGAAAACCTATTCCTATACAAGGGTCTGAGTTTGTATTTAATATAGATTTATTCATAGTGGCAATTGGAACAAGACCAAATCCATTAATTCCCCAATCTACTCCTGATTTAAAGACCACAAAATGGGGGACAATAGTAGTAAAGGAAGATGTTCCCATGACAAGTATAGATGGGGTTTTTGCTGGTGGTGATATTGTTACAGGAGCTGCCACAGTTATTTTAGCAATGGGTGCTGGAAAAGAAGCTGCAAAAGCTATAGATGAATACTTGAAAAAAATAAAGTTCTAAATTCTAATTTAAAAATAAATCCTTTTGTGAACAATTTTCAATTTTTATCAGTCTAATAGATAAAAAACAGTGAAATTTAAAAAATAAAGTTTTGAAACTGTTTTTTTAAAGTAAAATTATTTATAAGAAGGAGGAAAAAATGGGAAAAAACACAAAGAAAAGTTTCATTAAAAAAATCAGAATTCTTAAAATTCCTGTATTAACTTTGTTTTTAATAATACTTGTTCTGATTATGACTATGAATATTGCAAGTTGTGCTACGGTTACTTCAATGTTCAGAAGTTCAAAAACTGATGAAATAGGAAAAGAAATACCTTATGCGTTAGAGGAAAGGATGGTTTTAGAAGAAGAAGCTAAATTATCTGCCAGGGATGAACTTGGTGAAGCTGAAATAGCAGAAGGAGGTAAGATTGTTTTTAATCCTCAAGTTACAACATTAGAAAGAATGATTATTTATCACGGAAATATACAGTTAGAAGTTGAGAAGGGTAAATTTAGTGAAAAATTTGAGCAGATAGGTAATATTGCAAGAGCAGCAGGTGGTTTTATATCTAATGCAAGTAGTAGTGCATATGGAGATGAACCTGCAATAGGAACAATTACAATAAAAGTACCTTCAGAGAATTTTGATTTAGTTATTGATCAGATAAAAAAACTTGGCAA
>Ga0209978_10001098_pt1 | contig 11028 bp, 12 predicted proteins | sample BentaG_FD_182805 | JGI IMG/M metagenome (GOLD analysis project Ga0209978, IMG submission 182805) | Deep subsurface microbial communities from South Atlantic Ocean to uncover new lineages of life (NeLLi) - Benguela_00093 metaG (SPAdes)... | ecosystem: Environmental > Aquatic > Marine > Oceanic >...
ATCTAACTGGACGAGCCTCCGCCTGAGGCTTGGCAATCTCATCCTTGATGAAAAGTCAATAATTTTCGGGTTCGTGTAACCTGCCCCGTTAGATAACAAGCATCTAACGGGGTGAATGAAATTCGTGGTTATTTTGCCTTGACAAGATTTCTTGAATTCTTACTATTCACAAAGTGTTATATAAAACATTTAAAGGTGGCATCCACCCACAGACGAATAAAGCCACGGATAAAAAAAAGATAAAACCTCTTCCGCTTCCTGAGAGGGTAGTGATACCTGTAAGTCAACATACAGGTAAACCATCAACCCCTATAGTGAAATTAGGCGATAAGGTGAAGACAGGACAGAAGATTGCCGAAGCGGAGGGTTTCGTATCAGTGCCACAGCATTCGAGCATATCTGGTGAAGTTAAAGAGATTGCACACTATCCACACCCCGTATTAGGTAGAGATGCCCTTTCAATCGTTATAGAAAGCGACGGGAAAGACAAATGGATAAAAAGAAAAAAACATGATTATACAAAACTTGCCAGGTCTGAGATAGTCGAGATTATAAAAAATGGAGGGATAGTCGGTCTTGGCGGTGCTGCCTTTCCTACACATGTTAAACTCTCACCTCCTAAAGAGAAACCTATAGATACCTTGATACTGAACGGAGCCGAATGTGAACCCTACCTTACCGTTGACCACAGGACGATGCTTGAACGGACAGAAGATATAATTAAGGGTGCAAAAATTATTATGAAGGTTTTGGAGTGCGACCGGTGTATAATAGCAATAGAGTCAAATAAAAAGGATGCTATAGAAAAATTTAAAAATCTTATAAAAGATGAGCGTATAGAAGTTTTCACATTGAAAGTGAAATATCCACAGGGGGAAGAGCGCCAGATTATAAAAGCGTGTTTAAAAAGAGAGGTCCCATCAGGTGGTCTTCCAATGGATGTGGGTGTGGTTGTGCAGAATGTAGGGACGGTCTGTGCCATATATGATGCTGTGCATCGAGATATACCTCTACTCGAAAGGTCTTTGACCATCTCCGGCTCAGGCGTAAAAGAACCACAGAATGTGAAGGTACGAATTGGAACTATTTTGAAGAATGTGATAGATAATTGTGGTGGGTATGCTGACGGAGCGGGGAAAATCATTATGGGCGGACCCTTGATGGGAATCGCACAGTATACCGATGAAGTGCCGATATTAAAAGCTACATCGGGAATAATAGTCCAGACAGAAGATGAGGTTTCAATAGAAGAAGAACAGCCATGTATAAGGTGTTCAAGATGCGTTGATGTCTGTCCTATGAGACTTTTACCTTGCGAGATAGCAAGTTATGCGGAGCATCACAACTTCGACAAGTGTGAGGAGTTGGACATTATGGATTGCAAAGAATGCGGCTCTTGTTCTTTTGTCTGTCCTGCAAAAAGAAATATCGCTCACTTGGTTAAGTTTGCAAAGAATGAGATTATGAGTAAGATGTAACTATGGAAGAGAAATTAACAGTTTCAATTTCGCCACATATAAGGGAAGATATTTCTATAAGACGTATAATGTACAGTGTGGTAGTGGCGCTCCTTCCTGCTCTCTTCTTTTCCATTTATATATTCAGAATGAAGGTATTGACGATTGTTCTGCTGAGTATCGGTGCAGCAGTCGGTTCGGAGACATTATGTCAGTATTTATTCAAGAGAAAGATCACTATAACGGATGGGAGTGCAGTCATAACAGGAATTCTTCTGGCATTCAATTTACCACCAGACTCTCCATTCTGGCTTCCAATCGTTGGTTCTATCTTTGCAGTGGTCATAGCAAAGCAACTCTTTGGCGGGCTGGGATATAATTTCATAAATCCTGCACTCGCAGGTCGTGCATTTCTTATGGCGTCATGGCCCAAAATTATGACGCATGCATGGGAAATTCCAACACACGGAACACTCTCTGGTATAGATGCTATCACATCCGCAACGCCGCTCACAGTTCTAAAAGAGGCAAAGGGGATCCTTGCAGACCCACTCTCGAGTGCACAATCTATCGCTACCGCAAAGCAGGCACTCTTTCAACTCGGGAGCAAGACCTCTCTGTCGAATCTCTTCTTCGGAAGTGTGGGTGGGTGCATAGGAGAGACATCGGCTCTATTTTTACTCATAGGTGCTGTCTTCCTACTCGTGAAGAAGTATATAGATTGGAAAATCCCACTCTCTTACATAGGGACAGTATTCATTCTAACGCTCTTCATACCTACAGGTATAAATTCTCTATTCCATATTCTATCGGGCGGATTGGTTCTTGGTGCATTCTTTATGGCTACCGATATGGTCACCTCTCCGGTGACGCCAAAGGGGAGATGGATATTTGGAATTGGTTGCGGTGCAATAACAGTCCTCATAAGGCTATGGGGTGGTTATCCTGAAGGCGTATCATACTCAATACTTTTGATGAACTGTGCTACGCCTTTAATTGATATATATACAAAACCTAAAAAATTTGGAGTTGTTAAGAAAAAAGCAACCACAGAGGAAAATACAAAAGAAAAAGAGAGGTTGGATTAAAAGATGAAGAATGCATTCAAACTTGCGATTAAACTTTTGATTATATGCGTAATATCTGCTGGCGCACTTGCACTCGTGTACAACAAAACCCAGCCTGTGATAGAGGAGATGAAGCGCGAAAAACTGAAGTCGAATCTAAGATCTGTCTTTAAAAATGCTGTGAGATTTGAAACCATTAAGGAGGATACACTCTGGCATGCTTTCGATGAGAGCGACAGTTTAATAGGTATAGCATTTAAAGCCTATCCGCGCGGATATGGTGGACCGATTGAAACCTTAGTCGGTGTGAAATTGGACGGAAAGATAACAGGTATAATAATAGCATCACCATCAGAAGGGTTGAAAGAGACCCCAGGGCTTGGACTAAAGGTGAGAGAAAAGTGGTTCACAGACCAGTTTGTTGAGAAGAAGAAAGAAGATTTACTGCTTAAAAAAGACGGGGGGACACTTGATGCCATCACTGCAGCGACCATATCATCGAGGGCTGTGGTGAGAGGTGTTGCAGATGGTCTTGAAAGGTATTTGAAATGAAGCACTTTATAAATGGTATAATCAAAGAAAATCCTGTTTTGGTTTTAATGCTCGGTCTATGTCCTGTCCTCGCAGTATCTGGCACGGTAAGGGATGCTGCTGGTATGGGTGTGGCGGTCATATTCGTGCTCACTTGCTCAAATATCGTCATATCTCTGATAAAGAATTGGGTCCCCTCGCAATTACGCATCCCTATATTCATAATAGTGATCTCCACCTTCGTGACGATAAACGATTATACTATGCAGGCGTATTTCCCTGAGCTGTATAAAGTGTTGGGCGTGTTCGTGCCGCTCATAGTTGTGAACTGTATAATCCTTGCGAGGGCGGAAGCCTTTGCTTCCAGACATTCCGTATCCGCTTCGATTTTAGATGGGCTCGGTATAGGGATAGGGTTTACACTTGCAGTTGTAGCGATGGGGGTAATAAGGGAAGCCCTCGGAAGCGGCACTATATTAGGTAAAACAATCATTGGAGAGAGTTTCCGTGAAAATTCTGTGCTTTTAATGGTACTTCCACCAGGTGCATTCTTGGTGATCGCCTTTTTAATGGCAGGAATGAATAAGTGGGTTAAAAAGTAGATTATGGAACAGAATCTATTTTTAATTTTTTTGGCGGCATTCATAGTAAATAACATAATACTGATGAGGTTCATCGGGCTATGCCCATTCTTCGGGGTATCGGGAAAACTCGACACTGCTTTAGGAATGGGCAGTGCGGTTCTGTTTGTTATGCTACTCTCATCGTGGATATCGTGGGTTATATACCACTTCATCCTTACCCCTTTTGGACTTGTATTTCTCCGTACAGCAACCTTCATATTGGTAATAGCATCTTTGGTTCAATTCGTTGAGATGTTTCTTCGTAAGAACTTTCCCCATCTCTATACCGCGCTTGGCATCTACCTGCCTTTAATAACCACAAACTGTGCCATACTTGCTGTCTCTTTCTTGAACATAGACTATGAACATAATATAATCCAGGCTACTATCTTCTCTGTTGGAACTGCCTTTGGTTTCATCCTTGTTATCCTATTGATGGCTGCCATAAGGGAGAGGCTTGAACTCGCTCCGATATCAGACTCCTTTCGTGGGAATCCGATAACGTTCATAACCGCAAGTCTAATGGCACTCGCATTTTTAGGATTTATAGGATTTCTCGGACTTGCCATATGACCTCTTATGTACTACGAAGATATATTCTATGAATTTAACAAAGAGAGAATTCGTTATCTTGTCTGCGGAGGTATTGCTCTGAACCTTCATGGAATACCAAGAATGACGGCTGATTTAGATTTGATGGTGGATATGGAAGAGAAAAATTTACTCAAGTTACTCAAAATTCTAAAGGGTTTGGGTTATAAACCAAAAGCTCCAGTAAAAATAAATGATTTTCTCGATATCAACAGAAGAAAATTATGGAGAAAGAAAAAGAATATGCTGATGTTCACTTTATACAATGTAAAAAAGCCGTATCAAGAACTGGATATGTTTACAGAAAACCCACTCAATTTTGACGAGGCATATAAGAGAAGAAAAGTCATCAGGGCTGCATCTTTGGAGATTCCAACTGTATGTATAGAAGACCTCATTGAAATGAAAAAACGAGGGAGAAGAAAGCAGGATAGAACTGATGTTGAATCTTTGAGAAAACTAAAAAAGATATTGAAGGGATGAAAAAGAAAAAAGAATCTGGTGGTATTTATCATTTTTGTAGTAGCGAAGAAATTTGTAGATACCTCAAACTTTCGCCCAAGCTGAGGCTCGAATGGCTGCAAGAGGCGAATAGGTTCATACACAAAATGCAAAGTAGTAAAGTGAGAAAAATCTGGCAGAAATTCAGAAAAGGAGAAATTTAAAGGAGGGTTCATTATGACTGCTAATGTCATCACCCTGTCGAGAATAGGACTGGTTTTTGTTGCCATCCTGCTCTTTGGGGCTGGTTTTTACGGACAGTTCCTCGCCTTCCTTCTGACCATCCTCATTATTTACATGGACGCTCTGGACGGATATGTGGCCAGAAAACTCCGCATCGCCTCTGATTTCGGAGCGCTCTTAGATATTACCGGGGACCGCATTGTGGAGAACGTGTACTGGATCTATTTTGCAGTCGTTGGGATGATCTCCTTCTGGGTACCCATCATCGTGATTGCCCGCGGCTTTTTGACGGACTCACTACGCAGCATTGCCTTCGCTGATGGAAAAACCGCCTTCGGTGAGCGGACGATGATGCGGTCCGGGTTCACTCGTTTTTTGGTTAGTTCCCGCTTCAGCCGCGGCGTCTACGGTGTGAGTAAAGCCATCATCTTCTGCTATCTGGGTGGTTTGATCGCCCTGAGAGGGGCAATGGCCCGGTTCTCTTTCATTCTCCCTTCAGACGTGCTGTTTAGTCTCGATCTCATCGGGCAGGTTATCGTCTACGTGGTGTTGGCTATGTGCCTGATCAGAGGAGTGCCGGTATTGTGGGATGGCCGCTTGTACCTGTTCGAAAAACGCTATCCCAAGTTCATCCGCAAAGAGACATAGGACTCTATGAACAAAGCCATTGCTGTTTTTGACATCGACGGGACGGTACTAAGAGACAGTTTAGCCGAGAGGATCTTTGTCCATTATCTGTTGGCTAAAGGAGAATTGAACATGTTCAACGGAGCCCATTTTGTGAAACACTTCCTGGTGACATTACCTCGTAATTCGGTAATGGCCAGCAAAGGAAATAAGTTCTATCTAAAGGGGAAGAGCATCCACCGTATCGAGAAGTTGGCTAAGGAGTGCTTTCGGAAGGAGATTGTTTCTAAGATTTCGGACATTGCCTGCCGGAAGATCGAGGAGCATAGAGCCTGTGGTTTGGAAATTGTCCTCTTGTCTGGAACCCTGGACGTGCTACTTAGGTGTTTTCAGGAATATCTCGAAGCCGACCATACCCACGGCTCAACTTTAAAGGTCTTGGGCGGGCGATATACCGGGGATATTTGTGGAATCTACCCCTACGGCAGGACGAAAGCTGAGATTGTACGGACCTATTATGGTCGTAATCCTTACGATCTTTCTGCTTCGTATGCTTACGCCAATCATATCTCCGATTTCGAATTTCTCGGACTCTTCGGTCATTCCGCTCTTGCCAATCCCACTCCCCGATTGCTTGCGAAGGCGAAAAGGAAGGGCATCGGTGCCGTTTACTTCTGAACCACTGCTCAATCTGGGGCACATCATGTGAAATCTGAAAGGCTGCCACCCAATTTAAATAAGTAGATGGGAAGCTATTTCGAAGTAGATTACAAGAGATGTTATATCGACGATTGTCGTAATCAAAGGTCCTGACATAACAGCAGGGTCGAAACCCAGTTTTTTACATAAAAGCGGCAACACAGAACCTATCGTTGTGGAAACAACCACAGTAGCGATGGTAGTCAATCCTACCGTCGCCCAGAAGAGAGGTTCTTTCTGAAAGAAAACTGCCCTCATTAGAGAAAGAGCCCCGAGTCCTATTCCAAGAATTATGCCGATAGCGAACTCCTTTTTTACTACCTTCCAAATATCCTTCAATTTGACCTCTCCAGTTGCCAATCCCCTCACCACAACTGTTGTAGCCTGTGTCCCTGCATTTCCACCGACTTCCATGAGAAGCGGAATAAAAACGGCGAGAGCGACGAACTTTGCAAGAATTCCAGAATATAGTTCCATCACTGTCCCGGTTACAAACCCAAGCATAATCAAAACAAACAGCCATATCATACGGTGTTTAACAATAGATAAAGGATTCGACGCAAGGTAGTCATCCGGGGGCTTTCCCGCTGCTCCGAATTTGTACATATCTTCCGTATCTTCTTCTTTCATCACATCCATAAGGTCATCAAAGGTTATGATACCCTTCATCCGCCCAATATAATCCACAACAGGTAAGGAGATAAAATCATATTTGGAAATCTCTTTTGCTACCTGTTCCTGATCCATATCTACTGGGACGGTCACAGGATTTCTATGCATAATCTTTTTAATACGCGTTCTCGGGTCTGCAAGAACCAGTTGCTTTAAAGTGACCACACCCGAGAGTCTATCATATTTATCGAGCACATAAATATAATAAATGGTCTCCAGATTTTTTGCAGTCTTACGCAGGGTCTTCAATGTCTGCCCAACGGTCGCCACATCCCTTATCCATGCAAACTCAGGAGTCATCCTGCCGCCAGCAGTATCGCTTTCGTATTTCAGAAGTTCCTCTGTCTCCTTCGCTTCCTTTTTGTCCATAATAGATAGAAATCTGGAAACCATCTCTTCAGGTAATACCTCAAACAGATCAACCCTGTCATCCGGTGAAAGTTCATCAAGAATTTCTATACGCGTTGATTTGTCAACTGCATTGAGGAGTGCAATCTGATCTTCAATCTCCATCAGTTCAAAGACATCGGTAGCAAAATCTATATCCCATAAGGAGAAAAGTGTCGCTTTTTCTTTCAAGTCGAGTTTACTCAATGGCTCCGCAATGTCGGCAGGCTCGAAGTCGACAAATATTTTTTTCAAGTCATTAAATCTGTGCTGAGCCAAAAGTTCCTTGATTTCAGGAACCAATGGTAATAAAGGCGAGTATGCTTTTGTATAAATTCTCATTTTTTAGATAAACGAGAGACAAGTATACTTATCTCATATAGTAAAATTAACGGTATCCCCATCAGAATCTGTGTCACAAAATCTACGGTGGGGGTTAAAACCGCCGCTAATATGAATATTAAAAGTATGGCATGCTTCCGCTTTGCTTTTAAAGTTTCTGTCTCTACTACACCGAGTTTGGTTAAAAAGAATATCACTACGGGAAGTTCGAAAACTATCCCGAAGGATACCAGAAGCCATAGAATAAAATTTAAATATTTGCTGACGCCTATCAGTGGCACAAGTTCTGCTCCACCAAAAGAAAGGAGTACCTTCAGACCTATGGGAATTATTATAAAGTAAGAAAAAGATGCACCAACTAAAAATAAAATAGACGAAGATACTACCAATGGTGCTGCATATTTTTTCTCTTTAGGGATGAGTGCTGGGATTATAAAACTCCATATATGATAGATTATGACTGGAAGTGATAGAACGAATCCGCATACAATACTGACCTTCACTTTCACAAAGAATGCCTCTGTGGGTGTAAAAAAATAGAGTGATTCTATGGGATGAGAAAGAATTTTTATGATCTTTGAGGAAAAGACAAAAGAGAAGACTGATAATATTAAAATGGATATGAGGCAGTATATTATTCTCCTTCTCAGCTCCTCAAGGTGTTCTAAGAAGTGTAACTTCCTCTTACGCTGCTTTTTCCCTGTGTCCAAGTGCTCCTGCTATTGTTATCGCCTTTGGTTCACATACCTCAAAACAGAGTCCGCAGCCTATGCATTTTTCCTTTATTACCTTATGCTTTTCTCCCTTGGCGCCTTCAATTGCTTTAAACTGACAGACCTCTTTACATTTTTCACAACCTGTGCATTTAGTTCCGATAAGAGCATAAGGTCTTGCTTTAATTTTATCAACTATAGATGAAGTAGGACAACGATAGACACATATTCCACATGAGGTGCATTTTGAGTAATCAATTTTAGCAATATCATTCTCCATACAGATAGCATTTACCGGACAGCTCTTCTCACAAACCTTGCACCCAATACACCCTACTTTACAGATTTTTCTCACTACTTTCCCTTTGTCAAGGGAAGAACATGCAACATACACCTTTTGCGATTTTGGTATCAGTTCCAATATACCTTTTGGACATTCCTTCACGCATTTACCGCATCCTGTGCATTTTTCCTCATCTATTACGGGCAGTCCATTATTATCCATACTTATCGCATTGAAAGGACAGACAGCTACACAGGTTGAGTACCCAAGACAACTGTAGACACAACCCTTATGCCCTCTATGAACCATATCAGCGGCTTTGCAATCGTAGATTCCATCGTAGACGAATCTATCTATACATTCCTTATTGCCACCTCTGCATTTAACTGCCGCTATCTTCTGTTCTGTTATTTCCGCCTCTACGCCCAGAATCTCTGCTATCTGTAGAACAACTTCTTCTCCTCCTGGTGCACACAGATTTGTTTCAACCTCTTCCTTTACCAATTTTTCAGCGTATGCTTCACATCCTGCAAAACCGCAGGCGCCGCAATTCACACCGGGCAGGATTTCCAGTATGTCTTTGATCTTTTCATCTACTTTTACTGCAAGTTTCAAGTATGCAACTGAAAGCCCCAGTCCTAAAAGAAAGCCTATTCCGCCCAGACTAAAAACTGCAATTAGAAATAATTTCATTCCATTCAACTTACAAAACATTCTCCCATTGTCAAGTGGAAACACGGAGCACTATCTCTGGATCCCCTACGGGTCGTATGACCGTATGGACGGATAAACACGGAGATGCAAAGTTTATAATTCATTTACAGTCACTCGCTTATGTTAATCGGTTACGATGCCCGTTTCGTCTGATGGCTACGTAAATCGTCTTTTAACGTATCCGATAAACGATACGGGTTTCCTAACCGTAACCCCTAACCGTAACCTTTAAATTACAACACGGGCTTCGTTACCGTTAAACTCTTGACGGAATTTTGCATTTCTCTGTGGTTTCTTTTTTTCTTGACTTTTAGCTTCTTCTTTAGTATTTTTTATATATGGTTCGGATCAATGTTATTCAAAAACTCGTTTACCCCACCCCCTCTAAGATTATCCTCCTTTTGATAGATGGGCTTGGAGATATACCTTCAGAAGAAGGGGGTAAGACACCCCTCGAGGCGGCATCCATACCCAATATGGATGAACTCACTAAAAAGGGAATATGCGGGCTTATGGACCCTATCTCTACTGGAATAACCCCGGGCAGTGGCCCCTCCCATCTGGCACTGTTCGGTTATGACCCGTTTAAATACGACATAGGTAGGGGTGTTCTTGAGGCGTTGGGTATAGGACTTGGTATGACCAAAAAGGATGTTGCTACACGAGCAAATTTCGCCACAATAAATGAAGAAGGCATAATTACTGACCGGAGGGCAGGCAGGATATCATCAGAGAAATGTAGAGAATTATGCGAACTCCTGCAAGCTCGAATTAAGAGTATAGATGATGTCGAAATAGTGATTAAACCTGGTAAGGAGCACCGCTTCGTCGTCTTATTCAGAGGAGAAGGGCTCTCTGATAGAATTTCTGACACAGACCCACAAAAAGATGGTCATCCACCAAAAGAGCCAAAATCTCTTCACACTGAAGCGAAAAAGACAGAGAAAATAGTAACTGAATTCACAAAAAGGTCAGCAGAACTTCTCAAGTCGCATCACCCGTCAAATTTTGTTTTACTGCGTGGTTTTGCAAAGTATCCAGATATTCCATCTATGAATGAATTGTTTAAAATTAGACCTGCTGCTATAGCGACCTACCCTATGTATAAAGGGCTCGCCCGTCTGGTTGGAATGGAAATAATAGAGTGTGGAGAGACACATAAAGAAGAGATCAAGTCTCTGAAAGAGAATTATCCAAAGTATGACTTCTTCTATGTGCATATAAAAGAGACGGACAAAGCAGGTGAGGATGGGAATTTTAGTTCAAAGACTGAGGTGCTCGAAGAGGTGGACAGATATATACCTGAAATTCTGAAATTGAAACCGGAGTGTTTTGTCATTACCGGTGACCATTCGACACCCTGCAAACTGAAATCACACTCATGGCACCCAAATCCACTTATATTGTATTCTCAATATTGCGGAGCGGATGGGGTAGAAAAATTCTGTGAGCGTGAGTGTGTAAAAGGAGGGTTGGGAAGACTGGACGCCACAGAATTGATGCCGCTTATGCTCGCAAATGCACTGAAACTCAAAAAATACGGTGCTTAAAAAAGTTATCCTTTTTTGTTTGCTGTTCGGTTTCTTCAGGATTTTCTCCTGTGGATACCACAGTAAACCTCTTGGAAAGGTTTATTAC
>Ga0209978_10001099_pt1 | contig 11028 bp, 7 predicted proteins | sample BentaG_FD_182805 | JGI IMG/M metagenome (GOLD analysis project Ga0209978, IMG submission 182805) | Deep subsurface microbial communities from South Atlantic Ocean to uncover new lineages of life (NeLLi) - Benguela_00093 metaG (SPAdes)... | ecosystem: Environmental > Aquatic > Marine > Oceanic >...
GTTTCAAGTTTTATAACCGTATATTTAGACATAGTAAGGGAATATCTTGGTCTGTTAGAAAATACTCTTAATGTAGTTGGGCAATATTTAGCACTTACACTAGCAGTGATTCTTATTTTTATTGGTGTAATCGCTTATCGGACTGGAGGTTTCATCCGAGCCAAAGCGCGAAAAAAAATTGGTGCACCTCATTTTCTGTTCGGAGCATTCTTCTTTGGTCTATTGCAGGTTGTAGATCTTCAGGTTGGGATGTTCGCCTTAGTTGTTGCATTTCTTGCAGCAGGTTTTTCTCCTTCGTTAGCATTGAGGGTACCACTTTTTTTTGCCATCCCTAGTTCGTTAATGACAGGTTTTGCATTAATTTCTCAAAGCGGAGGTGCTGTTCTTACACAAACTGTAATTTTAGTTCTGATAGGTGTAAGCGCCCTTTCAACCTTTGCTGTGTTATCGATTGTCTTTAGATTTGCAGATAGGCTAAGTCTTGGGAGCTTTAGTGGTTTTATTGGGATTCTCATCCTAGCAACTAGCACTGGTACGGTTCTCAGTTTTAGTTTAGGTTATATTGGCTATGCCATTTTAGGAATAGGTATTGTCGGGGCAAGTATTTTTTCGATAGAATTATTCACAGAGGTGAGTAGAAGACATAAAGTCAAAGGCCTTACTTCGGAGATTTTAGCGGAAACAAAAAGATCAACCGAGCAGGCACGCATAATAAAGGCCGTTGAAGCCAATAAACTTACAACAAGTACCAATGAAATTCAACATATAGCCACACCAATGAATTTTATGGTAAAGCAAGGAAAGGTTGAAAGAGTAAGCCCCATAGTAAAATCAGTTTCGGATAAAGAGTTACGGCGAATTCAAGGCGAGATAGGTGATCCAGATCCCAAAAAACGGAAGAATATCATACAAAGATTGTGTGATATAATGTCCTCACTGCCAACCCTTACACTGACTGAATTCTCAAAAATCAAAGAATTAGAAGCGGAACTTGAGGCAGCTCTCACTGATGAATCTGAATGGGTGAAATACTTTGCAGTAGACTCCTATTGTCATCTCTTTTCAGCCTATGGTATGGTTTTGGACACTCTTCCCGAGTGGGTGACTCAGACAATTGATAAGCTTGTACCTCTTCTCAATGACATTGATGTTGACATCCGTTATATATCTGCAAAAACAATTGGTGTGATAGGCAGTATAGATGCGGAGAAGGCGCGTTCAGCAATTCCGCAACTAATTGCGCTCACTGAGGATCTAAATAATGAAGTACGGTATATCGCAATAGATGCTCTCAAAAAAATCGCGCATCCTGAAGTTGTATCCTCAGGACTTCAGCCTATAATTGATAAATTTGATGATCAAGACAAAGAGGTACGTTTAGCTGCCATTCGGGCCGTTAGTGCATTTTCTGAGATCGCCCCTGGTGAAATGGACACAGCGATTGAGCCGTTGAAAGGTTTACGGGAAGATAGAGATAAGGACATACGGATAGCTGCTTTTACTGCCCTAAGGGCAATTTCTCCCGAAGCCGCACAAGTAGCTCCTTTAATCGAAACCACAGAGGCGGAAGTAGAGGCAGTTGAGAAACCTGCCGAAAAGACAGTTACAATTCGTCCGACAATAACTCACTTACTTACTACTCTTAAACTGCAAAAAACTGTGCTTGGTAAGGTGTTGAAGGTAGTCGAACCGGCAGACAACATGAACTATATGATTTCAATCTCGTTTAAGAGCGCAAAAATGCCACTGAAAAAGGTAAAAATTGTCGATGAAATGCCGCGTTCCTATGAAGTTAACAAGATTTTGCCTTCTAAACAAAAGCCAAAAGTAAGAAAGCGAGACGAAAGTACAGACATTGAGTTTACTCTAAAGAACCTTGATGTTAATCAAACGTTTGCAGTTGCGTATACTATCGAAGGATCAGAAACCTACGTATCTAAACCTCCAAGAATTGAAATCGAAGGTTTCAATGAAACGGGGACAACAACAGAAACTATGAAGAAAGGAAAAAAGAAGAAATACAGATTACCCGCTCTTCATGCACTCCTTAGAAAAGAACACTTCACTGAACTTCCTGATACAGGCGTCTAATGATAAACTTTGATGCGGTTCTGTTAAAATAAAAAAGATGACCATATTTGAAGGTGAAATGGAAATGGTTATACAAACAAAGGTTATGATTGAATTACTCAGTCATTTAAGCCCCCAAATTACAGTTAATGAAATGAGAGATATTTTGTCGAGCAATTCCATTAAGAAAAACAATGATATTAACACTATCTTAAACGAACTCAATTCTGCTGACGAAACGGCTATACCTACCCTTTTTAAGAATATACTACTTCAAAAAAGAGGTAAGATTAAGGATGAGATGAAGAAAAAAACAGAAAGTTATTTCCAAGAGGATATTGGAGCAGAAACGTTTACAATGGGAAGAAAAATTGGAAAAGGAAAAACAGTACTGACGGTTGATGTTCTAGGACGAAAAGAGAATAAAGATATCTGTGCATTTTTGATAGAGGACATCGACATTAATTCTTTTGAAAGCTTTAAGACAATGTTAGCAACAATTCTATCTTATGAAAAGATTTCACCGGTTGAAATTTTTTTAATTCTTCCTAGAGAAACAAAAGATGAGATAGTTAAGCACATAAAGAACAATAAAACGCTTAAATACGTAAAAACTTCTGGAACAGAACTCAGCGCGCAGTTTAAGCCAATTTTATATGAATCTGAAATACCTCGTACAGCAATCTTGCATGTTGAAAAAGAAGACATCTTCGGTGACAAGATAGAAATCGGTAAATTTACAGGTAGCAGTTTTAAGGACAAAGAAGATTTCCAAAACTTTCTTGTGAAGCGTTATACTGAACATGGCGAAGGACAATTTCGATGTAAATCGATTGACCGTTTTGATAACAAAACTATGCAATTTAACATTGACACCACATCCAAACTAGCTTCGGATGTTACAGAAATCACCCAAACTACCCGTTTTGTAGAAAAATGAATCAAAAATGTTTGAATGGAAAATATGGCGGCTCCCGAGCGGATTTTCGTATTCCAAAAAGGTTTTTAAGAATAATCGAACCGCAAGCCCTCATCGAGCTACCGGGTTTGAAGCCCGGTGCGCGAGACCACTCGTGCTTTCGGGAGCCGATTTAATTATCTTTTTACGCACGGTTCTTTGGTTTTTACAGGGGGCGACACAAGAAAGCCTCACCGCTTGAGTGTGGGGATGAATTGTGTCATGATACTACGTTTATAACTTCTTTATACATAAATTGTGCTGAGTTTATAAAGAAGGATCTCGTAATTAGAGTGATAATTTGCTTGCTTAATCACTGCAACACACGCAAAGAAAGCCTCAGTCCTTCAGCAGGGCGGGATGAATTTGCAGCTGCACAAACATTATAAGATATTTCTGCTCTTACATAGTTAGTGGGATGTTCCGAAAATCGCATGGGCGTTCTTTTTATGAGAGTGAAGAAAGGAATCAGGCTGCGGATATATCCGAATAAAGAACAGAGCACACTGCTCAATAAAACGTTTTAAGCCCTTTAAAAATTAAGGTTTTTGTATATTTGAGCGGACTGTTTTCTTTAGTATGTACGCTCCACAAAGTACGTTGCGATGTTTTCTAGCATGTTCTTTGATGGAGAATCAGGGAAGTTTAACAACTGTTTTTTTGCTTCTTCTTTTAATGCTCTTGCTTTTTCTTCTGCCTTTTGGGGTGCACTAGTCGATCTTATGAGATCAATTACTTCTTTTACTTCGTCATCTACTACCTTTTCTTTTCGTAAAACGTTCAAGATATATTTTCGCTGGGCGCTATCGAGTTCCTCTAAGGCGTAAAGTACTGTAATGTTGCCCATTTTATGTTCTTTTATGTCATGCCCGATAGGCTTTCCTAATTTCTTTGCATCAGCAAATAAATCCAGTACATCATCTTTAACTTGAAATGCTAACCCAGCATTCCATCCATAGGAACTTGCAGCATCAAGCATTTCTTTAGAGCCATTTGCACATATAATGCCAACTTCACATGCAGTTCTTATCAAAATTGCCGTCTTATCACCGACCATTTCAAAATAATCATCAAGAGTTATCGTCTTATATCTCATTTCTAAAATATAATCTTCATTGCGTCCTGCTTGTTCGAAGAGCACATCCTTGCGTTCGCCTTCAACTAACTGCCGTATCGTGTCAGAAAATTTTATATTGATTGCCTCTGGCGCTGGTGATTTTAATGCGGATAAAAATATTGCTTCACGATAATGCATTCCAGCAAGCAATGCAATTGGAAGACCAAATTTTACCCATGTAGTAGGCCTATTTCTTCTGTAGGGCGATCGATCGATGATATCATCCATTAACAATGAGTAATTATGAATTAATTCGATTCCAGCAGCTGTATTCATTGCATCTTCTACATGACCACCGGCTAACTCGCAAAACAATAAGGATAACACTGGGCGAAGTCTTTTTCCCCCAGATGCAATTTGGTATAACACCACTTCATGAAAATCTTCAGTTGCCCCTTCTAGCAATAGTTCTTCTAAGATTTTATCGATCGGTTCTATAGCTTGCGTTAGATGTTGCTCAATCTCTTTTTTGAGCCTCATTACATCATCTGTCATTGATTTCATCTCCGTATTTGATTGATTTTAGAGCCTTTTCGATTCTAACTTTTTGATGACATTTAAAGAATTTCGTGCACTAAGTAATCCGCCTTTTATCATTTCGGGTTTTTAAGATTTCACTTTTTTGACTTCATTTAAACGGAAAATAGGATCCTTTGAAAGTTACATAGTAGAGCATAGTTCGTTAGCAACCAAACACTAAATAAACGCTAGTCTAACAAATGCAAGCGGATAATTTTACCACAAATCTATTAATAGTCGAAACCGTTTCTCTCTTAATTTTCCCTCATTTCCCATTTGGATTTTTCTAATCTTTGTGGGAATTGTGATTTCAATTCATTCGAAGGCGGAAGGTGGTCAATATGACATGTGATCAATTTGATGCTGATGCAGGTCTGTGTAAATTGCTAGACTTTAAGTTTTATCAGGGCATGGATCGTCCATGTGAATACGTAAAGGATTCCACAGTATGCCCTGTAGCAAACATGAAAGGGTAGTCAACCTCCTTCTTTTTTATTTTTTCTTTTTCAACGCAGATCTTCTTGGTGGTGAATGGGCGTTTAGTTTTATTAGCGTATCAGAACCAACAAGAACCGTAAGCCCATGTTTCACATCAGGTGGTATTTTAATGACGGTGGGTGCCTCTATGTCATAGAATCTGTCCCCTATGGTCATAATTGCTTTGCCTTGTACGATATAACTGAGTTCCTCTTCCTCATGATCGTGTATTTCGAAACTTGTACCAGGTTCTGCTTGAAGTAACGAGAGTGAAACATTTTCTCCAGAAGCTAATAGTTTGACAATTATTCCTTCTTCCTTTTTTAATCCTTTAATTTCGTCAACTTTCAATAAAACAATTTCATTTTTTTCCATTTGTTATTTTCTCTCCTATCAAACCTTAAAAACGATCTTTTCATAGCCACCAACGCGATCTCCTTTTTTAGCAGTCATAATTATCTTATTATCAATTATCTTGAATGAAAGCAAACTCTCCACTTCGATGATCTCAGAACCATGAGGGAAATGATATTTAATCTGGAAATCATATGGAGCGATTTCAGACTCCATATAGAATTCGATAACGTTATTTCCTTCTTGTAGTTTACAGCGGATAATTATCATAAAATCGAGCTGGGGATATTCCGGCAATCCATCTTTGAATTTAAGTTCTACTTCACTTAATTTCATGCGTTTTTCTTCGTAGTTTACTAACACTGTATCTTGATCAAGATAGAACTGCATATTATCCTTTATTTTTTTCATTTCAGTCTCATAGTTTTCTGAGGCACACAATTTCTGATAAACGTATTCTCCATCGAGATAATTATAAACAAGCAATTCTGTAATTCCGTTTTCACTTACGTAAAAGTCGGCTTCTGCATTCAAAGGAATTTCACTTATTTCATCAAAATTGTGTGCTTTTTCTAGAGGCGGCGGTTCGTCATTCATAAACTTACTTCCTTGTTTCAAGAGAAACTAATATAGCAAAAAATGACTTTAAATGTTCTTCGAATTGGTTCATATAAAAATGGCTGTCCCATACATCAAGTCATGGGACGTCTCAAAGAAATCACGCGATCGATGAAAGGAACCCCTTAAAAACATCGCCAACAGATTTTAGGAAAGTATGTTTAATCTGGCTGGTATCCTCAATTTCATCTAACCGTTTAATCCTCCAACTTAATGGTGGGTGCGGATCTAACCGAATCCAATCGAGAAAAGACCATGAGATTCCACCTTTCCTAATCAGCCGCCTAAATCCTATTTTTCTCAAACTGTTTGCCATAACTTTGGGTTCTTTAAGATACACTGCTGCCTCTAAATCACTTTTAGCTTCAAAGAATTTACCGATGAAAAATGTTAAACCCAGAAGTGCCATGAAATAGATAATGAATAGGCTTTGTATTATAGCCGCGATTTGTGGAAGAAAAGTCAATGCGTAGACACGGATTATGTATTCAATTGTGAGGATGAAGAAGAGAATGAAAGGGTCGTGGCCTTTAAGATGACTGACTTCATGTCCAATGACTTGGAAAAGTTCGTTTTCATCTAATTGAACTATAGCACCGGTGGTTACAAGCATAGTTCCTCTTTTCGGGCTTAGTCCTGTTGCTGCTGCATTGGCAGCCATCTTATTACTTACGACAATTGTTGGGATTGGTACATTAAACATGCCACAGGCCTTACTAACAAGATCATACAAATTCACTGTTTTGACAATGAGATTTTGCGGTGTACATTGAATTCCGTATTTTTCAAAGACGGGGTGTGCCTTCTCGCAAGTTATTGGAGAGCCTATAGCTAAAGTGCTATCATAGAGTTCTTTTCTAATTTTTGGGAGTTTTTTTCGATATTTTTTTCTTACAACATCAGCCTCTTCTTCTGTTAAAGTATATTGGAGCACTATAACTTCAGGTCGTTCTTTCGAAATTCGCCAGTCAGACGTTCTGGCAATGAGTCTTCCAGAATATCCAACAACCAGTAATTGGGCTACTACGATCACAATCGGTGAGAGTAGAACACTCAATTCCTGGCCGAATAGAGCGTTAAATAGAAGGAATGTTGCACCAGCAATTATTATGAAGAATATGAATAAGGTTATCATGGAATCCGCAAAAAGCTTTTCAATAATGCCCCTGCCATACTTTTGCGCAGTAACTTTTTGTCCAGGAATGAAGGCCAGATACATAGTATATTGTCTAGCGTAGTCCTCGAAGAGTTGAATATTAAGGAGGATATTATCTTGTATATCTTTTATTAACTTCTCAGAAATTTCGGGCGAGCTACGAGTCATAATCACATGAATTGGGCGACCTCGCTCTGTAGAGGCTTCGATTGTTACATCTATATTCTCAGATGACTGCGGTAGATAGGCACTAAAGATAAGATAATACCGTTGATCAATGTTAAATCGTCGTACATGTTCTACTCTTCGAAAAGCACGAAGCACATAATAGTTCTCCAGAAATTCCGGCAAATAACGCAGATATCCAGGCGTGGTTTCAGTAGCTACACTAAAATGAAATTCACCTTCTTGTTGAGTGAGCGTCATAAAACTAGCCTCAGCTATAGTCATAGCGGTACTTCTTTATAAAAGTTCTAATTGCGGCTTATTGTGTTCACTTATTGTGCGCAATAAAATGGGTTTATTGTGCCTATTTTCTTTTTAGAGAGTATCTACTCTATTATATCTTACCAGTACAACAATCTATGAAGAAAAAGTTCAATTAAAAAAAGGAAATTAAAAAAGGAATAAAAAGGGCTACAAATCTGTAGGTGGCATTGATATAAAGTTTTCTTTCATTAGCAGTTGTGTCATGTCTCTTGTTTCTTTGATGATCCTTGAAGCGCGTTCCCAGAGCTCTTGCTTGGTTCGTTTAACTCGTGCGATGCCCTGTTCCATAGCCTTTAGTGCAACTGCCACAGCTTCCCTTGGGAAGACTTCCCATTCGTCCATGTTTGGCACTATATAACCTTCGTGGATTCCTTTGTCCTCTGCTGTTTTAGCGATCTCTTCAGCAGCAACTATTACCATTTCGTCGGTTATAGTCCTTGCTTTGACATCTAACGTCCCTCTAAAGATCCCAGGAAAGCCTAAACTATTGTTAACTTGATTTTCAAAATCAGAGCGACCAGTACCAACTACCCTTGCCCCTGCTTCTTTGCATTCCCAGGGCCAAATTTCAGGAATTGGATTAGCACATGGGAACATGATCGCATCTGTCGCCATAGCAGCAACCCATTCTTTCTTAATTACGCCGGGTCCTGACTTACTCATAGCTACACAGACATCAGTGGCTCTCATGCATTCTGCCATATCGCCTTCTCTTTTCTCGCTATTGGTATTGAGGCACATGTTCCATTTTTGAGGATTTTCATCCTTTTTTGCTTCAAGATCCTTTCTATGAGTTCCTAGGATACCCTTACTGTCACAGAAGATCAAATTTTCTGGCTTGACTCCAGCCGTCATCATAACCCTTCCAATAGCAATGTTTGCGGCACCAGCACCAATCATGGACACAAGCACTTCATCCATCTTTTTACCGACGACTTTTAATGCGTTAATAAGTCCAGCCGTGACAATACAAGCCGTTCCCTGTTGGTCATCATGCCATACGGGAATTTCTACGTCTGGATCTGCTCTTAGTGTATCTAAAATATAGAAACATTTAGGTTTAGCGATGTCTTCTAAGTTGATACCACCAAATGAGGGTTGAATCAGTTTCACAGTCTCGATGATTTTGTCAGGATCTTTTGTATCTAAACAAAGTGGAACTGCATCAACACCGCCTAAATACTTGAAAAGTAGCGCTTTACCTTCCATTACAGGCATAGCTGCCTTAGGACCGATGTCACCAAGTCCTAAGACTCGGGTACCATCTGAAACTACAGCTACCGTGTTCCATTTATTCGTGTGCTCATATACTTTCTCAGGATTTTTTTGTATATCTAAGCACGGCTCAGCAACGCCTGGGGAATACCAAATGGCAAAATCATTGAAATCTCTAATTGCACATTTTGGCAGGGTTTGAATCTTACCTTCATAGAACGGGTGAAGTTTCATGGCATCTTTAGCAGGTTGATATGCCTTTTCTAATAACTCTTCAACGGTATATTTCTTTTCAGTCACGTTTTCACACCTCCCGCTTTTGGAAGCCCCTTCCCTTTAGGGTGGGCAGGAAAGAGGCGTTTAAACTAACATAAACTAAATAATAATCCTTTTCCATATTTAATCAACTCCACGTTGTTGATAACTACACTTTTGTCTTGTCCCTTAACATTTTTTAAAATAACCCGTTTTCCATAACAATGGACTCCTTTTACTTTATAAGTGCTATTGTTATATTTTACAAAATCGTGAGGCTGTAACTCGTATCGCTGTCTCCTAATTGACGGCTTAAAGCCTTTTCGGTTCAATTGTAAACAACGATTATTGCGTCCCACTTGAATGACTTGGTAAGGACGACATCGTTCTTGATTGGTGCCGCCTGCGATTACGAACGCGTCATTAACATGAGACTTTTCCAGCCCTAACTTATTACGCTGGTATTTGGTAACGTATCCGTAGGTATGTTCTGCCCCTAACTGATCCACTATCCTCCAACGAAGGGTATTAAGACAGGCAGCTGCTTTAAGTGATTTCTTCGCCTGTTGTTGGATGGTAGGATACCCAAACTCCTCGGCGGTCTGATCTCCTTTCTTTAGATTACAGGCTCTGCATGAGATCGTCAAATTAGACACTCGATCTGTCCCACCTCTACTTGTAGGGACAATATGTTCGACTTCTAAGATGACGTCTGTTTTGCCACAATAGGCGCATTTACGTCCCCATTTGTCTAACAGGTATTCTTTGACTTCATAGCCTTGAAGTTCACCTTGTTGATATTCTATACCATTAATTTCGGGGTGCTGCATTTTGTGAGCGTCGAAATTGGCAACTTCTACCTTTTTAAAGCTGATCGGAAGCAAAGACTTAAGTTTTTTGACTAAGCTATGATGTGAAGCTAACCTGTGTTGAGTACTCGGGGCTAACCAGCCTTCCTCCTTTTTCCTATTAAGAAAACGTGGTTCTCTATACCACAGTCGGCTTCTACGAACTCGACGATAGCTTCGTCGTGTGCCTATCTTCTTGGAAACGTCTTTGCGCAAGATCAACGTGCCGCTGATGAGTTCTAACTGCTCGGTCTTTGCGCTAAAACCGATTGTCGTATAGCCCATGTCCACTCCGAGTTTAATAGGCTGTGTTGCTTCCCCAGTTGCATAGTTTAACTGAATAGTAAAAGGACATCGTTTTGCAACCTTTGCCTTTCTTTCTGTTAATAATTTCTTTCCTTTTCTTTGTGTGGTAGGCATAAGAGGTTGCCCTCTGATGTTTAACACATAGATAGGTACTCTCAAGACCTATCGCCTCCTTTAAAGTGCTTTAAAGTAGGTTGGTCCACTTCGAGATTGTTGTAAAGGCTTACCCGTCCGTGACACCGTCCCTACCCCTCAGGACTTTTAATCAGCGGACGACAGAGCAAGGGGCTAGTGGAGCACCCCAGGGTGTCATAACCTACACAACTGCTGCATCCCATACATGAAAGGAAGCCCTCTAATCAACTAAGGGACTTGATTTGCCAAGTCCTACCCTTTAGGGTGGGGTAGTTGACCTTCTAGAAAACTATTTGATTTCTGATGTGAATAGAGACTTTACGTATGCAAAATTCACCTTTATAAAGGTACTCTATCATTAAACCTCACATAAGCTCTGGAGTTGTGATTCTCGTGATAACTTGTTCCGCACCGGGCAAGACACATTTAATCGGTGAACATGCGGTTGTATATGGAGAGCCAGCAATAATTATCTCTGTTGGAAAGCGTGCATATATTTCTGCTGAGAAAT